>JABAHP010002771.1_pt1 | contig 23751 bp, 23 predicted proteins | sample 7062081 | NCBI WGS metagenome assembly JABAHP01 (sample SAMN14534357, study PRJNA622989) | marine sediment metagenome | biome: marine biome [ENVO:00000428]; feature: marine pelagic biome [ENVO:01000023]; material: deep marine sediment [ENVO:00002113] | place: India: Gulf of Kutch | collected...
AAAAATATTAGTTTTTACCCACTATTTCAAATACTTTAAAAAAATTAATTATTGTTTTAAAATGGTTTTAGAGAAACTAGGTAGGACATTGGATAGTGCAATCAGAAAGATTAGACGCCTTCCTTCAGTTGATAAAGATGCAATTAGTGCCCTTATCCAAGAATTACAAAGAGCTTTGTTAGGATCCGATGTAAAAGTGGAGCTAGTGTTTGAAATGACTGAAAATATCAGAAAAGAAGCAATGAACACCAAACTTCAGAAAGCGCGAAGGAAAGATTTTGTGATAAAATTAATACACGATGAGCTTATAAAATTACTTGGAGGTAAACCAGTGCCGATACGAATAAAACCGGGAAAAAAAAATGTAATCCTACTTGTAGGTATCCAAGGTTCAGGTAAAACTACTACCATAGCAAAATTAGCAAAACATTATAAAAGCAAAGGATATAAAATCGCGGCTTTAACAACTGATACTTGGCGTCCTGGAGCTTATGAACAATTAGAACAACTATCAGAACAAGTTGGTGTTAAATGTTATGGAAACCCAAATGAGAAAAATGCTGTTAAGATCGCGATTCAAGAAACTAAAAAAGCAATAAATGATGGTAATGACATTATAATTGTAGACACTGCTGGAAGACATAAAGAAGAAAAAGAATTGATGAAAGAAATGGCAATTCTTGAGCAAAAATTAAAACCAAATGAAATAATTTTAGTAATTGATGGCACTCTCGGTCAACAAGCATTTAATCAAGCTGAAGCATTTGCTCAAACCACTAATTTAGGTTCAATTATAGTCACTAAATTAGATGGAACCGCCAAAGGAGGTGGAGCTTTATCTGCTTGTGCCGCTTCTGGTGTAGGAATTAGATTTATAGGGGTTGGGGAGAAAATTGACGATTTTGAGGAATTTGAGTCATCTAAATTTGTAGGTACATTACTTGGAATTCCTGATATTGAATCATTAGTTCAGAAGGTACAAGAAGCTGAAGTAGATATCGAACCAGAAATGGTTAAAAGAATGATGCATGGGAAATTTACTCTAGATGATTTATATCTCCAGTTGAAAAGTATTAAAAAAGTGGGAAAATTTAAGCAAATTCTATCAATGATGGGTGGTGGAAACATCCCAGATGCTTTAAAAGAGGATGCAGAAGCTAACTTAGCTAAATGGGAAGTTGTTCTTAGTTCTATGACACAACAAGAAAAAGATAATCCAAAAATCATTAAAAAAACGCGAAAAAGACGTATAGCTATTGGAAGCGGAACTCAATATTCTGTAATAAATAAAATGCTTGATCAGTACAATCAAATGAAGAAATTTATGAAGAGATTCCTCCAAATGCAGAAAAAAGGAAAGGGAATTCCTGGCATGCCCGGGCTTCCTGGCGGAAAAGCCGCAGCTGACTTTATGAAAAAATTAGGCAAATTTTAAATTAGTTTTTCTATATATCAAAAATTGAGTATTTTGGTTAACTTTTTATTAGTTTTGGAAAAGATCGTTCATTACTCAAAAGAAGACATTGATAAAGGAAATACTCCTCTTAAAATATATAAAATTTGTTCTTGTCTAAAAGAAGCATTTTGTCTATCTTATGCTATAAGAAAGGAAAACAGTTTATATTTATACTTTCAAAAAGAGCATTTTTTAATTAAATTTGAAGGAAAATCATTAAGATATTTAGGTCCTGATGAGAGATCTCAAGCTTTATTATTGAATAAAGCATTGATTAAAATCTACCAAAATTTCAATAGTTTAAATAATAGATGGATGAAATCAACTCCAGGGATAAATATTAAAAAATTCTCTAACAACCTCGAATTTTTTGAATATTTTAATTCAATTTCTAATCGAAAAAACATTCTTATATTAAAAAATGCTCAAAAACCTCGTAAAAACAAAATATTGCCAAATTTGGATGAAAAATTCGCCCTTATAAAAGAATCGGACTATTTTATTATTGCTACTTATGAAATCCAGAAAAATAATAAGAATATAATAGAGATGTTCAAACAAATAAAAGATATTACTATTCTTTCTCTTTCAATGATAAAATCTATGGCAGATAAAATTTTATATATAAATTTTCGAAAAGATAAACAAGGAACATTATGATTTTAAAAAACGCTAAAATTTATTCTAAAGGATTAATACGTAAAGGAAATTTACTCATTAATAATGGAATTATAACTGATATTAAATTCAATCCAAATGATAATGATTTAAAGAATTTTGTGAAAAAAAATCAAGATAATAAAGAGATTGATTGTGAAAATAAATTAATTTTACCAGGGATTATAGATATTCATTCTCATTTACGAGATATGGACCAAAGTGAAAAAGAAACATTTATAACCGGTACTAAAGCAGCAGCTTTTTCAGGAATTACAACTGTATTTAACATGCCTAATACAATACCTCCTGCGATTACATCTGACCAAATTAAAAAATGGATGAAAAAGGCTGAGAGTAACATTCATGTGGATGTTGGATTCATAGCAGGAGTTCCTAAGCAATTTAATGAAGATGAGATAAAAAGTATCATTAATTTAGGAATTATTGGATTCAAAATATACCCCCTTGATTCCATTAATGGTATTGATTGGAAAGATCCAAAAAATCTTCAACAAATTCTTAAAATCTCCTCTAAATTCAAAATTCCTATTTTTATACATGCTTCTTATCCAATATCTAAAGAAAAAAAAGAGCAGAAAAGACGAGAATTTAATTCGAAGAAAAGAAGTATTTTAGAATATCACAATTGGTTTGATACAACGAAAGCAGAAGAAAAGTATGTAAAATTTGTTGTTGAAAATTACAAAGATTGTATTGATACTAAAAATTTATCTCCCAAATCTTACCCTAAAATCCATTTTTGTCACGTAAGTTGTATTGAAAGTTACTTAATAATTAAAAGAGCACAGAATTCAAATAAAAACTTCAATATAAGTTTTGAAGTTACACCTCATCACCTACTTTTATCAAATAATATTAAACTAAATAATGAAAATATTGGAAAGGTCTTACCTCCTTTAAGAAGAGAAAAACATCATAAATTTTTATTTAATGAGTTGGAGGAAGGGAGTATTAGTTTAATAGGCACTGATCATGCGCCACATACATTAGAAGAAAAATCTCGAAAATATTTCGAAACACCTTCAGGATTTCCCGGTTTTGAAACATATCCACTATTAATACTCAGCAAAGTTTTTAATTTTCAACTCTCTTTAGAGCGGTTTGTTGAAGTAGCTTCAGAGAATCCCGCAAAAATCTTCAACCTAAGAAATAAAGGTTTTATTAAAAAAGATTATGATGCAGATTTAATAATTGTTGATAAAGTTAAGGATTATAAGATTGATCCCCAGAATTTTAAAACAAAGGCAAAATTTTCTCCGTTTGAAAACTTTATCACAAATGTTCAAATTTGGAAAGTATTCTTAAGAGGAATCGAAATTAACAATAAAGATTCTAAACCGACTGGAAAAATTATCAAAAAGATGTTATAAAGTATATATTTCCAAACGATATAATATTACATAAAAAAGTTGATCAATACATTAATAAAATGCCTAATGAAGAAGAATTTAGCTTAGAAGAAGGTAAAACTTTATTACATTTTGCCAGAGAGAATATCGAGTTCTACTTAAAAAATAATAGACGTATTCACATTCCAGATAAAATAAAAGAAAAGTTTTCTGATAAATATGGAGCCTTTGTAACATTAAATATATTTAACGTCTCAGGCAATCCCTTAAGAGGATGTATCGGGTATATAGAACCTACTTATTCATTATATGATGTGATTCATAAAGTTTCAATTAGTTCTGCTACAGAAGATCCGCGATTTCCTTCAGTATCGATTGAAGAAATGGATAATATTATAATTGAACTATCGATATTAACTCCTCCAAAATTGCTAGAAGTGGATAATCCAAAAGATTATATTGATAAAATTGTTATTGGAAGAGATGGGCTAATAGCTGAAAAGGGTATGAGAAGAGGTTTACTTCTTCCTCAAGTTCCTGTAGATCATGGGAGAAATTGGGATGTTGAAACTTTTCTTTCCCATACGTGTTCAAAAGCTTGGCTCGATGGTGATGCATGGAAAGAAAAAAGCACGAAAATCTATTCTTTTCAAGCAATTCTATTTGAGGAAAAAGAGCCACGCGGGGAAGTAATAAGAAAATATCTCAATTAAATACATGAATTCCTACTTTTCATGAAGAAAATCTTTCCAACCTTTTGTAAAAGTAAAAGACAATCTATTTAAAAAGAAATCAATAAATATTTTATAAAAAATTTTACAATAAAACAGAAAAACACCAAAATGAAGACATCAGAAGATATTATTCTAACTATCGATATCTCATCAAACAAGATTAAAGTAGCTTTAGTAACTGACAAATTAAAGATTCTCTCCTCTTTAAGCCGAGATTTAAAGATAATTAATGAAGATNNACAAATCTCTTCTATAAGTCGAGATTTAATTATAATTAATGAAGATGTAGATGGATTTGCTAAAAGATTTGATATGGAAGATATGTGGTATAAAATAAAACTTCTTGCCCATAATATTTTAAGAAAAAGAGCCGAAAAGGTCAATATTATTGGCATCTCATCATGTGCACAGAGAATGGCAGTTGTTTTTTGTGATAAGAAAGGAGAAGTTATATATGGAGGGCCAAATACGGATGTTCGTGGAATAGATAGTGCATATCTAATAGAAGATGAATTCACAGAAGAAGAATTATTTCAAATTACTGGACATAGCCCCTCAATATTGTTTTGTCTTTCACGACTTTTATGGTTTAAAGAAGAAGAGGAAAAGTTATTTCATAATATTGATAAGGTATTTATGTTAGATGATTGGATTGTAAACAAATTTACTGGAGAAGTATGTTCTGACTTAACATCTGCAGGAGAATCACAACTACTTGATATTAAAAAAAGTAATTGGAGTTTGGAAATTATTGAAGCTTTTGACTTTAATCCAGATATCTTCCCTGAATTTATTGATACTGGCGCTATTGCAGGAGAATTGACTCCAGAATTAAAAAACTTTTTTAAAATAAATCAGAATTCTATTCCTGTTATTAAAACAGGAGGAGACACTCAAGCTACTTTATTAGGAATGGGTGTAATAGAAAACGGAGATATTGGAATAAGCCTTGGAACTACAGCTCCAGTTCATCTAGTTATAAATGAGCCTAAGTTAGACCCAAAATTTAATTTTTGGACAACTTTTCATTCTATTAAAGGTAAATGGTTGATTGAGGGAAATTCTGGGAATGCTGGGATAGTGTATGATTGGTTAAAAAATAATATTTTGTCAGATGAAATTGAAAGTAAAGATAAACTTATTGAAGATTATTTAAAGGAAGTAGGTCCTGGTTCTGATTCTACTTTTGCTTTTTTAGGCCCAGAGTTTATGAATATAAAAGACCAGACCTCACTTAAGAGAGGGGTTTTTGTATTTCCACCACCGACTTTAATTACTGAGTCATTAGCAAGGATTAGTAATTTAGCTCGTAGTGTGATTGAAAATATATGTTTTGGAATTAATGAAAATTTTGAAGAACTCAAAAAATTCTCCAAAAGTGAAGTAATATTATATTCTGCGGGTGGAATGGCCAAATCTAATGAATTCTGTAAAATTTTAGCAAATGTACTTAACCAGGATGTTAAAGTTCCTAAATATAAAGATTCAGCTTTTATTGGATGCGCCATAAATGCATTATATGGATTAGATAAATATAGCAATTATAGAAAGATTTTGGATGATTTAATAGAATTTGAACTATTCCCCTTTGAAGAAGATATTTCAAACCAATATAAAAAAGTATTCATTGAGTGGAAAAATCTTAAGAAACAAGTGAACGATTTGTAATCTTATCTTTTTCTTATAATAGATTCAATAGTGATTCCCTTTTTCCAATACCATTCAAATAACTCTTTTGACCATAATATAAATATCTCATTTTCATCAAATAAACATTCACTATAATCTATTTTTCCTTCTTTACTTAAAAATAATATCGCTCCTTTATCAGTTACTAGAAGTGAGATATCAATCTGCTTTAACAATCGAATATTTTGTGCAATATTTATTTTTTGATAAAAAGTATGACGATCTTGGAGTTTTTCATATACTTTCGACTTTAACACATTCTTATCTACAAGTGCTTTAATATCGATTGATGTATTATTAATTTTTCTCTCTACAGCTGGCAATATTGAATCTTGGAATTGATCTGAGATTGCTAATATATATTTTTCCGAATTTTTAATCATATCAGACCATAACTCTATGTTTTGCATTGTTCCACTGTTAATTTTTAAAGACTTTAGATTTCCTAACTGTAGGATTAAATTAAGTGGGAAAATATCAATAGTGTGATTGTTAAAAAAAGGTTCATACTTTAAGGAGACCTGAAAAAGGTCTAATATATCTAAAAACATCTTCCCTATATTGGTAATCATATATTTATTATCCATTGATTTTTTAACTAAGTTTTTTTCTATAAGTCTTTTTAAGTGTCGAGAAATTTCAGAACCTCGAATATCCAACTCTTTTTCTAAATGGCTGTGTCTTTTTTTTTCTTTATATAAACTTTTAAAAACTTCAAATCGACCTTCATTTGAAAATTCAAAAAACAGATCATTAATTCTCAAGATTATCAGCTCATTTTCTATTTTTTAAAATGATAATTTGAATTCTTTATTAGTATATGAATTTAGATCAATTAAAAATTATTTTTATCATTCAAAATTCTTTTCTATTGATAAAATCGTTTTTAGAGCTATTATAGGGACTGTTTATTACATTTTATTATCTCTTTATAATTAGCTATTGTAATTCTAAATAAATTTTAATTTAAAAAATGGTAATGTAAAAAAAATGACAGAGTTTAAGCAAATTCATGAATGTTTGGAAGAAATAAAAAATCGATATAATCTTAATGAAAAAGTAAGAAAGAAATTAGCTAAATATGATGAACCAATCCAAATGAAATTTCAAGATACTGATAGAAAGGTATTACTTCTGATTAATAAGGATGAAGGAATTGAAATTAAAGATAACACTGGTGATGATACAGCACCTGTGAAAATTGATTTTACTGGAGAACAAGTAATGATTGATTTATTTAATAAAGAACTAGGTGCTGTTAAAGCATATTCTGATGGGAAAATAAAAATTGTTGAAGGAAATATGAGAAGTTTAATGAAACTTCGTAGTTTAATGTTTTAACTAAGCTTTTTTTATCTATAATTTATTTTATTGATATTGTTTATAAGTACAAATTTATTAATTTAAACTAGTGAATATAATGAAAGCATTAATAACAGCAACTATCAACAAGAAAGTTTTAAATGAGTTAGGAGAATTAATGGAAATAACTTATGAACCATGGAGAGAAACAGGAATAATTTATTTTGATGTAAAAGAACTAGTTGATAAACTTAAGGATTATGATATTTTTATAACGGAAGCAGATGATTTAAAGAAAGAAGCTCTATTTGAAAACTCTAATTTAAAACTCATTGTTTCGTGTAGAGGTGATCCATTTAACGTTAATCTAAAAGCTGCAACTGAAAATAAAATTCCTGTTCTTTATACCCCGCTTAGAAATGTAGATGCTGTTGCAGAATTAACTATAGGTCTAATGTTGATGTTAGCTCGAAAATTACATAATATTGATCGAATAATCCATTCAGATGAGTTTGAAATAATAGAATTTGAAGATTATGTAAAATATTTAAATAATTTTCAAGGTATTGAATTAAAAGGAAAATCAATTGGCATAATAGGTTTAGGGCAAATTGGTAGAAGAGTTGCTGATAGGCTTAAACCATTTGGAGTTAATTTTCTAATTTATGATCCATATATGGATGATAAAGTTATAAAAGAATATGGCAAAACGGTTGACATTGAATATTTAATTAAAGAGTCTGATTTTATTACTGTACATGCTATAGCAACAGATGAAAATGAAAATCTGATAAGTGAAGAACTAATTCTAAAAATGAAAAAAACAGCCTTTTTGATTAATACTTCAAAAGGTAGTATTATTGACTATGATGCTCTAAAAAAAGCTTTAGAAGAAGAGAAAATTAGAGGTGCAGCATTAGATGTTTTTCCTCTCGAACCGATTGATGAAGATAATGAATTTATTAAATTAAAAAACACAATAATCACCCCTCACATTGGTGGAAATACGGAAGAGGTAATCAATAGACAATCAGAAATTATATTAAATGATATTGCGATGTATTTAAAGGGTGAAACACCTCAAAATGTGATGAACCCAGAGGTATTTCAAAAAGAATCAAAAAAAAGCATAAGAAAAGTTGATACGCTTGAATTGTTAAAAAAGGAAATTGTAGATTTATGTAAGCAATTATTAAAGGAAAAACACGTTATCGGTTCTGCTGGTAATGTCAGTGTAAGAATAAAAGATAATGATAAAGAGATTGTATTAATAACGCCTAGCAATGTACGTTATGATGAAATGGAGCCTTCTGATATTCTTAAAATTGACATGGAAGGGAAAGTTATCGAAGGAAATAGGAATCCCTCTGTTGAGAAACAAATGCACTTAAGTATTTATCAAAGCAGAGAAGATGTGAATACAATTATTCATGCACATAGCATATATTCTACCATTCTTAGTGCATTAAGTATGTCGATTCCTGCTATATTTGAGGAATTTGTTCCTTATATAGGTGGGGAAGTATTATGCGCCAAATATGGAGAAGCAGGTACAGAAGAATTAGCAGAAGGTGTATTGAATGCATTAGAAGAAAGAAACGCCGTTCTACTTGCAAATCACGGAAATTTATGTTGTGGTAGTCATTTAGATGGAGCTTATACAGTATTAAAATATCTTGAGAGAGGAGCAAAGATATATTATTTAGCGAAACTTATAAAAGATCCAAATTTACTACCCGAAGATACAATCGATTATGAGATGGATATATTTGAAATCTTTAAAGATTCCAAAAAAATCTAATAATTTTTATTTTCTAATTTTGTTTTTTCAAAAATTCTAACGCTATTTTGGTTGATTCCTCTGCTTGTTTTTTAGAAACCATTCCAATTGTTACAGCGCATATATTATGATTGGCAATATACTGAAATGCTAGTTCTGGTTTAATTTGTCCTGCTGCGAGAGTTTTCATCCCAATAAAATAATAACCTTTTGAATTATCAACAATATCTTCTAACTCTTTTACATTTCCCATTAAAAAACCGTTAGAATTAAATGGAATTAAAAAAACTCTTACTTTTAAAGAAATTGTAATACAAAATTTTATTGTGGATATTGGATCATGGGTTGCAATTCCAGGAATAATTCCATTACTTGAAATCTCATCCAAAAGAGCTAACATATCTCTTCCTTTATTATCAGAAATCATTCCATGAACAAATATTATTTTAGCCCCATTTTCGATCAAAGCTTCAATTTTTGGATTTGAACCAGGATAAGTAGAACCAGTTATCACATAATCGCTATAACTTTCCCTCATTATTTTCGCAGCTTGCATAATTTTACCAATAGGTATTACTTCAATCCCTCGAGAACCCTTAGCATAACTCGATTCTAAAATGTCTAAGATTGCGTTTGGATTATTTAAGAATTTACTACTCCATTCTAATGCTTTAGAACCGAATTGTCCGGCTCCAATAAAGGGAGATGTCCCTACCGAAACCAGTGGAATGTTAATATTATCAATTTTACAGAAAATTTTAATCACTTAGTAATAAATTTGATGAATAGAACTACATTTTATTAGTGACTATTATTAAAAGATTTATAAAATTTTAAGTCAAGAATCATATAAATACATAAAGAATATTACTCATGAAATATAATTGAAATTCAATTTAGGGCTTTATTCATTGATGAGGAGATAAGAATACCACCGATTAATGGCGTGATTTGCAATACCTTAACATTTTTTAATAGAGATTTTAAGATCATTGACAGTCTTAATTCAATTCTTTTACGTCATATTCTAACAAACGATGCAAATTCACTCCTACTTTTTGGGAGAATGAATAAATATAATAGCTATTCAATCACAGAAAAAATAAAATTGATTGAACTAGCATTAAAAATTACTGAGAATAAAGTTCCTATTATAGTAGGCCTATATGAAGACCAAGCTGACAAAATAATTGATCAGATTGAAAATTTGGGAAAAAAATTTGAAGATTTAAATTTTATGTTATCTCCACCAATAACTGATAAAAAAACTTTGGAAGATACACAAGGTTATTTTGAAAATATTTTAAATTCGATCACATCTAAGAATCATATTTATTTACTAAATAATCCCCTATTATTCGCGGGAAATGAGATAGATCCAAATTTATTAAAATCTATGATGGAATCTTCAAATTTAAAAGGATTAATTGATGCCTTTTATAATATTAAAAACTGTAAAGCTTATATTCAATATTTAAGTGACGAATTCTCTGTTATTTGCGGAATGGAAGAGAAATCCCAGACATTTCTCCAATTAATTCCACTAAATAAGAGAAAATTTAGTGGAATCCTCTCTAATCTGAGTAATCTAGTTAATATGTACTCAAAATTATTTAATTTTGCAAAAGAAGATAATGTCTTAGAAATATTGCAGATACAAGAACAAATTAATGATATTAGAAATAAAATATATGAGATAAAATCTAATGAAGTTATAGAGGATCTTGGATTGAAATATGCTTTTTTGTATCTATACAAAGATTCAATCCAAAGAACTGATTTTGATATTAATGATGCCTATGAAGATTTAGAAAATCAAATTGATCCCATAAGTAAAGGAAGAATTGAGGCGACAGTGAATTATTTACTTAACAATAAACAGATCTATAAACTTTATTTTCTTGGTAATAAAGATCTCTACCAATTTGATGAAATTATAAATACTTTTTCAAATATCGAAGTCTTAGTTAAACAAGGCAAAGTAAAAAAAATAAAAGGGCCTTATATTGCTGATACTAATACCCTTTATAGAGTATATTTTGAAAATAATCAACTAGTTTTCAGATTTCGTACAAGTCAACATTTCCAAATTGAAGATATGATCAAAGAAAAACTGTTATATCCCTTTTTGGATCACAGTTTAAACTCAAATAGTGTTGACTTTAGACAGAAAGTAAAAGAGATCATCAATACTAAATCAGGGTCATATAATTTTAATAAAGAAAACCCTCCCATCATTCCTGTAAGCAATCTAATTCATTATGATGAAAGTAAGGAAATCATACCATACCTTTTCTCCGTAAAAGAGTATATTCCGGGAAAACCCCTATTTCAAATTATTAATCAATATATTAGTGAAGGAAAGAACTTATATGCTAAAAAATTCTTAAATTTATTTAGTAATTTAGGAGAAATCTTAGGAAAATTACATTTGATAGATTTCCAGTCATATTACAACAATATTAAGAATATCGGTAAACCACCTAAAAATTCTTATTCATATTATTTAGAGAATGAATTCGAGCAAAATCTTCAAGAAGCAAAAAAAAATAAAATTGCATTTTGTGACGACATTAGGGCTTTTTATAAGGATAATTATTCATTAATTGAGGAAGAAAATGATTTTGTTCTTTTACACAATGATTTTAAAAGTCAAAATATTATTGTAAAAGAGGAATTAGGAGTTATAAAAATTAATGGGATTGTAGATTTTGATAATTGGTTTATTGGCTGCCGTGCTCAAGATTTTATTAAAATCGACTATTGGATTTTAAAGCCCTTGAATAACCCCTCATTTTATAGCTCATTTTATAACGCGTATTCAAAATTTTATCATATTGATAATGAATTTAAGAAAAAAATTGAACTATATAAACTACTCTGGCTTCTAAATGAATATAATTTTGAATCGGAATTGATAAGGAAAACAAATCAGTTGGATCTTATAGGTAAACCAATATTATCTTTAGAAAACTATTTATTTGAAATACAAGCAATTATTAGATAAATTATAATTCATTTTTTGATAATATTGGAATTGAGTTATTTTATCATAGTTAATTATATAATAAATCATGGCACATTACAATAATGAGTTAGAATTCGCTATCGATATCGCAAAAAATGCATCATTGATAACAGAATGGTTTAAAAGTAAGGGATTCGAATCATTCTTAAAGTCAGATCAATCCCCAGTAACTTTCGCTGATTTAGCTTCGCAGGCTTATATTATTTCTAGATTAAACGATTGTTTTCCTGATGATGAGATAATAGCAGAAGAGGAAAATATTGAATTTATAGATAGAAAGGCAGAGCTTCTTATCAATACTTGTTTTAATGAGTTAAATCTAAAAAAGTTGAAAAATATCAAAAAATGTATACTATTTCGGGGAAAACCTTCTAATCGTCAATGGGCAATCGATCCAATTGATGGTACAGTTGGATATCAAAAGGGATTGTCTTATGCTGTAGGGCTTGGGTTTATGATAAAATCCATTCCTCAAGTATGTGCAATAGCAGTACCAAATTATAATAACAATCCACTAACTATTTTTGCAGCAGAAAAAGGTCAAGGATCACAGGTTTCATATGATAGTAAGGTTTTTAAACCTATTCGAGTAAGTCAAACTGAAAATTTGCATAATATTCGATTATGCCACTCATTGCATTTTGATCAACCTTGGGTTCTTAATTTTGCAAAAAGAATTGGTATAAGAAATTATATACAAATTGATAGTATGGCAAAATTTTGTATGATTGCTGATGGAACTGCTGATCTATATTTAAAACCCTTGGATATTGAACATTCATTCACATGGGACTTTATGCCGGGGAATTTAATTGTAACTGAAGCTGGAGGACAGGTTACAGATTTAAAAGGGGAGTTTTTAAAATTTGAAAAAGAAAAATGTTTATGGACAGCACCAGGGATTATTGCTTCAAATAATATTCTTCATAATAAAATATTGGAGCAGTACAAAAATAATCTATAAATACCTTAAATTAGGGAATAATTTAATAGACTCTTTTGTTTTGTTTTATCGTTTCTCATCAAACTTGATAATTTAATACCTACAAGTCTAACTTTTTTATTGTAATTTGAAAATTCTCTAAATAATTCTAAAATAATTTTTAAAACAAATTTTTCGTTTTGAATATGATATGGAAGAGTTTTTGAACGAGTATATGTTTCAAAACCCTCAAATCTAATTTTTAATATAATAGTTTTGTAGGTGATCTGATGCTTTATTATTGATTTATGGATATTTGCATTAATATCCTCAAATTTTGATAATATTTCATTAAAATTATTTGTGTCAGTGTAAAAAGTTCTTTCTGCGCTAATAGATTTTCTTTGTTCATGAAATTCTTTTACCTTACGATTATCTATACCATTAGCAACATCCCAGATCCATTTCCCATGTTTCCCAAATAACTCCATCATTTTAGGTAATGGAGTATTTATTATATCTCCAATTTTTTTTAAACCTTTTTTATAGAAATAAACTTTAGTTTTCTTACCAATCCCTGGAATACGGGTTATATCCATATCTTTTAAGAAATGAGGAATATTTTCAGGAGTTACAACTGTAATACCATTAGGTTTATTCTCATCAGAGGCAATTTTTGCTAAGGACTTTGTAGGAGCAATACCTATTGAGATGGTAATGCCAATTTTTTCTATTATTTCCTCCTGAATTTGTTTTGCCGTTCTTTCAGCTTCACCATAATCTTGAACTTTTCCAGTTAGTTCTAAATATGCTTCATCTGTTCCAACTTTCTGGAATTCATCACTATAGCTTTCTAGTATCTCCATTACTTCTCTAGACACCTCATGATATTTACCACCATTAGGTCTTAAATAAATCCCATGAGGACATCTTTTATATGCCTGAGATATTGGCATAGCTGAATGTAATCCATATTTTCGTGCTTCATAATTACAAGTTGCAATAACACCCCTTCCTTTACCTTCTTTTGGATCTGCTCCAATTATTACAGGTTTACCTTTATATTGTGGATTATCCCTTATTTCTACAGCCGCAAAAAAACAATCAAGATCACAGTGTAAAATAATGCGATTCATTATATAACGAAGGAGAGTTTTTCAATATTAAATATAGCTTACAAGAAGGATAGATACGATTTGTATTTAAAAAACTAGACTTTCATGAATTATTATTTCTAATTAAAATGTGTAATTTTATAGCCAAACAAAGAAAGAACTCTTCAAATTATATTTTTAATCGAGTTTTAATTATTTATTTTATGCCAATAAATAAAGAAGAACAAGTTCGAAATGAGGTTGTTCGGGGAGCAAAAGCTATTTTCTCAAAAGGATTAGTGGAAGCCGGAGAAGGTAATGTTAGTGTAAGGAATGGTAAGAAAGAGGATTTTTTTATAACTCCCTCCTTCAATCAATATGAAACACTTAAAGAGGATGATATAGTCCATCTTAATTTTGAAGGAGTTCCTCTAAGTGCTGGAAAATTACCGTCTACTGAAGCTAAAATGCATATTGCAATTTATAAATCTAGACCGAAAGTGCAAGCAATTATTCATACACACTCACCTTTCGCAACTATACTTTCAATCGTAGGGAAAGGTATTCCAGTTATTATGGAAGAGATGTATGCGTTTTTAGGAGGATCAGTAGAAATATCTAAATATGGAGAAGCTCATACAACAGAAATTGGAAATGTAGCTCTTAATGCTCTAGGGATAAAGAATGCTGCGTTATTAGCTAACCATGGTGTTATTGTTTGTGGGAAATCCTTAGATCATTCAGTTAAATTCGCAGAACTTGTAGAAAAACTCGCAAAAATGTATTGGGGGGCTTTGCAGATAGGCAAACCAAATCTCATTCCTGAAGAAAATCTCGAACGTTTTCAAAAAATTTTTGATAGCCTTTTTGCTAATTATCCTCGGAGTATGCGGAAAAAGAAATAAATTATCCTTTTAGATGACGTGAAAATTATGGAGTTAGGGATTAGTAGTTTAGGACATATTATTGATATTGCACGTACAGCTACACTTTATGACCTTAATGAGTTATTACTTAATGCAACAGAACAAAGTCTTAATTTCGCTGAAAAAAATGGAATCAAAATAGTAGAATTAGTAATTGAACCACCACAAGTATTTAATGATGAGTATAAGCATAAATTTATCAATCTAGTAAATTCTTATTCAATAAAAAAACAAGTACATGGGCCATATATTGATTTAAGTCTTTGCTCTCATAATACTCGTATATCAAAGGCATCAATCGAATCATACATAGAAGTTATTAAAATGTGCTACCAAATCGATGTAAATCTAATGACAATCCATCCAGGATTAGCTAATTTTATGTTAACCTCAATAAGAGAACTGAACAAAGATCAATTGAAAAAATCAATTCATAAATTGTTGGATTTTACCAATAATCAGCAATTTTTAATTTGTTTAGAAAATATGCCTCAAAAAGCCTATATTATGACGGACAATCTGAATATTGATGAAATATATACAACTATCGCTCGAGATGATCTCAATTTAACTTTTGATACCAGTCATTTTTATACATGTGATGGAAATGTGAAGAATTTATGGGAGAAGTATCATCAAATCATAAAAAATATTCATTTAGTAGATAACTTTAGTAAAAATTCAGACACGCATCCTCCAATAGGTTCAGGAAAGATTGATTTCAAAGAAATTTTTGAAGTTTTAAGAGATTATAATTATAAAGGACCAATGATTGTTGAATTATCTTCAGCGAATTCGTTATTTCAAAGTATAAAATATATAAACAAATTTTTATAATACATTCTTAATTTTTATTAGAAATTAAAATAATCTGGTTATGATTAATGACCCCTATAATATCCTTGCAAGTTAACGATGAACTACTAGAAAGATTCGAAAGAGTGAGAAAAATTAGTGGTTTTACATCTAAAAGTGAAGCTTTAAGAGACTCGATATTCAGTTTTATTGAAAAGCATGAAAAATATGAAAAGATAGAAAATGATATTTTAATTATAAATATAAGTCTGGTATATCCCTTTAAAGAGATAATAATTGATCAAATAACTGAATTATATTCTCGATTCCATCAAATTATTAAAACTATTACTGATTGGCGTATAGTTGAAAAAAAAATTGAGTTACTCTTAGTCGTAGGAGAATATTATATTATTAAAGATCTCTATAAAGAATTAACTAAGATAAAGGACGTAATTTGTTCTATGCGTGAAATTGTTATTGACTAAATGATAAACTAATCAAATCGAAGTGAAAAATCGACCTGTTCAGAAGGGAACTGAGTAATTAAACCTAAACTTATAACATCAGGTTCTGGTAATAAATAGTCTAATATATTATCTTGAGTTATACCGCCAGAAATCTCAATTATTATTTTATCCCTAAGATTATGTTCTTTTAATGTATTGATTGCGTCTTCAACCTGATCTGGATCCATATTATCCAACATTACAATATCCGCCCCACTTTTAGCAGCAGTTAATACATCTTCAACTTTTTCGATTTCTATCTCTATTTTTTTTGAAAAACTATTCTCTTGTTTTATATCACTTAACATCTTTTCAATTTTTCCCTCATAAAACTTTAAGTGAGTGTCTTTTAGGAGAACCATATCATCTAGTGAGAATCTGTGAGTATCAGCAAATCCTAATTCAGCTGCTTTTTTCTCAAATATTCGTATTCCTGGTGTTGTTTTCCGAGTACAAGCAATTTTAATATTTTTACCTGAATCTTTGATTATTTTGAAATATTTTCTAGCTGTCGTCGTTATCGCACTCATATGTGTAATTAGATTTAGTCCTGTTCTTTCTCCTAATAGAATATCTCGAGCACTTCCTTTCAATTCTACAAGCACATCTCCATTATTAACTTCTTCTCCATCTTTTTTTTTTAAAATAGTAGAGACATTTAAAATATTATATAATATTTTTAATTCTTCTAATCCTGATACATAACCAAAACCTTTGGAGAAGATCTTTGCAGATGCAATTGCATTTTTTGGTATTATTTTAGAACTTACATCAATAAAAATACAATCTTCATATAAAAAATGTTTAATTTTCTCCTCAATTAGAATCTTATTATAGCTCATATTTCGCACAAACCTATATGGTATTATTATTATAGTTTAAAAATTAAATAAAATTATGGTAGAAAAAGAAAAACTATTCATTACAAATAATAAGTTAAGGCTTGAAGCGGAATATTTTCACTCCCAAAGTAATATTAATAATCCAGTAGTCTTAATTTGTCATCCTCATCCACAATATGGAGGCAATATGTATAATAATGTCGTATCTGGAGTTTTTAATAAATTAATTGAGAATAAAATTTCTTGTTTAAGGTTTAATTTCAGAGGTGTGGGAAATTCAACAGGAACCCATTCGGATGGGACTGGAGAATTAGAGGATGTGAAAGTTATTATTGATTTTTTAATAAATGAGAAGAATTGTGAAAAAATAATTATATGTGGTTATTCTTACGGTGCTGCAATGGGGTGTTCAGCTATAAATTATTCAAATAAAGTTATTAGTTTTATTTCAATATCATTCCCATGGGATTTCGTTGATTCAAAATTTAAAGCCCTTTCACAATCTAATAAACCAAAACTATTCATTCAAGGTGATCAAGATACCGTTGCACGATATGAGTCATTTGAAGAAAATTATAGGTTTTATAAAAATCCAAAAACTAAAAAGATAATTGGTGGATCAGACCATTTTTACTGGGGTTACGAAGAACAAATTGCTAATGAAGTTTTGAATTTCTATAATTCTTTTATATAGGATTTTTCAAGAAACTTTTAGTAGTATTCTTCCAAATTGATTTCCTTCATTTAAGTAATTCTCAGCTTCTTTTGCGTTGTCAAGAGTATAGATTTTATCAATGATAGGATTCAATTTACTTTCAAATATCAACTTCAGCAATTTGAATATTGTCTAAATTGCCATGGTTAGAAATATAGGAGGCTTTCGTTGTAAATAAAAGGTTTCATAATCGTTATTGAACTCACTCGTTATAATTTAAAAATGAATTTAAAGAAAGGGATAAAGATAAAAAGATAGAAAAAGTGTATTACAAACTTGAAAGTTTTTCTAAATCCGCCTGAGAATTTTCTACTGCCCAATTAAGCAGTTGATCAAAATAGCGTTCCACATCTTCACTTTCAGGAGCTTTTGATAAAATTGCTAAAAGGAATTGATTCTTATTATCAGCCATGATAATATTTCTCATCATGATGAAATCTTCTTTATACATAATTTTCATACTTTTAATTTCAGAAAGGCCTAATTCCTCTGCAGCTTTATAAGCTGAATCACTCAATAAAGATCCCATGGCCGCTACGACACGTTCATCTATTTTTTCTTCTTTCTGAGAAGCGAGCACCAGACCCGTTGAAGTTGCAAAAAGGGATGCTCGAAAATTTCCATTCTCATTAAGTTCTTTAAGTACTAATTCAAGCCTACTAACCAAATCAACACACTCTCAATCGAGATTTTTAAAATGATATCTTAAATAAAGGTTTTATATTTTATATATGCATATTATTTTATTCTAATAAGCTTACATAAAATTTCCTTGTATAAATATTATGAGTTAATTAATATTTAAAATTATTCAGAGTAGATTTATTCTTACTTGTTAAAGTTAATCTCTTGACCTTAAATAAAAGACTCTTTATTTAGGCTTAAAGAGATTTATGGAAATTTCAGTATAAAGTAACCATTAACAACGCGTATAATTAATTTTTAAGGGTGATAATAAATGTAGATATTATATCATTCTCATCAATACTCAAGGTAATTACTGTTGGTCTTGGAATTGGTTTCATAAATCCAGGTCGTTCATGAGGCGCTTTTGGTTGAGTTGGAGATCCAGGATTGAGGAGAAGTACATTATATTCTGTTCCTTTAATAATTGGCTGATGTGTATGACCAAAAATAAGAATATTTAAATTATATTTTTTAGCAAAAGCCTCAATATTCTCTGGTAGCAGATGAATAACTCCAATGTTATAACGCCCTATTGAAAATTTGATAAACTTTTCCAAATTTTCAATATTATCCAAATTTCCTCTTACGCATCTTGTTGGTGCGATCATTTTTATCTCATCCAAAAAGAAACTTTCACAAATATCTCCAACATGGACAATCTCATCCACATCCTTAAAGGCTTCTTTAAGTTGGTTTATTAATTTAGAGACTTTATCTTTATTATAATCATTCGTTATATGTGTATCGGAGATTATCCCCAACTTCATTAGTTTAACTCTCCTCTAAATCGCAACCATAAAGCTCATTAGGAAAATTATCAAACCCATCAAAATATCAAAAAGGACACGAATAATTGAATCTCCTTTTGTCTTCTCAAATTTGTCTTCACGTTTAAAATAAGTTTTTAGCATATCGATTCCAATTGAAAACCCTTCTTTTATCTGAGAATAAAACCATACCAATAAGATCAATCCAATAATTAGTAACGGATAATAAAGATAAAGAGCGACAACTGTAAAGCTATTACCTTGTAACAAACTCCAAACAGCATGAGCAGAAATTATATTGTTAAGGGCATGAGCAATTATCGCAGGAATTAACCATTTTCTTCTTAATACCAGTAAAGAAAGTATGATTCCAACAAAAAATGCCTGTATAAACCACACAATTGGATACCAAAAAGGATATAAGAAGCTTATAGGATCCATAAAATATGCAAAATGTCCTAATCCAAAAGAAAGAGCAGAGATAAACACTGCTGAATATTTAAAATAATATACTCCCCCTCTTTTAGTAATTACACCTCTAAAGATAGTTTCTTCAGAAATTGCCACAGATATTTGAATTATTAAAACAGAGATAAGAAATACAAAATAGTTGGGATCTAGCAGATATATATCTGTTACATTAGAAGAAAGGGCAATTGCTTGATATTCAAGCATTCCTGGAACTAAAAGATATCCAAAAAAATCAATTGGTAAAAAAACAAGGAAAAAAATCAATATACCGTACAAGATCTGGTATTTGTAATTCTTTTTTGACATTTTATATAATTTTAAATGTCCCATAGCAGCTGAGACATCTTCTTCAATTATCAAATCTCTTTTCTGAGGCTCAAAAACCAAGTTAAACAAATATAGAATAATTGGTACTCCTGATAATACTATTATTGCTCTGAATGAATAGAAGAATGAACCATAAAGAACGGAATTTTCACCAATAAATAAGGGAATAATAAAGAATGGGATCAATAATAAAGCAAATACACCCAAAAAAATCCAAAATAATTCATATATAAAAAATCGAAACCTCTTTTTTGCAATCTCCTTCTTTCTACTTTGACCTATTCGTGGCATGGAATATCACTTATCTAATTTGAATAAAAAATAATTGAATCAAAAAATTATAAATTTTTTTATTTAATCATAAGAAAAAGAGCCAAATTCAGATTTTATTTCTACTATATTCTTATTTTTTAAAGGCGATTTCTCACAAAATCCGATTATCTTTGAATCAACATCAAATTTACCTGCAATTTTAATTATCTCAGGAGCAGTAGATTCATTGCATAAGATTTCCATTCTATGTCCCATATTAAAAACACTAAACATCTCTTTCCATTGGGTTTCGGAGGATCTTTGAATTAATTCAAATATTTTTGGAATCTTAAATAGATTATTTTTAACGTATTTAATCCCCTTACCGAAATTAAGAATTTTTGTTTGACCTCCCCCTGTATTATGGATGATACCATGTATATCATTTCTATAATTTTCAATCATTTCTTTTATAATTGGAGCGTAAGTTCTTGTTGGTGATAATAAAGCCCTCCCTATTGTTATTTTGTTTTCACTAATCCTATCCGTTAATTTATACTTGCCAAAAAATATATATTTCTCATCAAGATTTTGATCGTAGCATTCTGGATATTTTTTGTAATATTCATGCGAAAGTAAGCCATGTCTAGCTAAAGTTAACCCATTACTTCCAATTCCACTATTAAATTCATCTTCATAAGAAGCTTTACCATAACTAGCTAATCCAATTATAACATCATCATTTTTGATATTACTCGCATCAATTACATCTTCTTTCTTCATTGTTGTGAAAGCAGAAGCATCAACTACAATGGTTTTAACGATATCTCCAATATCCGCGGTTTCACCACCGCACATTTTTACCTTCAAACCGAGAGATGTCAGCCTTTCACTGTAATCATAATATTCCTTTATAATTGTTCCAATAACATTGCTATCTATGTATTGACGATTTCTTCCTAGATTATTTGAAAAGAAAATGTTCCCTGTCGCTCCTACGCATAAAATATCGTCAAGATTCATTACCATGGCGTCCCTAACAATGCCTTTAAAAACTGAAATATCCCCTGTTTCTTTATAATACATATACGCTAGACTAGCCTTTGTACCAGCACCATCAGAGTGAAAAATAGAACAATAACCATTTCTATCATCAATATCTTCTATAATTCTACAAAAAGCTCCCGGAAACAAACCTTTATCAATTGATTTTAGAGCTTTGTGAACATCGTCCTTTTTTGAGGAAACTCCTAATGTGTTGTATAAATTATCGTCTCCAGTCATATTATCCAAGCTTTAAATATTATATTTAGCTTTTAGTTTTTTTACTAAATTATCTATTTGTTCAATAGCTTTACCAATGTATTTATGTGGATCAAAGATCTCTTTTAATTCTTCTTTTGAGAATTTTTCCATAATTCGTTTGTTTTCAGTCAAGATGTCACTCATATTTAGTTTTTCTTCTCGAGATTTAATTGATGCTTGTCTTAAAATTTCATGCCCTTCCTGTCTTCCTATTCCTCTATTTACTAATTGAACCATAACTTTTTCGGTAAGACAGGCACCCCTTGTAAGATTAAGATTTTCTTCAATCTTAATTTCATCAAATTCTAATCCTTTTAAATTATAGGTTATTTGCTTTATCATGTAATCTAATAATATGAAATTTTCTGCAAATATCACTCTCTCAGATGCAGAATTTGTAAGGTCTCTTTCATCCTCAAGTACCATATTGTCCAAAGCAACTAATACATTTGATTTTAGAATTCTAGCTAAACTACAAATCCTCTCAGATTTATGAGGATTTCTCTTATGAGGCATTGTAGAACTCCCAACTTGTGTTTCTTTAAAAGGTTCAAACATTTCCGCAACTTCATTTCTTTGTAAAACTCGGTTCTCTCTTGCTATTTTTGCTAACGTTTGACCAATTAGAGTAGTTAAGAAAATAACTTCTGCATGCCTATCTCTTTGAATTATTTGATTAGCAATCAGTACCGGTTTTAAATTAAGTATTTTCATTACTTTGTCTTGTATTTTAATTCCACTTTCATCAAAACTCGCCATTGTTCCAACAGCCCCTGACATTTTACCAAATGAAATCCTATTTTTGATTTCAGAGATTCTTTCTAAATGTCTATTTACTTCATATGCCCATACACCAAATCTCATGCCATAGGTAGTGGGTATTGCATGCTGACCATGTGTTCTACCTATGCAAATTAACGATTTTTTTACTTCAGTAATATGAATTAGAATTTTTAATAATTCTAACATAGAATCATAAAGGTAATTTAGTACTTCTTTTAATTGCAAGGCAGTGGCAGTATCTTCAATATCATAACTTGTAGCTCCAAGGTGGACATATTTTCCTGCATTATTCTCACATTGTTCTGCTAAACTTTTAACCATTGCCATTAAATCATGATGAATTTCTTTATCGATTTCCTTTACCCTGTCTAGTTTTACATAAGTTAAATTTGCTTTTTTATTGATTTCATCAGCAGCCTCTTGTGGAATATTTCCTATTTCAGCATGGACTTGAGCTAATGCTGCTTCAACCTTCAACCAATTTTCTAACTTTTTTTCCTCGGTAAAATATTTAGCCATTTCTGTTCTATAACGTGTTTCAATTGGATGAATAAATTTATGATCCATATTATCATCTTATTTTTATTTAATCCTAATTAAAATAATGAAACACTATGAAATATATCTTATTTTATTAGAGATAAAATAATTTTTTCAATTTCACTAAGATTACACATATTTATAAAGCGAAATGTGTATCTAAAAATCTCCAAAATAAAATATCGGGTTAGAAAAAATGATTCTTCTTAAGCCTGATTAATTTCAATGCACAAATAGGTTGATGATATGTTTAGTAGGACGCTAAATTAAAAATCAAAAATTCTTGTCGCAGTTTGATGTTAAATTAAAATTACAATATCTTTTATCTATATGATAAATGGACAGAAATTCTTTTTTTTTAGATGTTATAATTGCGGAGAGTGGTATTATACAAATAGAATTATTAAAACAAAAAAGTGCTGGAAGTGCAACCACTCATTTCAATTCAAAAATTCAACAAAATTTTCACAGATTTGTTCAATTAAAGATGCAATTTCTATTGTCAAGAAATTAAAGAGTAGCAATCAGTGAAAAAGAAACATATTTAAGCTATTCTTCTCTTTTTTTTGGTAATACACTGATATTCTCTATTAATTAGCAAATTGAAGGAGAATTAAGCTCAAATAAGAAACATGGAAATTTCAGACGATTTAAAACAAATTGATGAAAACTTAGTTAATCAACTAAATCAGATAGCTAAGGGAAAAGTAGAATATTGGGATATTCGAACTGAAGTTAATAATGGAACTAGTTTAGATTTCACTAATCAAAAAAGTAAAGAAATATCTTCTTTTGAC
>JABAHP010002078.1_pt2 | contig 23726 bp, 20 predicted proteins | sample 7062081 | NCBI WGS metagenome assembly JABAHP01 (sample SAMN14534357, study PRJNA622989) | marine sediment metagenome | biome: marine biome [ENVO:00000428]; feature: marine pelagic biome [ENVO:01000023]; material: deep marine sediment [ENVO:00002113] | place: India: Gulf of Kutch | collected...
GCTGCATTCTCCGATGTCGCGAGGGTCCTGTCGCCCGGTGGCTGGGGGCTGATCACCGTACCGGATCCCCGGCACCCAGTCCGTGTCCGCGAGACCCGGCGACGCCGTGTCATCGCCGTCGCACCCATTCGCTGGATCCTGGAGCGATCCCCGCTGGCGTCCTACGTCAAGTATCTGAGGCTCTCGATCAATCACTTCGACCTCATCCATTGGCTGGAGCTGATGCGCAACGCGGGCTTCGAGGTCGAGGCCGCTCCGGACTGCTCGGACGAGCTCGCCATGCTCCAGGCCCGCATGCCGTGTCCCTGAACCCTTGTCCCCCCTGGTGAGAGAACCGGCATCGAGTCGAACCGAGGATCCTCCAACACGGGCGACGTGCTGAACGATGTGGCGCCGCGACCGATTCGGCGCAAGGCTCGAGGTGAATGGAGCAGCCCAGCGACCAAGACGAGACCGTCGAGCTCGAGATCCTGCGAGAGGTTCCCGGTCGAGTGGTTCTCGCGGAAGACGACGGGACGGTTCACGTCTGTCGCAACTGCCACATCTTCCGCTCCTCCGATGACGGTGAAACCTGGACCAAGGTCTCCTCCCTACCCCGCGGCCCCGTTCGCAGAATGGCCGAGTTCTCCCGCCTCGCCTGCCGCCTGCTGCGCCACGAGGTCCGAGCGCTGGCGCGGCATCCCGACGGCACCTATGTGGCTGCAAATCGCCAGGGCGTCTTCTTCGGGCGCAGCGGTGATCGCGTCTTCGCACGAAGCGCGCTTCCCTCGAGCGATCTCAGGCTCTATCCACCCATGCGAATCAGCGTGGGACCCGATGGAACGATTCTCTGGGGTGAATACCTGGGGGTCATCCAGCCGAATCGGGAGATCCGGCTGTTGGCCTCCCGCGATGGCGGTCGCAGCTTCCAGGTGATTCATACCTTCGAGCGCGGCGCTACAGGGCATGTTCATAACGTCGTGTATGACGAGAACGAAGGGCACTATTGGGTGCTGGTTGGCGACCACGGTATGCAAGCCGGGATCGCGAAGCTCTCTGCGGACCTCCAGCATCTCGAATGGTTCGTGCGCGGAGATCAGCAATTCCGCGCCGTCGAACTCTTCGATTTCGGCGCTCATCTGCTCTACGGAATCGACTCCGAAGTCGAGCGCTGCGGAATCGTTCGCCTCGACAAGACGACTCGCAGGCCCGATCGAATCCGCGATCTCGATGGAAGCTGCATCTACGGCTGCCGCTTCGGCGGGGTTCTCGCGATCACCACGACGGTGGAACCCTCCGAGGTGATCGAGACGCAGTGGACCCGACTCTGGCTTTCGCGCGATGGCGTGCACTGGAAGCGCGCCTTTCGAACGAAGAAGGACATGTGGAACCCGACGTACTTCCAATTCGGGTCCATCGTTCTTCCATCGGGCGCAACCGGTCGGGAAACCATCTTCTTCAGCGGCCAGGCGACGCGGGGCATCGATGGCAGGACGATCATCGCACGCCTGAAACCCGGCGCGACTCTCTGACCCGCCTGGTGCGCTTCAGTCTCCGCCGCTCACCCCGAGCACGGCAGCTCCCCTCCCGTGCGCTCCCACCAGATCGAGAGAAGCAGGAGGGCCCAGATCGTTCGATGCAGGTGTCGCTCGTTGTTTCGCTGACTCACGACCAGGGCGTCGATCCGCTTCGGGTCGAAGAGCCCCATGCTACGCATTCGATCTTCCGAGAGGTACTCGCCGACCAGATCCGATAGCTCGCCGTTGAGCCAGGTCGCCATCGGAACGTCGAAGCCGGCCTTCTTCCGGTTGAGCACCGTCTTGGGAACGAACCGCGACAGCACCTCCTTGAGGATTCGCTTCCCCGAGAGCCCTCGCATCTTGTAGTGGCTCGGAAGTGTGGCGACGTACTCCACCAGCCGATGGTCCAGGATCGGCACGCGCACTTCGAGCGCGTGGGCCATGGACATGCGGTCGACCTTGGTCAGGTTGTTGTCGGCGAGGTAGATCTTCTGGTCCAGGTAGAGGATGCGGTCCAACGGGTCGAAGAACGACATCGCCCGCTCGACGTGGGGCTCGAACACGTCCACGTAGGTGGGCGTCAGTGAGGTTCCCGAGCTCGCGAAGAGCTCCATCCGCTCTTTCTCCGGGAGGAACTCCTTGAAGCCGTAGTGGGCCTCCTCCGAGGGAAGAGCGGCTGCATGAACGAACTGCTTGGCCTTGAAGTCGAAGCTCACCTTGGCATTGGAGACCGACAGGCGGTTGACCGCCCACGGGATCAGGTGGTCGCGTAGCGGTGCGGGCAGGCTCCGATACACCCGCGCCAGCTTGTGAGCGCGATGCGGCTGGTAGCCGGCGAACAGCTCGTCCCCACCGTCTCCGCCCAAGGCGACGGTGACGTTCTCGCGCGCCATCCTGGCGACGTGCCAGGTGGCCAAGGCGCTCGAATCGGCAAAGGGCTCACCGGTGTAATCGACGATGTCGAAGACGAGATCCAGCGCATGGAGCGTCATGACCATCTCGTGGTGATCCGTATTCAGGATGCGCGCCGTCTCCCGCGCGTCGTCGGCCTCGTTGAAGCTGTCGACGTCGAACCCGATCGTGAACGTCTTGGGGCGTTCCGATCCAACGTGGGCCATCATCGCCGTCACGACAGTCGAGTCGATGCCGGCCGACAGGAAGACGCCGAGCGGCACGTCCGCGATGAGCCGACGCCGAACCGAGTCCTCGAACAATTGGGCCACCCGCTCCTTGGCCTCTTCGAAGGTCGGCTCGGGCCCGGGTTCGCGGCGGTACTCGATCTCCCAGTAGGGCTCCTCCGAGACCACACCATCCTGCCAGACCAGCCGGTGGCCCGCCGGCAGCTTGCGAATGTGGCGGAAGATGGTCCGCGGCGCCGGGATGTAGGTGAGAGACAGGTAGTTATGGATGGCCTGGACGTCGATCGTCCTGTCCACCACGTCGCCCGCCGCAAGGATGGCCGGGATCTCGGACGCGACGATCAGCCGCCCGTCCTTGTGGNNCATCCGATCCCGCGCCACGAGCAGGCGCTTGCGCCGGTCGTCCCAGATGCCGAAGGCGAACATCCCGTCGAGACGCGGAAGGAGGCCGTCGCCGAACTCGGCGTAGAGGTGGACGATCACCTCGCTGTCGGTGCGCGAACGGAAGCGGTGCCCCCGAGCGACGAGAGTCTCCCGCTCGGACTGGAAGCCGTAGAACTCGCCGTTGTAGGTGAGCCAGAAGACGCCGTCCTCATCGGACATCGGCTGGCGGCCGGCCGTCGAGGTGTCGATCACGGAAAGGCGCCGATGCCCAAGGCCGACGTGGATCCCGTCGCCGAAGACCCAACTCCGGGTTCCCGAGTCGTCGGGCCCCCGATGGGCCATCGCGTCCGTCATGCGCTCTATCGGCAGCGCGGAGTCACAGACGTAGCAAACGAAACCGCACATGCTCCCAGCTCGCGGACCCAGCGCTCTCCGGTCACGACGGATCGGGTCCGGGACAGGTGCGCCGCTCGCAGTCCTTCAAGCAGATCCCCAATCGGCGAGCATAGCGAGAAGGCCCCCGCCATTCCACGCGCCCGGCCCTTCCGGGGGGCTTCAGAGGTCTCTCATGCGCAACGGGTTGCTCGCCGAGGCGGCAAAGCTGGCCGGATCCGGGGTGGCCGCCGCGCCTGCCCGATCGAGGGCAGCGTAGGCTCGCTCGAGGGCCTCCACGGCCTCGGGCTGCAGCGGCGGCGACTCCGTTCGATCGAACCAGCGGATGATGCCCAGCTCGAGCGAGGTGGCGGCGACGAGCGCGGCCTGCTCTGGGGAGAGAACGATGGAGAACAGGTACTCGATGTGCGGCCGCCGGCTCTGCACGTAGGACGCCAGCGGCGGGCCGGGTTCGAGGTCGAGGCCGATCTCCTCGCAGAGCTCCCGTCTGATCGCCTCGGGCGGCTGCTCCCCCCTCCTCATGAACCCGCCGGGCAGGCCCCAGTCGAGCCGGTAACGCGGCTTGACGAGCAGGAGCCGGCCGGACTGATCCTGAACCACACAGAGGCAGCCGGCGGTGTAGGCGCCGCGAAGCATTCTGGCGCCAGCTCGGATCGTCGTGGTAAGCAGGAACTCACCCAGGGTCGTTCTCGAGAAGGTGAGAAGCAGCAGCTCGAGATCCCCCAGGAGTGAACGCGCCGCGATGTACTGGAGGTCGAGTATGAGCCTCTGTCGCGGAGTGATGTAGTACCCCTCGTACACCTGCGCACGACCCGTGATGCCCGGCCTCACCAGGTATCGCCAGTGGAAGTTCTCGACCTCCCTGGCCCACCTGTCGGACAGCGCCACGCGCACCGGCCGCGGCCCGACGAGGTTCATGTCGCCAATGAGCACGTTGAAGAACTGGGGGAGTTCATCCAGCCTCCACCTGCGGAGAGTCTTGCCCAGAGGAGTGTAGAGTTCCTCGTCCTCTGTGTGTTGGAGTTCGCCCAGCGCTTCGTCCGCTCCGACCACCATCGTGCGGAGCTTGTATATCCGAAACGGGCGCCCCCCCTTTCCGGTGCGCTGGCCCACATACAGGATCGGTCCCTTGGAGGTGAGCTTGCCGGCGATTCCGATCAACAGGAACACTGGGGACAGCGCCAGAAGCGCGAGACCGGCGACGACTGCATTGTAGATGCGCGTGATCACCTCGTATACGGGACGGTTCAGCTGGATCATCTCGTAGAGCGCTTCCGGATCCCTCGGAAGATCCGAATGCCTCCCAGATCGCCGCCGTTTGTCGACGAAGCTGTCTATCGAATCCAAGACCAGTCGCCGCACGGTCGTTGCCCCCCTAGCCCTCCCGGCAGAAGCGACGAAAGTACTACGAACGCCCCGCCGAGGGCAACAGCGGTCGCAGACGGAACAACCAACCTTCTTGTGTGTATGGCATGACTCGCGAAGCAGGCTGAACTGCCACGGCGCTTCGAGGACATGGACCGGCGGAGCTCCGAGGCCCCTTCTCGGGTCCGAGCCGCGGCGTCATGGGGAAGCTCGGGGGGAGAACCACCTGGGTTGCCCCTCCTGCGTCCAGGCTGCCTGCGCGTGCAGCGTGATACATTGGGTCGCCAAGAATGTAGATGAGCGCAGAGGAGGAGGTGGCGAAGGGTGAATGTCAAAGACACAGATAACCAGTGGGAGAAATATGGTAGGTTAGACCCTTACTACGGAGTTCTCACAGAAGACAGGTTCTTGACGGACAATCTTTCTGCTGCCGACAAGGCAGATTTTTTTAGCTCTGGGAAAGAGTACATCCATCACGTAATTGAGCAGGTTAGGAAACACATAGATCAAGGATTTGTTCCGAAAAACGCCATTGATTTTGGATGTGGTGTAGGGCGGATTGTCCTTCCGCTTTCAGAGATCGCGGAGAAAGTGGTCGGAATCGATGTATCTAAATCTATGCTGAATGAGGCAAGGAAAAATTGCCAAGAACGGTCCATCGAGAATGTGAAATTCATCGAGTCGGATGACTCGCTTTCTTCGCTCGAGGGAAAATTCGATTTCATACACTCATTTATCGTTTTTCAGCACATTCCTGTAAGAAGAGGTGAGGAACTCCTAGATAACTTGCTTACCCACATGGAGGATGGTGGGGTTTGTGTCGTGCACTTTACCTATTTCAAGCCCGATGCGGCAATTTCGCGAAAGATAGTGCGTTGGATCAGAGTACACGTTCCGTTTGCCAGAGAGATCGTCAACGTGGCACGAGGCAGGAAGGCCGGAGCCCCCGAAATGCAGATGAATCCCTACGATCTGAATCGCCTGTCGCTGCTCATGGAGGAACACAAGGTCTGCAGGTATTACGCGGAGTACACGAAGCACGGAGGGGGCATCCGAGGAGTGCTGTTCTATTTCCAGAAGGAGAGCGATCCGGATCGAGATCGGGCGGCGGTGTTGAACGTGGCGCGTGGATGCCAAGTCGCCAGCTAGCGCGGAGGCCCGGCAGATCGCCTCTCACTCGGGGAGCCAGGAATCCACAAACTCCGGGTCTATTCGCTGGACTTCGTAGAGGCGCCCGATCAGATCGCCATCTTCACCCCCGCGATTTGGATTGTAGAACTCCCAGACGATCTCATTGTCCGGTGTGACTTCGAACGCTCTTCCCCCGTCGGATTCCGCGATCAAGGTGTTGCCGTTCGGGAGCCGACGGTTGGTACCGCAGCAACTGGTAAAGAAGCCGTTGGCCTCGCTGCCAGAGTAGCTCCAGTTGATCTCCTGAGTGGCAGGATCGACCTGCAGGACCCGTGAGTATCCGTTGGGGCCGTTGTTGTCGAACAGGAGAAGCTCTCCGGTCTCCAGGAAAGTCGGATCGTGCTGATCTCGATAGAAAGGAGGGAAGCCCCAGACGACGAGCCCCTGCTTCAAGTCGATGACCCCGATGAAGTTCGGCTCTCTCATCGATACCAGAGCATTGCCCGCCTGGAAGTGCGGCGAGATGTGTTCATGGCGACCGTCGAGGATTTCCAGGCTGTTGGTGTGGAAGACGTCCCCTGCTTCCCCGGCGGATTCCATCAAGGCTGCGAATCCGGAATCGATCACCGCATCGAGAACCGAAACGGTGTGCAGTCTACTTCCTTCCGGTGCCAGCACCGTGATCGTGTCTTCCAGGATCGGCTTCCAATCGTGCACACGCGGATCCACCTTCGTATGGCGAGTCAGTACGTAGATCTCACCGCTGTCCGCGACCCAGAGGTCGTGGTGGGCGCCGTTGTAGTCTGCCCACAAGAGATTGGACTCTCTGTCGATCCTGATGATCCCCTGTCCTTCGAAGATCGCCAGCAAATCCCCGTTTTCATAGAGATGGACTCGGCGCCAAGCGTGGAGACCCATCGCATTCGGCGCTGCTTTCGCGTCCGGAAAGGCCTGCTCGAACGGCAGGCTCCAACTATGCAGGGGCTCTCCGGTCATCGTCATGAGGATGGCCTCCGGCGCATGGCCGGAGTTGTAGAGGTTGAGCCCCGCATGAGCGAGCTCGGCGTCATAGATGGTCACGCCGGTCGAATCGGGAGCGTCTTCTACGGCACCGAGGTAACCGAGCGCCTGGAGCTGCGCCACCGTTTCGGCCGCCACCTCCTCGCGGGCAATCAGATCCGCGTCCCTTGCCCACACGCCCGGTATCCGATCCCGCGTGGCAAGCATGTCGCGGAGACGGATCACTGTGGGGCTGGAACGAAGCCATTGCAGCGAGGTTTCGATGGCTCGATACGGGGGCCTCTCGGTCCTGTGGGTTTCGAACCCCAGGAGAAAGCTCGAGAGCAGGATCAACACAGCAACTACGAGCAACAGAATCCGAATCATGTGCCCTGGTGTTCCCAATTTTGCTCGCTGGATCGAGTCCCCCTGGCCTTCGTCTCGATCATGGGTAGCCCAACCACTGCATGGTCGGCTCGATCCACTGCATGATCCGCTCGACTTCCTCGGGATCGGCGTCTTTCGTCTGCTTCGACGTTCGCTCATGCGTGTAGACACCGTCGTAGTGATCGATCACCTCCTGGGTTACGTCGAGCTCGCAGAAGTCTAGAATCGACCCCACCAACTCCNNCGAGACGGCATTCGAAATAGCGATCTGCGGGCAATCTGCGCCCGTATTGGCAGGCTGCTTCCACGCAAGCTCTCCACTGGAGGCTGCAGACGTCGAGCACATCCAGTTCTCGCGCGAGTTCTTGGAGGCCGGGGATACGCACACCCCAGAGACCGCGGCCGACCACCGGTGCGAACCAGCTCGGCGACACACGCTGTGCCAGCTCTTTCGCGTAATAGGGAAGACGCGACAGCTTCAATTCCCTGATTCGAGTCCGCCAGTTTCTTGTTGCAAGACTGTGGGCGAATCTCTGCCAGTAAGTCCTGGCAGAAAGAACGGAGTCGACTCCGTTGCGGGTGATATGCACGAAACGGCATCCCGGAAGCACCTCCTCGACGAATCCCATGCGAAGCGAGTTCCCCGGGGTCTTCTCCACGATGCGGGATCTGCCCATCTCGATCGCCATCTGGGCGAAGGTGGCGCGAATGTGCTGCCGGACTCTCGGGTTCGCATCATCGGGGCTGAGTGCGTCCGACTTCGTCTCGTTGCCGTACTTCCAGGTGAGGCGGGGTTCTCCGAGGTAGGCGAGCTCCGGGTGAGCAGCCAACAAGCGTCCGAGAAACGATGTGCCAGACCGTTGTGCTCCTACGACGATGATGGCTCTCTCGAGAACACGATCCTGCTGTTCCGCCATCGCTGCTCTGCCCCTGCAGGAGAGCCGGCGTGCCGACTCATGCCCCCCCGCGCTGCGGTCCGCCGACTGTAAACCGGCCTCCAGCCGTGAGCGGCACCCGACACCTGGGCTTGGCCCAGGGTCGATAGACTAACGGAAGCTGGCTGCGGGCACACCCGGGAACCGCAGAGATCAGATCCTGCGCGATCTCCGTTCAGGCCGCTTCGACAAGATTCGCCGGCGCAAAGCCTCACCGCTCAGAGAGCGTCGACGATGTCTCGCGCCAGACTTCGGGCGAACGCTTCGTCCACGAGATGATGGGTCGGAACGGTGAAGAGACGCTCGTACAAGAGATGACTGTTCGGGTAGGAGGCGTCGTTGAGGGGCGAGGTGGGGCCGTACAGACGGCTCACGCCGCGACGATGGAAGGCCCCGAAATCTCCTGGCAGGTCGCTCTGGCTGAACACGGGAAAGCGAATCCAGTGATTGTCGTGCGCATGCTGGTTCATCGAGGGGACGAACAACTTCGAAGCACCCGCGAAAGCCTCCTCGTACACGGCGGCGATGCGGTTTCGGTGCGCCCGCTCCGCTTCCATGCGCTCGAGGTACGCGCAGGCGCGCCGTCTCTGGGGATCGGAGAGCTCGGCGAAGAAGGAGGCGCTGAAGTCGCCCCGACGCACCGGCTCGAAGGTGATCCGGCCCGTGGAGTCGCTGCTCCCGGCCAGTCCGCGCAAGACCTTGCTGACATGGAACGCCGTGTAGCCGAGGCGGCTCGTTCCGAGCTTGTAGGCGATTCCCTCTGCGTTTCTTCGAAGTCTCCCTCGCAGAGTGGACGTTACGCCGTCCGAGGCGGAGCGCTCGAAAGCGGCGACGAGCTCCGGCTCGTTCAGCACGGCGCCGCCCCCACCCACCGGCAAAGCCTTGCCTTCGGAGAAGTTCAGGATCGCCGCATCGCCGATGCTCCCCGAAGGCGCGGATCCCGCATAGCGGGCCCCCAGGGTGTAGGTCGCCGTTTCGACCATGAACAGCTGGTTCCGATCGCAGAGATCCCGAATCGCGGCGAGATCGGAGAACACGCAGGCGTTGTTGATCGCCAGGATCGCGAGCGTCTGCGGGTTGACGCACTTCGCCACCGCGTCCAGGTCCGCCATCAAGGTCGTATCCAGGTCGTAGAAGGCCGGTATCAGCCCTGCCGCCTTCACCGACTTGACGTAGGTTTCGCAGCAATAGCGCGGGAGAATGACCTCCCGGGCCTCCGGCTTTGGCGTGCGGCAGTTGACCAGGATGTCGTGGAGAGCCCCCGCCCAGGAGACNNGCTCTTCGAACTCTCGGGGTCGAACGCCCCGGAACAGGTCGGCCCAGCGCGTTCGCGTGGCCGAAGGCGGCACGGCCAGAAGCGAATGAGACAGAGCGGCTGTCATGTCGGCGCGAAGACCTTCACCTTCCGCAGTCGCCGGAGAATTAGCAGACGCCGGATGATTCGACTACGTCTCTGCCGCTCGCGGGTGGAGACGGAGGCGGCTCGCGGCTCAGCCCGCACCCTCTGCCCGACCCGCGTCGTCCATGCGGAACCTCCAGAGGAAGCGGCCCGTCCCCTCTACGCTGCCCACCAACGCAGACCGCTCCAGCACGCGGCCAAACTCGGGGAAGTAGGGCAGCGTCTCGATGCTCCAGCCCACCCCTTCCGGCAGCTCGACGCGGAGGGCCGACCCATCGGGCAGCGCGATGCGGGCATTGCCGCCGTCCAGACGCACGGCGCGCCCCGGCGCGAGGGGAAGCGTGAAGCGCGCTCTGCGCGGCCGTCCCTCTATGCTGTCTGTAATGACGAGCGTGTGTTCGTTCAGCTCGAAGAGGCGGCGGTGGACGCTGTCCCGGGTTGCCCAGCCGGCGCAGCTCGCTTCGAGGCGCCGGCCCGGGTCGGCCGAAACGAGCCGCACGGTCGGACGGCCGCCGACTCGGTGGGCCGACCAGAACTCCGCCTGGTCGCAGCCACCGATTTCGACCGTCGCGTGGGAGCGGGTAGCGCGGCTGCAGGCCCTGAGCGGGCCGGCCATGTACTCCGCAACACCGGTGTCCGTCACCACGCGCTCGCCTCCCACGCAGAGTTCGAAGGCCAGCGCATCGCCGTGGGCATGCCCGGGTTGATAGCTGGGCATCGGGCCCGCCAGCGACGCGATCAGTGAGAAGGGCCCGGCCTCCAGACGCGCGTAGCCGGCTGCGTCGAGAACGCCGGGGCGCGCCGGGCTTCGGGGGTCGATCCCGAGCAGCGCCGCATAGCGCTCCAGCTCGACCGGGGAATGGGCCACGCCGAAGGCGGAGTCGCCGAAGAGCGCGATCTCCCCGTCGGGATGGGTGAGGACACGCAGCGCCCCAAGCATGCGTCCCGCCGCCTCACGCAGCTGCGCCTCGAGCCCTTCGGGTGCGCGCCCTGGGACGGCGCGCAGCGCGTTCACCAGGTCGAGCAGGTTCTCGAGCACCAGCGAGTGGTACATGGGGCTGCGCTCGAAGTGGGCGCCGTCGGAGAGAACCTGCTCGTCGAGCTGGCGGCGGAGCTCACGCGCCCGGCGCAGCCAGCCGTCCGCGGTCGGGCCCTCGAAGATGATTCCGGCCACCACCACCGCCAGCAGGTTGAACAGGTAGTGGTTCGCCAGCAGTCGCACCTCGAGGCGGCGGTCGAGCGTGACGAGCTGTTCGGCCAGGGACGCGCGCACCCGCAGCTCGCTCGAGGCATCGAGACACAGCGAGCCTTCGCTGAGGAGGAGCTTCATCCAGCTCAGGACCCGCCGGCTGATGGGCCCGCGCTTCCAGCCGATCCCCTTCGGATGCTTCTCGATCCACTCCAGGATGAGAGCGCTGCGCATCTCGGGCGTCAGATCCTCGCAGTGGGCGTAGTCGAACTCGTGGAGATGGTGGGCCCAGAGCGACCCGGCGTCCTCGAACTCCCAGTCGATCCCGGCGGGAAATGTGACCTCCCGATTGATCAGCCGCAGCCGACCAGAGCCGTCATAGTGTGCATGTGCGGGCGCCCCGAGGAAGGGACAAGGGACCCCGGAGGCACGCAGCGCGGGCGGCGCGGCGCAGGCCCCGGCGGGGCGAAGCGCCGGCCGCAGAGCGTAATGCAGCGCCGAGGGCACCTGCCGCGGCTGCATGTAGCGAAGCGTGCGCAGGATGCGTCCGAGCTTGCGGATGTTCATGACTCGTCCCCCAGTCTCCCAGAGGGCGAGCGTCCGAGCAAGGAGATCGCAAGAAAGGGGGATCGACAGCCGGAATTCCGACATGCCTGCAACTCTCGAGTCGAGGTGTAGTGCGGTACCATGCGGGGAGTCGAAGTACATCGGCGAGTGAATGACGACCCAGTTCTCCCGCATCGCGACGAATGTCGGCTCCATCACGGTTGCGAAGTTCTCGGGTCGGTTCCTCTTCCTCGCCCTGCACGCGGGGATCGCGCGGTTCTTCGGCAGCGAGGGGCTGGGTGCGTACGCCACCAGCGTGGCGATCGCGGCCTACTTCGTGGCCGCGGCCGATTTCGGCCTCTCGCCCAGGCTCGTGCGCGAGGGCGCGGTGAATCCGGACTCGCTGGCCACCGAGTACGCCCGTGCGATGGGCTGGAAGGTTTCCGCGACGGCGCTGGCCGTGCCAGTCCTGCTGGGGCTGTACCTCGTGCTTCCCTACGAGGCATGGGTCCGCCAGCTGTGTGTGGTGCTTTCGGCCGCGTCCATCCCCAAAGCCTTCAGCTTTCTCAACCACTCCGTGTGTCGGGCGCGGGAGCGACTCGAGCTGGAGGCGATCTCTACGGTCGCCTACACGGTGCTCTTCATCGGCTCGAGCCTGGCTTGCGTCTTTGCAGGCCTGCCGCTTCTCTCGGTCGGGGTGGCTTCCCTGGGAGCCGCCCTGCTCCAGGTCGCGTTCAGCGGCTACTTCGCGCGGAAGTTCATCCGGCTCGGTATCGTCTTTCCTCCCCATCGGCCCACCGCCCGGGCTGCGCTGCCGTACGCAACCACATCGCTGACGTCCATGGCATTCGCCCAGATGGACGTGCTGATCCTCTCGGTGATCGCGAGCCAGGAGCTGGTGGGCCAGTACACGGCGATCTCGAGGCTGCTGCTCGTCACCGGGTTCCTTGCGATGATCGCGTGGAGCGCCGTTCTTCCCACTGCATCCCGGTTCTTCGCCAGATCCGACCCCGAGCGATTTCGCGAGGTGTTGAGCCAGACTCTCCGCTTCGTTGTGCTCGTCGGGGGCGGAATCGCGGTCGCGATCTTTCTCGTGGCGAGGGAGTTGCTCGGGCTGATCTACGGCTCCGATTTCGAATCCCTCCACCCGCTGCTCCGCGCGGGCTCCTTCCTGGTGGTGCTCAGGTTCTTGAATTCCACCTCCTCGGTCATGCTCACGGCCTGCGGCCGCCAGGCCCATCGGGCTCGCGCCGTCGTCGTCGGGCTGGTCGCGACGGCGCTGCTCGTGATGGGGCTCGTGCCGATCTGGGGCCTGGCCGGAGCGATCGCCGCCCTGGTGCTGAGCGAAGCCATCATGGGCGCGCTGCAGGTGTGGAGCCTCTGGGACTACCTGCGCGCCGGCCTACTGCTCCGGACCACCGTCAGCCTCCTCCTCNNCGCGGGGTCGGTGGTCGCATTCCTGCTGCTCTACGGCGCGGGGCAGCCGCTCTGGATCCTCCTGGCCCTTCCCAGCCTGGCCTACGCGGCCATCATCCTCGTATCGGGGGAGGCCAAGCGCGCCTTCGACTTCCTGCAGCGGCAGAGAAGAGGCATCCGTCATTATCAAGTGTAGACATTCGCAGTAGGTCCCGCCGGTCCGGCTTTGGCACGAGCGCTCACGCTTCGCTTTGACGGCGGCTGCGGAGGCCGTGTTAGAATGCCGATCCGAGGCCCCGATGCCGCTTCGTGCTGCCGTACGCGAGCTGATCTTCCGCTGCGCCTGCCTCGCGCAGCTCGACGCCTTGCGTCGGGCCAAGGCCGCCCGCAAGGTGCGCCGGGGCGGGGCGCGTCTCGTCCAGGTGGTCAACCTCCACGGCACGCCGCGGACGAGCGCCGACGCCTTCTGCCGCCAGGTGGACTGGTTGTGCGAGAACTTCTCCCTCATCGACTTCGAGACGCTGGCGAGCTACCTGGAAGGAGGCGAGGCCGCTCCAAGCGGAGACGATCGTCTGGCGCTGCTCCTCACCTTCGATGACGGTCTGGCCAGCAACCACGAGGTGGCGGCGCCGATCCTCGAGGCTGCGGGAGTGCACGCCGTCTTCTTCATCGTGCCGGGCTTCTCGCAGTGCCAGGGTGAAGAGGCCAGGCGTTTCTTCTCGGAGCGCATCGCTCCCGGAACGGACGCCACCCGACTCCCCGAGGAGCTTTGGAAGCCGATGAGCCCCGACCAGGTCGCCGAGCTCGCGGCGCGTGGACACACGATCGCCAACCACACCTACTCGCACGCACACCTGGCTTCGCTCCCGCCCAGCGAGCAGCAGCGTGAGATCGTCGAGGGGGCGGAGTTGCTGCGCACCTGGACCGAGGAGCGCATAGACGCCTTCGGCTGGACCTTTGCGTGGAACGCCATCGACGCAACGGCGTGGCGCGTGGCGCGGGACACCCACCGCTTCTGCTTCGCGCCCTGCCCGGGAACGGTCGAGGTGGGCGTCGACTCGCCGGCGCTGATCTGGCGCGCCAACATCGAGCCGTCGTGCGCGCCCCACGAATACCGCTTCATCTGCAGCGGGCTCGCGAATCCGTTCTGGGCGAAGCGCCGCCGACGGCTGCGCGACCAGCTGGTCGAGGTCGACCGCCCCGAGCTGGAGGCGGTCAGCGCCTGAGTCGCGCTGCCCCGAGCGGATCGAGGCGAAGCCGCAGGCCCGTGCTGGGCGGGTTCCACCGCCTTCCGCCGTGCGGCCCTCCAGCGGCGGCCGCCCGCATGGGGATGGGAATGGAAGCCCTGCTGTTGCGAAACCGACAAGGGGGTTGGTCCGCGTCCGCCGTGAAAGGCGTTGGCGCCTCGGTTTCGCACGGCAATTGGGATAGATTCCCCCTATCGCTCGTCGTGGACGCAGCCGGGAGCGATGGATCTCACCGCGGCCCTGCCCGCAGGGGCGGGGGGGTGTCCACGGGGTGGAGGTATGGCGCGCGCAGTCGAAATCTCCGAGCTGGAACCCGAAGACCTCGACGACGCGATGCTCTTTCTGCGCCAGCAGGCGCTCGCGGAGGGCCGAGACGAGGAGTCGGCGCAGGCCTTGAGCCAGCGGCTGAGGTGGTTCGTTTCCGAAAACCCGGTGCGCTCGCAAGACACGCCGTCTGGATGGGTAGCGCGAGCCAGGGACGGAAGCGTCGCCGGGGCTCTGCTCACCACGCCACAGCGCTTCCGCTGCCGGGGCCGCTCGTACACCCTGATGATCGCGGGCGCCTTCTACGTGGACGAGGCCCGCCGCGGCCTCGGCCTCTCGCTCTTCCAGCGCTACCTGCGGTTGGGAGCCCGCTTTCCGCTCTTCAGCACGACGGCCAACGATTCGAGCCGCCGGATCCTGGAAATGGGGGGCGCATACGCGATACCCGGAACGGATCACGAGCTGCTGGGAGTGATCCACTGGAAGCCTGTGGTCGAGGAATGGCTACAGAGCCGATTCCACCGCCCCCGGCTGGCGCGCGCGGCCTCGCTCATCGGCAAGGTGCTTCCCAGCCGGCTGGCCAGAAGCGCAGCCCCCGCGGAGCTCGTCGCGCTCACCTCGCGAGAGGACCTCGCGAATCTGGCCGTGGAGCCTCCTCCGGAACTCGACGCTCACCTCACCGCAGAACGCGACCCGACGTTCCTCCACTGGCGTTACTTCGAGGGGCCCGACTCCACGCGCGCGCTCTTCCGCTTTCGGGGCCAGCAGGGCGGCACCGGTCTGGTCGCCACGAGCCTCAGGAGGCGCGGTCACCGCGGGCAGGTTCGAGCCCTGATCGTTCTCGACCTGTGGGGGAGGATCGCTCCGGGGGACACCGCGGCGGTGGCCGCGGCGCTCGCCGAACGCTACCGCCACGAGGCGGACGTGATCAACGTGCGAGGTCAGCCTCCCGAGTGGGAGCGGCGCCTTCGCGAGGCCGGCTTTCTGCGCCGCGACTTCCCGGCAGCGACGGGCTACTGCATAGACCGGTCCGCGCAGCTGCCCACACGGGACTGGTACTTGGTCCCGGCGGACGGCGACACCACGATCTAGCCGAGGCCCGGTCGCATCGTCAGCGCCCTGTTAGTCGCCCTGTTGGATGGCCTGCAGTTGTTCGATCAGCTCGTCCACCGTGTCGAACTCGTCGAAGTCCAGCTCCTCGAGCAGGAAAGCGTTGTTCAGCTTCGCGTCCACGAGGCTCAAGACATCGATGAACGCCATCGAGTCCAGGACCCCCGCCTCGAAGATTCGAAAGCTTCCGTCGACCTCCACCTCGGGAAGCGACTCGCGGACGCGAGGCCCGAGAACCTCGAGCACGGCCTGGAGGATCTCTTCCCGGCTCCAAGAACTCATCCCGCACCTTCCCTCATCTTCACCAGCTGCTTGCGATCGACCTTCCCGCTCGGGTTCAGCGGCATCGACTCGAGGCGATGGATCTCTCCGGGGATCATGTATTCGGGCAGCCGCTGCGTCAAATGCTGCCGTATCTCCGCGTCCGAGACGCGGGTTTCCGTGATGAACAGGATGATGCCGTCGGCTCCCGACGCCGTACGGGGCCAGCCCACGGCCACCACCCACTCCGACCCTCCGATCTCCCGGGCGACCGCTTCGACCTCCTGCAGCTCGACCCGGTGCCCCGCGATCTTGATCTGATCATCCATCCGTCCGTGGTAGAGCAGATCCCCCTTGGCATTGAATCTCGCGAGATCGCCGGTGCGATACCAGGGGCCTTCCGGCTCGAGCGACGGCAGCGTGACGAAGGCTTTCGAGGTCCGCTCGGGATCTCTCCAATAGCCGGGCGCCAGCTGTCCGCCCCCGAGCACGAGTTCCCCCTTCGCGCCCGCCGCGACGGGCCTGCCCTCTTCGTCGATCACAGCGACACGAGTGGTACCGAAGGGGCGGCCGATGGGCACGAGGCCGTTCTCTGCCTCAGTCGCCGCTGCGCCCGCTTGGGTGTACGCCGTGCAAGCGATGGTGGCCTCCGTCGGCCCGTAGAGATTCTCCAGCGTGGAATGGGGCGCGGCCCCCTGCCAGGCATCTGCCAGCTGTGCGGGAAGAGGTTCGCCGCAGAAGAGGCTCCAGCTCAAAGTGGGAAACGCCCCAGCGCGAAGCATGTGCAGCTTGGACATGAGCGCGGCGCTGGACGGCGTCGAGAACCAGAAGGTCAGCTCGCGGTCGCGGATGAATCGGGCGGGCGCCATGGTGGCTCGCTGCGATGGCACGCACAGGCAGGCCCCTCGGCTCCAACAGACGAACATGTCGTGCACGGAGAGATCGAAAGTGAGCTCGAAGTTTTGCGAGAAGCGATCCTCGGGGCCGACGTCGTAACGCTCGATGATCGCGCTCAGATAGGCGAGCACGTTCTCCTGTCGGATCCCGATTCCCTTCGGGGTGCCGGTCGTGCCCGAGGTGAAGAGAAGATAGGCGATCGAATCCCTCGCCGGACCTCGAGGTGCGAATCCGCCACCCTGCTCCGTCAGCTGGGGCGCGCAGAGGATGCGATGTTGGCTGCACTCGCCGGTCCACGCCGGAAGCGACGGGTTCTCGGGCAGGATTACCGTGAGCCGTCCGGGAAAGCCGACCAGCACCTCGCGCAACGCCTCGAGGTGGGCGCCATCGGCGATCAGCGTGGACGCTCCGCAGAGCTCGAGCATCCTCCTCGTGCGTTCCGGGGGGTAGCCGGGATTGAGCGGCACGTAGCCGCGGCCGGCGAGAAGCGTCCCGAGGATGCCCGCGTAGGCCCAGAGGCTTCGCTTGCCGTGCACCGCGCAGAGGGGGGTCTCGCCGGCGTCGACGCGGACGATCAGCTCCGCGAGCGCCCCTGCCAGCTCGTACAGGGAGCGGTAATCGTGGCCCGTGTCCCCCACCACGAGGGCGGGCCTCTCCGGGTACCGCTCTGCGCTCCCCGCGAACAGCTCGCCCAGGGAACTCATCCGCTGGCTCACGTCCGTCTTCGCCAAAGTCCGTACCGCTCCATGCACGTGCAGGCACTGCCGTGTCGCCTTACGAAGGGGACTTCGGGGGTCAGGACAAATCCTGGGCGACGTGGACGTAAGCCAGCCAACGACCTGTCTCCGGATCCTCCACGCGAAGCTCGTTGACGCGGTCCCAGCCGACCTTCTCACACATGACGCGCATCATCGCGTGGTTCTCCGGGTGAACCTCTCCCATGATGCGCGAGAAACCCCTCGCCCTCGCTTCGTCGGTGATGAAGCGCATCATGAGCGGCCCCGCGCCCATTCCTCGGGCCTTGGGGGAGACACCGAGCTTGGAGGAGTAGAGGTCGGTTTCCGTAGGCGTGAAAAGCACCTTGTGGGCGAGTTGCATGCGCGCGCGCGTCGCGGGACTCGGACGCAGAGAGTCCGAGCCCTGTAGGGCGAGCGCTGACTTCATGCGGAGCTTCTTGAGCTCCGGACCCGGCACGCCCGTGGTGAGGGCCATCGGCTCACCATCCTTGAGAAGCACGCGACCGTAGGGCGCGGAACTCTCGAGCAGGCCCCTCTCTCCCAGAAATCGCTGCACGGCCAGGGCGTGCTCGAAATCGTCGTACACGAAGCGCAAATAGGGCTCCGCCGCCGCGCACTCCATCTCGAGGCAGAACTCGAAGAAGGCCCCAGCATCGGCGCTGATCTCAAACGTGCTCGCGTCGATCGCCATTCGCACAATCTAGCGCGAACCGCGGTGTAGGGCAGCCCGGTTCGCCAACCAGGAGACCCGCGTGGTGGTAGAACTCGAAGCCTGCGAGAGCGCAGCGGGTGAAGAGGCTTGCGATGAACTGCGGGCGCCTGCGCGGCGGCATGGGAGGGAAGACGGGGCGTTGTTCGAGGGGAAGGAAGTCCAGACTTCGATGACTTCCTCATCGGGGAACATTCCTTGCCTTTGTGGGCGAGGGGCACCGATTCACGTCTCGGGTGTCGGGCCGAGCAGCTCGAAGGGTCCTGCGGCGTGGTGCAGGCGGGTGGGACACGAAGTCCCCCCGCGGGGGAGGGGGACATGGCGCACGGGGACGGGGGGATTCTCTCTACCCCGCAGACGGATTCAGGCCCGCTTTCGGCGAGCCACAGATCATCTCATCCGTTCTCGGGACCCGCAGGAGTTGGCGTCGGGCAGGCACGCAGGACTCTCCTCATCCGACTCGCTCCGCCGTGCCTTGGCGGTAGGAGCAGGGCGCGGCCTTGCCACTATGCTAACAATGTCTCCGGTTTGAGTTCGAGGTTGCTCCTCCAAGCCCCCCTGCCCTTTTCCGGTGTCGGGCGCGCCACCTCTCGAGTCTTCCCGGGAAAGAAGTCGGTGGGGCCTCCGGCGGCAGCAGAACCGACGTGATCCGCATCCTCTTCGTCAGCCATACCCTCGACTTCCGGGCGGGTGGCGCCGAGCGGGTGCTCTACGACGTGCTTCAGCGACGAGACCGCGGCGGCTACGAGGCGGTCCTCGCGGTGCCCCGGAGTCCAGAAGACCTTCCGGAGGAGTTCCGAGCGCTACGACTCGAGACCCACATTCTGCCGCGACTGAGATTTCATTCGGGCCGGAGCCCGAGGGCGATTCTCCAGACGGTTTGGGAACTGCTGCGTCTCAACGTCGCTCTCCTCGGCTTGCTGCGGCGGGGGCGCTTCGACGTCATGCACGTCAACTCGGTGTTCGCACTGCACTTCGCCGCTCTGCCGGCGCGCATCGCGCGCTGCCCCCTGGTGTATCACGAACACGGTCTGCCGGTCGTTCGAAGCACCTACGTGTGGTATTGGATGTATCGATGGCTCCTGCGCCCGGTTCGCCACGTCATCTCGATCACCGATGCGGTGGCGACCCAGGTGGCGGAGCTGGGCTTCGATCCCTCCAGAGTGACGACGGTCTACAACGGCATCGACCTCGCTGCGCCCGAATCCGGGGCCAGGGTCGGGCACTGGCGCGCCGCGCAGGCAGAAGGGGGCCGCGCTCCCTTCACCTTCGTGAAGGTCGCAAACATGCACGAGTGGAAAGGACACGAGACGGTGATCCGCGCGATGCCGCTGCTGCGACGCGAGCTACCCGACGCGCGGGCCGTCTTTCTGGGACAGCCGGTGAATCCCTCCTTTCATACCCACCTGCGATCGCTGATCGACGAGCTGGGGGTCACCGAGATGGTCGAGTTCGGGGGCTTCAGGCCGGACGCGACCGCGCTCTTGCCCGCCTTCGACTGCCTGGTCCTGGCGTCGCGAGCCGAGCCCTTCGGGCTGGTGCTCCTCGAGGCGATGCGGGCCGGGGTGCCCGTGGTGGCGTCGAACGCGGGCGGCGTGCCCGAGATCGTTCGCCATGAGCAAACCGGCCTGCTCTTCGAGCCCGGCGACGCGGAGGGTCTCGCGGCTCAGCTGCTGCGCATCGCCCAGGACGACGCGCTGCGCGAGCGGCTGGTGGAGCAAGGGCGCGCCTCCGTGAACGAGCAGTTCTCCCTCGAGGCGCAGGTGCAGGGCATCGAAGCGGTGCTCCGCGAGGCGACGCTCGGCGGCGCGGGGAGCCGCTGACGAACGTTCGCTGCGCTCGCCCCGCCGCAGCGTGCGCGAGCCCTACCCAGCCCGAGACCAAAGCCCCGGCATCGGAGTCCCCAGGACTGCCCGCCGGCCGCCCCGGGCGCTGTCCGGTCCGGTGCGCGCTTTGGCGCTGCTGCCCGCATGGCCCGCCGGCAGCCCCCGTAAGAAGACCCCCCCGCGGGGAGGGGCTGCGCTCGCCGATCTCGCACAGGGGCTTCAGAAAAATCCGCCCCAGCCGAAGAAGTGCTGACACCTCCGCGAGACCGAGGGCCACCTCCCCCTAGAGGGGCGTGCCGCATGAATCTGCTGCGAGACCTCGAACGATCCCTGGCCGTCGAGCACCCCTCCGCGCGCCGCATCTGCGTGAATGCCCTCTCGTGCACCATGGGAGGCAGTATCACCGTCGTCCGCAATCTGGTCGGTCGCCTGGCCCACCTGCGGCCGGACTTGCAGTTCACACTCCTCTACTCCCACCCGGACGCCGCTCCCGACGTCTCGCCGCCGAACCTCGAGCTGCGCTTCAGGGGGCGCCTGCGGTCGGTCCTCCATCGCTGGACCTGGGAGCAGCTGTGGCTCCCGTTCCTCCTGCGCCGCGAGCGCTACGACCTGATGCTCTGCGTGGGTGGCTTCACCTGCTTCGCCACGAGCGTCCCCCAGATCTCCGTCTGGCAGAACCCCAACATCTTGAGCCGACTGCCGATTCCGCGCAGCTGGCGGACCGAGGCCTACCTCCGCATCCAGCGCGCGATGCAGGCGCTCAGCCTGCGAAAGACGGCCTACAGCATCTTCCAGACCTGGGACTCGGTGGAGATGGCCGGCGACCGCTGGCCCATGGATCGCTACCCGCACACGGCGGTCCACTGGGGCATGGACCAGCGCCGCCCGGCCGAGGGGGCGCCGCCGCCGCTGGCCGCGCGCGATCCGTTCGTCCTCGCCGTGGGCCACACCTACCACCACAAGAACTACGAGGTGATGATCGACGCCATGGCGGCCTACCGGCGGCGCTTCGGCAGCGACCTGGTGCTCAAGATCGCCGGCGGGAGCTTCCAGGATGGCCACCACGAGGCGCTCATCCGCCGCGCCGAGGAGAAGGGCGTCGGCCACCTCGTGCAGTTCCTCGGGGCGCTTCCGGCGGGGGACGTGTCGAAGCTCTACCGCACCGCCAGCGCCTACGTCACCACCACGCTGCTGGAGACCTTCGGCCTCACGACCCTCGAGGCCATGGGCCACGGGCTTCCCGTGGTGGCGGGTCGCGCCACGTGCATTCCCGAGGTCTGCGGCGACGCGGCGCTCTACTGCGACCCGCGGGATCCCGAAGACGTGGCCGAGAAGATCCACGCGGTCTGCCACGACCGTCTGCTGGCCCAGGAGCTGCGGGACCGCGGGCTCGAGCGCGTGACCGGCTTTTCCTGGGAGCGCACCGCCGCGGGCTTCAATCGGGCTCTCGAACACGTCCTGGAAGAGCTGCCGGCCGAGGCCGGCTCCGCCGCGACCGCACCCGCCTCCCCGGCCTAGGCCCGAGCCCGGCAGCCCTCCGCGCCCTCGGTCGCAACTTGCAGGGAATTGCGGGCTAGCTCTCCTCCGCCGGCTCCTGCGCCTCCGCCTGCGGCTCGAAGTAGTAGGGCGCCAGGCCGTCGAGGGCCTGCTCGGCCGGCGCGATCCGCTCGTCGGTCTGCTGGGTCGTCATGAACTTCCTGCCCTCGGTCTCGGCGTCGCGCACGAGGCTGCGGATCTTCCTGGCGATGTTCAGGGTCTCCGCTTGGCCGGCGCCCCCCTCGAGCCTCGCCGCGAGCTGGCCGCACGACCTCTCCAGGACCTTCAGGATCTCGAGCATCTTCTGCCTGGCGTAGGCCTGCGCCGTGAGGTCACCCGTGCTCTCACGCCGCATCGACTTCCGCACCTCCTTCACCGCCGCGTGGAGCGCCTTGGCGAGCTCGGTCACCTCCTCCTGGTTCCAGGGCTTGAGGTCGGCGAACGCTGCCCCCGGCGCCAGGCCGATGGCCACGAGCGCCGCGATGGCGAAGAAGCATCCTAGGATGTGAGCCGGCTTCATGGATGTGCCTCCTTGAGCCCATCATACCGTGACCAGCGCGGACCGGCGCAGAGAGGACTCCAGGAGCGAGCCGGCGGGAGGCGCCGCCCCGGACCCAGGCTCGACGGCTGCGCGGTTCAGCCCGGCTCGAGCCCGCAGCCGCGGATCTTCTGGAGCAGCGTCTTGTAGCTCACGCCCAGCAGGCGGGCCGCCTGCTTGCGGTTCCAGTTGGTGTGGTGGAGCACGCGGTCGATGGCCTCGCGCTCGGCCTCGAGCGCCGCGCGCCGGCCCACCTCGCGCAGCGGGATCTCGCCGGCCGTCGCCTCGATCTCCTCGATCAGGGACCGCAGGCGGGACCCCCCGCGCTCGCCGTGCTCGTAGCGCAGCATCTCCTCGATCACGAGATCCTCGTTCTCGAGCACGATCACGCGCTTGATCATGTTCTCGAGCTCGCGGACGTTGCCGGGGAAGCTGTAGCGCTCGAGGGCCGTCATCAGCCGGTCGCTGAACACCGGAATTCGCTTGCCATAGCGCACCGCGAAGCGCCGGGCGAAGGACTCCACCAGCCGCGGGATCTCCTCCGGGCGTTCGCGAAGCGGCGGGAGCATCACGCTCACCACGTTCAGCCGGAAGAAGAGGTCCTCGCGGAAGGCCCCGTCCTTCACCATCTGCTCGAGCTTGCGGTTCGTGGCGCACACGACGCGCACGTCGACGCGGATCTCGCGGTTGCCGCCCAGCCGGGTGAACTCGCCGTCCTGGAGCACCTGGAGCAGCTTGGCCTGGAGGCCGGGGCTCATCTCGGCGATCTCGTCCAGGAAGATCGTCCCCTTGTGCGCGAACTCGAACTTGCCCTGCTTGCGCTGGTGCGCCCCGGTGAAGGCCCCCTTCTCGTAGCCGAAGAGCTCGCTCTCCAGCAGCTCCTCCGGCAGCGCCGCGCAGTTGACCTTGACGAAGGGCTTGTCTGCGCGGGCCGAAACGGAGTGCAGCGTGCGCGCCACCACCTCCTTGCCCGAGCCGCTCTCGCCCTGGATCAGCACCGTGACGTCCGTGTCCGCCACCTGGTCGAGCAGGTCGCGCACGCGGCGCATGGGGGCGCTGGCCCAGACGAAGGCATCCTCCGACTCGTCGAGCCCGCCGACGAGGCGGTCGCGCTCGCTCTGCAGCGCCCGCTGCTCGAGGACCTTCTGGAGCGTGGCCTCGAGCTCCTCCTCCTCGAAGGGCTTGTTGAGGTAGTCGGCCGCCCCGAGGCGCATCGCCTCGACGATCGTGCTGGCCTTGCCCACCACCGAGAGCATGATCACCGGGATCTCGGGGTCGAACTCCCGGATGCGGGCGAGCGTCCCGATCCCGTCGAGCCCGGGCATCATCACGTCCAGGATCACCACGTCGGGGGCCGCGCCGCCCTGGAGCAGCCCCAGGGCCCGGCGGCCGTCCTCGGCCGTGTCCACCTCGTAGCCCTTGAGCTCGAGCAGATTCACCAGGTAGCTGCGAATGCCCTCGGCGTCGTCGACGACGAGGGCGCGATAGCTGGTCCCCTGCGAGCCGCTTGCCCGCGTCGAACCGCCCTTCTTGCGGCCCTTCGCCGCCATCTACGACCCCGCCCCCGGCAGGGTGAAGGCGAAGCAGGAGCCGCCGCCGGGGCGCTCGCGCACGCCGATCGTCCCGCCGTGCGCCTCCACGAGCCGCTTGCAGATGGCGAGCCCCAGGCCGAGGCCGCCGGCGTGGCTCTCGTCGCCCGCCTGCACGTAGGGCTCGAAGATCCGCTGGCGGTCCTCCGGCGCGACGCCGGGCCCCTCGTCCGAGACCGACAGCTCCACGAACTCCCGGCCGTTCACGCGCAGCTCGCGCGTGGCGATCT
>JABAHP010003437.1_pt2 | contig 23690 bp, 35 predicted proteins | sample 7062081 | NCBI WGS metagenome assembly JABAHP01 (sample SAMN14534357, study PRJNA622989) | marine sediment metagenome | biome: marine biome [ENVO:00000428]; feature: marine pelagic biome [ENVO:01000023]; material: deep marine sediment [ENVO:00002113] | place: India: Gulf of Kutch | collected...
GGCGAACCAGGCCGCGAGCTGGACGGTCGTCGAGGACGCCGTAGAGACCACGCAGACTCTGAACGACCTGGCCTTCTACAACGACTACGGGTATTGCGTCGGCGATAACGGCGCGTTCCTGCGGTCCCTGGATGCCGGGGCGAGCTGGAACAGTGTGACCCCGACCGGTGCGCCTGGCGCTCCCGTGAACTACCTCTCCTGCGAGGTCAACGACCTGGGGCATCTGTTCATCGGTACCAACGATGGTCGGTTGTTCCGGTCTGAGGACCAAGGTGACACCTGGACCGAGTGGGTGGACCACGGAAGCGGCAGCATCGACTGGATCGGCCACGACATGGCTCGAACGGGTGGCTACGTTATGGCCTACATCTGGAACAACGCTACCCCGGTGGGCACGCTTTACCGGACCACCGATGGCGGCGCGACTTGGTGGCCAATCACTATGCCGACCAATGCCGGACTGAATGGAGGTTACCTGTGCGACCCGAACCATATCGTCGTGGTTGGGGATGCCCAGGGCGGAACCACGTTCATCGCAGAGGCTACGGCAACCTAACGAAAGGCAGAGGGTGAGATGCCCGATAACGTTTTTGGTGTTCGAGAAGTTCTACTGACGACAGGCGTACAGATGCGCTGTCGACCTGTTCCTCCTTTCGCGACCGCCGCCGTTCGCAGTACTCTACCCGACCCTCCGTTCCCGCAGGTGACGGTAGAGTCTGCGGCCGGCGGTCCCGAAAAACACCCAGCACTGCCGGAGACGCCGGAGTACAAAGCCTGGGTCATTGCCAAGGAGAAGCACCGTCGGGAGCTTGGTCTTGCCTTGGAGCGCTTCACCTTCAACTACGGAGTGGTTGCTTGGCGGTTCCCGGCCATTCTCGCCCCTGGGGAGCCTACAGAAGAAGGCAAGGATGTTGAGGGGGTGGTCACCTATGGTGAGTGGCTCACCAGTCCCCCCGACGAGTGGTACCTGGACGATACTCTGCAAGACTATGGTATCAAGGCCCTGAAAGGGCCGGATCGTAGGGCCCAATACATCTTGTACGAGTTGATCCTCAACGATCGGGATAGTGCAGCTGTAGAGGAGGTCGTGATCCAACCTGACCCCCTGGGCAAGGAAGAGGTGTTAGCTGCATTGGCCCCTTTTGTCTCCAAAGAAATGACCGGCCTATCGAATACCCCAAGTCCGGAGCCGGAGGAGTAAGGTACAGTCCGTACGCAGAGGAGATGTTCGCTGCGTTCGAGTGGAAGGTCCGTCCGGGTGAGTGGTTTACGCTACCCTTGTGGGAGCGTGCCGGCATGGTAGCAACCACCGTAGCTAGAAGTCTTATCGACGCGACGGTGATGGAGAGCGTTGATGCCTGATCCGAGTCAACCGCATATCGGAATAGAGGTACTGCTAAACGACGCCGACTTCCAGCAGAAGTTGCGGCGGTTTCTGCGCGGTGTCCACCAGATGGAGGACATCATTGATCAGCTGGCACAGAAATCGGAGCAGGGAGATCGACGTCGTGCCAGGTCGGCGCAGTCGGCCAGCGACAAGATAACCCGAGCCATCCGCCAGCTACGTTGGGAGATGATGGCGATGCTGTTCTTCATGCGCATGGCGCGGAGAACTTGGGACGCCATCTGGACGGGTATGGGCGAGGCTGCCGAGCGTGGCTCTGAGCGTATGGGCATCCGAGCCTTGGCACGTACAATGGAAACCGACCTCGGCAGTACCGCCATGGCTATCCGAGAGCTGGCCAACGAGGCGATGTCCGTGCAAGACAGCTTCCGAGTCGTATTGCAGGGGCTCCTCGTCGACCAGGGCCAGTTCAGTGATGAGTACGCTCGACTGTGGGAGGCTGCCAGAGTCGCCGCCGTTACTGGCATGACCGATGCCGAAGATGCCTTCGAATCGTTTGTCACCGACCTGGTAGACGGTACAGGAGCGGCAACCGACGCCATATCCCCTATCTACCAGGTTCGTAACGCCCTCGAAGAATACGCAATGGCTACGGGCCGCACGGTCCAGATGCTCTCTCAACAAGAGGCAGCCCACATCACCCTCCAACAAATCTACAAGACCACCAACACCCTACTCGATAACGGGGCCAGGGAAGCCCTAGAGTATGCGGAGGCGTGGGAGCAAGTACAAGGGCGACTAGAGGAGCTCAAGGATGTCTTCCATGTATTCGTTGGAGACTCTGGGTTCCTCAACCTACTAAACAACCTGGCCACATCAGCGACCAAGTCCCTGGCCATTCTGGGGTCTGCGATAGGCGCCGTCAGGGATACCATACGAGGTGGCGGCACCGAATTTGATACGACGGTTTGGGGCGAGATAATGGCGGCTGCCAGGGGCGATCCTTCCGAAGCCTTTGCCAGGCACATGAAGAGATACGCCGAGACCCTGGGACTGTTTCAAGATGAGGTGGACAAGTCCAAGATAGACTACGAGCAGCTACGCGTGGAGCCTACAGACCCCGCAGACTTGTCTCCTATCGTGGACCACCTACTCAAGCGCGAACGCTTGGTCGAGGATCATTTGTATCGTGTAGAGCAGATAGAAGCACGGCACCGGGCACGCCAGGCCAAGATCGAGTCCAGGTACAACAAGACCGTCGCCAAGGCCCAGCGAGATGCCCAGCGGCAACGTGACCGTGCCATGCGTAACTACAACCGACAGAGGCGTCGCCAGGAGCGTCAGAACCTAAACAGGTTGGCTAAGTTGGAGGAGGAGTACAATCTACGACTTGAGCAAAATCGCAGAGAATTTCACCTACGCGACCTCCAAACCCAGGCCCTCTACGCTTACGAGCGTAGCAGGCTCGTTGCCTATGGAGATGTTCTAGGCATAGAGGACTTGGACGCCCGCTACGCCCTGGAGAAAGAGGCGCGAGAGCAGAACTTCAAGGAGCAACAACGTCAAGAGCGTGAGAACTACGAACTGCGCCTCAAGTGGTTGCAAGAGGCTATGGCTCTGCAGATGGAGGCACTCCGTCAGGCCCTGGACGACCAGCTCGAAGAGATTGACATACGTGAAGAGGAGCGCATGGCGGAGGCGGCAGAGCGTCGTAAGGAGGAACTGGCAGCCGCAGAGGAGGCCAGAGCCCAGCAACTCGAAGCCGAGAAGCGCCAGCACACTCGATCGCTAGAGCAGTGGGATCAATACTGGATCAAGCTGGCAGAGAAGTTCAAGATGGGCTTGAGCGACGTGCAAGCTATACTGCAACACTTCTTCGGGGCAGAGAGTGGCTTCTCTACACTCATGGAAAACTTCTTGTCCCAGTGGGAGAGATACATAAGCTACCTCACCCAGCTACAGCACCTGATGGGTAGTATTCGTAGAGGCGCATCGGCACCTATGCCAGGCCTGCCCCCAACTGCTCCTGTAGGCTCCCCAAGTGGTAGGCCGTATCAGTACGGCGGGAGCGGCATATTCAGCCGACCCTCTCTTATACGTGTAGGAGAAGGACACCAGCCAGAGATGGTGAACGTACGCCCCATAGGCTCCAATGTAAGCATGACCCTCTCCTGGGGCGGTGGGGCTATCCCCATCCAAGGTAGTGGGCTGGAAGGTGCCGACCTGACAGGAGTTGGGGATACCATAGCTCAGGGTATCGTGGTCGCCCTGCAGCAGCAGATAATCCGATCGGGGGCTACCTATGCCTGACGTAATCGGCTCCGTCTACATGATCAATGGTATACGGGTTCCATCCCCCGACGAAGAGGTCTGGAGTAACATCGTCGTAGGCGATAACCTGGACGCCCTAGAGACCCGCAGTCCCTACCAAGAACTGACCTGGCGGAGAACCGCTGGTGAGCGTTGCGACTTGGACTGGCACGACTTCGATGGGTTGGAGCTGTCAAGCATAACCTGCACCCCACCTGGGGAGGTAGGCGTTCATAGAACCTTTACTCGTTCACAGAAGTGTAAGTCTGTAGTACATAGGAACCGCCGAGGAACGGCTACGGAGATTACCGCAACCTTCCTGGTGGACACGCGCTAGGGTGAGGTAGCCGATGCCTACAGTAATAGATCCTATTCTCTACAACGCGATGCTACAAAGCCGTCAAGGCGCCTTGCTGGAGCTTTATGGCGGACGTCGCGTATTCCCTGTTTGTAACTGCTGCATCAGTGGTAACACTGTCGGTGTGTACAAGGACCCGGTCCCCATCCTGGAGGTAAGCGATACGGAGGTATGCACTTATACACCAATCAGTGTTGAGATTGATCAGTCATTCTCTGCTACCTCTACCATACAAACATACCAAGTCGATTGGGGAGATGGGAATATCACCAACGGTGTATGGCCCCCCGCCGGTCCCATCTCCCATCCCGCAGGCGGCTACAGCCTCTGGGGTGTCTATACTATTACTCTGCGAGTCACGGATCTGCTAGGCGCTTATGGGTACTACGCAGTAGACGTCAACGTTCAGGACTGCGTCACTCCATTGGGATATGTTCCGGGTGAACCTTTGCCAAACCTCGGAGCCTCCGGTGTATGGGTCTATTGTACGCTCAAGACGGACAGGGATGACTACTACACTGCAGATATAACCGCCAACCCTCCAGTATGGACCAACATAGCCCATGCCCCCTCAAATGCCCTAGAAAAGACGTGCCTGTGCTACCGCAATGGGGTCAACAACGAACTGTACGGCTACGGGTATAATGGCATATGGGAGTATCAAAATTTGCCACTGGGAGGCGGGGCATGGACCTCGATCAGGAGCGCAGCTACTATAGCCGCCGATTGCGGTCATGGAGCCGACTACACCGGCATATACGTATTCCGCATGCAATTCGATCAAAAACCGAACCACGAGCGTTGGGGTTGGTGCGGTGTATGCGTGTGGTGGACTGATGCTGGTGTCGACCATTTCGGTGTATGGGCATTGCATACTAGAGATGCTTGGAACAGCCTACAACCAGGATACACCAACCAGCTATTCGAGTTGGAAGATGGTGTAGACTGGGATGCCTTGTCGGCATGCGAGATAGATGAGAATGGTCTAGCAATAGACATGCATGGAGACAATATCTACATCGTATGTGGTAAGGCCCCCTCACAAGATGGAATCGGTAATCCTCTATACGATGGGTGGTGGCGTCTCTACATGTCCCAGGACTTTGGATACTCTTGGACGCAGATGCAGACCCAGACATATACTTGGGGCACTGATGGGTACGAGCATTGTGGTATTAACTACGGAATGTGTGACGTATGGGTGCCTTGGGTGTCCGACACCTACGCTGGAGGTACAGTATTCTGGACGGCCTGCATGCTAGACACCTCTAACAACGCCCTCGATGTCGAGCCTGATACCCTCGTCTACAGGTCACAAAACTTTGGACTGTCCTATACACGTATTGGAGATGATCCAGGGATAACCAACCTAGAACAGTGCCTAACCTTCTTGAAAGGCCCCTGGAACTCTGCAGAGCGTGTATGGGGAGGGGTCAGTAACTTTAACGGACTGGACGCCGAACAGACTAAGCTATGGACGTGGAGAGACGGTTATGGATGGGCCCTGTGGAGGGATACCAACACACCCACCTGGCGCAACTGCTACAACATGCTAGTGATGGAGCAGACTGGATACCAACCCAATAAGATACTGACCTACGAGGATCCATACGAGGTTCGTCCCAGCAGTGAGACTAGCAAGACGTGCACTGAAGAGGAGTGCTCCTGGTTTACAGTGGTGGTACAATGATAATAGGCGAACTGTCCAGCTTGTCTAACATCATAAGCATAGGCGCCAATGACTCCCGAGGTGGATGGGAGATGCGGTTTCGAGTGCTCAGCGACACCGACGCTGTAGACATCAACCAGAGAGTCTACTTTCGATGGTCACCCTTGATGGGGTACGACTACTTGTATGGATGGGATGGTAGGTGGTTTACCGGGTTCGATGGGTACGTCCTCCCGCACCGATTCACCTTCGACGCCGCAGGCAGTCGTGTCTCCGTAGTCGCCCAGACCAGTGACGGCTTCCTCAGACGTGCCTGGCTTCAAGGTGTCGGTTTCCAAGACAGGGATACTACCGCCAGGGACCACTACCACCAGTTCGATAGCGTTACCGGAGTCGCCCCCGAGCGGATGACCATGGGTCGGATCGTGAGGCACATACTCGGCTACTACGACCAGCTCGGTGTCCCTCCGGCAACTAATCCTGACTGGGTAGCTCATACAAACTTCGTCTACCACCCGACACAAAACCCGCATGGATGGATCACTCTGGAGAATGTTACCACGACTCCATTCGCGTGGCCGGGAACTCCCGACGGGTCTATGAGGGTGGATCGCTACATCGTAAGAGAGAGTAAGAACCTGTGGGAGACTATTCGCGGCATAGCCAATAACGAGTTCTTCGTGGCCTACTTCGACAAGCACGACAACTTCCACTACAAGAGGCATCCGATGTTCGCCGCTAGCCCCCCAGGGGCGGTATGTGCCTTCACCCGCAGGCTGGTAGTAGGCAAACCAGTGGTCAACGTACGTCTACAAAACCAGAAGCAGCAGGTGAAACTGCATGCCGTGACGGACTCGGGGACCACGCTACACTCGACGTACCCAGCCAGCAAGACCTTTGTCTACGGCAATGTACACGACCAGAGCTATATCCGATGCAACTCGCAGGACGCATTGGACCACTGGGCCCAGTGCCTCTACCTATACATGAATAGGCCCTATACTGTTCAATGGACGCTGCCAGGGTTGTCCGGATTGCTGTTCGAAATTAACGACCCAGTGGCCATCACCTATCAAGGTACCTCACAGAACGGGGTACACCTAAACTGGTACAATGAGAAGTTTTGGATCTCTAACATCATGGTCTACCCTAGAGGCCAGAATACGACTGGTGTGTCGGTCCTTACCCTAGAGTCGGATAATGGGATATCTCCATGACGGAATGGTCGCCTAACGAGACTACAATCTCATTGGTAGAGGAGTTCTACGGTACCTTGGTATCTCGTCTGCCCGTACTACTGGGCATCGATGAGATTATCCCCGGCTGCCCCGTTACGAATGTGGACACCGATGGAGTAGGTGTCGGCACTACCCCAAGATATATCACAGTCGAGATCAACGAGAACTTCCAAAGCGTCTTTTACAGGAGTGGGGCTACTATCAGTGTCGGAGACATCGTAACGGTAGCACACTTCAGGAATGGCGACCTTTATGAGGTGCTAACCGCTGGAGGCCCCTCAGGATCGGTTGGCGGTGGAGATGTTTACACCTATGTAGCTAACGTCTTCACAACCGCCCCACAAACCATCGAGACGGGAGCAGCTGCCAACGTTGGCCTGGTCATTGAGCTAGACGCCTCCCAGTCCGCCGACGCTATCCAAGTAGAAGACAGTGGTGGTAACACCTTGGGTGGGTTCGATGAGCGTGGCGTAGTCTTCAGTGATGCCGACTCGGAGTTCCGCAACTTCTTTGCCGGTGCCAATGCCGGAAGGGCTGCCGCTACTGGATATGGCATCGTAGCCATCGGCTATCATGCTGGAGACGCCGTCACCTCTGGCGGACTAGACGTACTTGTAGGTATGCATGCTGGCACTGACCTTACAGAGGCGGAGCATTGTGTCTACGTTGGGTACTTCTCTGGACAGTCCACAACCACTGGTGGATATAATGTAGGTGTAGGAGCCTACTCGACTAGGTACACGCAGACGGGGGAGGATAATACCGGAGTAGGTTGGGGTGCCCTAGAGGGTAGTGGCGGTACTGCCAATTACAATTACATGACCGCCCTGGGGAGCGGGGCGCTAGCAGACGCACAAACCGGGTCAGAATATGATACCGCGGTGGGGTACTCTGCTGGTGGAAGTCTTACTACTGGGGACAGGAATTTGTTCCTGGGTGCCTATGCCGGGTATAGACAAACTACAGGCAACGACATACTGTTGGTAGACAATCGTCAGAGAGCCGACGCCGCTACGGAACTTACACACTCGATCCTCTACGGAGTGATGGGAGCTAACCCTGAGGACCAGTCTCTTACCATCAATGTCGATGCCCTGACGCTAGGAACCGACGCCGACTCTGATGTAGTCATTACCTTCCAAGCCAACTCTAATAATGGAGTACTCACCTGGATGGAGGACGAGGATAGGTTCGAGTGGAGTGACGACATAGCCTTCGTGAGTACCGCCAGGATAGACTGGGATAAGATAACAGCCAACAACGTTACCCTGAACAATGGTAATACCACCGACGTAGTCGCGGACCTCCAGACCATGGCCGATGGTAACTTCTACCACGTGGATGAGGTGGCCGGCGCTCCGGGCATCGACTTGGAAGTAGAGTTCACCAACGTAGACGCCTTCAACTGGGTACACATCATCGCTATCTACGATGGCAGCACTACACACTCCGTAGGCATCCAACTCTACAACTTCAGTACGACTACTTGGGATACCTTCGACGCCCTGCAAACGGGGCAAGAGGATGTTTCCAATGCCGGCGAGTATATCTTGGAGGATCACCACATCTTCGTACCAGATGATACTAACTACGTAGGTACTGGGGGAGACGATGGAGACGTGAGGGTGAGGTTCCACCACACGATGGCGGGCAACGCCTCTCACGATATGTATATAGACGTCGTGGCATTGTATCAGTAATCAGTAGAAAGGGTGAGCCATGGAAGACAAAGTACAACCCCTCGGTGAAGAGCAGTTGGAGAAGCTGACCAGGCTGAAGAAGCTTGAGCGGCAGCAGCAATGCTGGAAAGAGGTACTTGAGGTTTGTAAGAAGTATGGATGCCAGCTGGTACCCCAGATCGTATTGACTGGCAGCAAAATAGCTAGCCAGATTATCGTATCAGACAAAGGATAGGTGTAGTATCATGCCAGAGAGACCCACTGCAGGCCAGATGTTTTTAGACCTCTTCAAGGAGAGTGTCATCATCCAAAGCCTGATCACCCTGATCGTCCTTTCAGTGCCTGCGTACAGGCTGATCACGGCTGGGACGATGGAGGGTATTCCCGAGTTCTGGACAGGCCTCACGACCCTCGTGATTGGCTACTGGTTCGGGGCCAAGGGAAGCTTCCAGGCCGTCAGAGCGAACCGAGAGACCCTGAAGGCTTTGGAGCATACGACCACCATGCTCGCGGCGCGCTCTGGTCCAGGCAGCGCCTGACAGCAAAAAGCCCCTCGACCATAATGGCCGGGGGGCTTTTCTCTCGCAAGGCGGCGACTAGGGCTGCCAGCACTCCACGTCGATCTCTGACGACTCCAGCGGGGGTACCTCATCTCGTAGGATCATGTCCTTGAATCGTTGAATCCTATCACTCCGCTCTAGAGCCGCTGCCCTGAGCTGAACGCTCGCCTCTTCATCCTCTACGATGAGGTTCTGTTCCTCATCCACCTGGGACTCTCCACAGTCCCCACCACCATCCCCCTGGCAATATGACCTGGACATCGTTACCATCCGCGTTTTCTCCAATCTGGCCCGAAAAAGGCCAAGTCTACCATCATAACCTTATACTAAAGTTAGATATGGTGTATGAAGTGAACAGTCCGCTTACCCAAGTACAGGGCAGCAGCCTCGGCGAACGCAGATCGTTGCTGCTTGTTGGGTTGGACCGTATACCTCTGAAGTAGGACCGATATCATAGGCAGGTAGGGCATCAATACCTGAGCGATTCGATCCAGGTCATGAAGCGATGCTATGGTGTATCGACTCACCCCCTCCGAGTGCTGGTAGACATTACCAGCATCCACTTCCCTTCTAAGCATGTCCAAGTCACTTCTCGAAGAGGACCTGACCTCTACTCGAAACTTGTAGCTCTGCTCTTGTGAGTAGTGACAGATCATGATCAGGCCCTTAGCCAGTAGCAAGGCTACAGAGGGACTGACGTTATCACCGAACAGTTCCGCTACGCAACTCGAGCATAGGTTGTATCTACGAGAGGCGACGGTGCTGCTTTCCTCCGACAAAGGCGCCTGGCAGTGCCTACAGCATACATTGTCGGCGGCAGTAGCTTCTCCCTCCGGGACGATGGTGGCCATCAAAATCTTTGCCTGGTCCTCAAGAGTCGCCATGGTACTTCTCCAATTCTCCCCAGTTGGGGCCTATATCCGCATCCACACGCCACCAGTTGCGAGGCACGTCTGGAAAGAACTCCGCAGCCGCCCGCACCATGATCTCCTCTACCTTGCCTATCACGTAAGGCGCCAGCTCCTTCGGGCACCTCAAGACTAGAGAGTCGTGTACCAAGATACTGAGGAAGGTGTACGGCAACTGCTCCTCTTTTATCCAGTCGTGTGTTCGTATGGCGGCGATAAGAGTGATGTCCGAGGCTGTCCCCTGTACTGGGTGGTTGATAGATGCCTTGCGGGCGTCCTCACGGTTGTCCCTGGTGAGTAGGGGGAACCTACGCCTGCGGCCTGTAAGCGTCTCGATGTACCTCTGACTTAGCAGAGTCTGTAGGCTCTTCTCCCTCCACGCCGTCAACCCACCTACCAGCTGGGCGAACTCCGAGTAGTACTGATGGCAGAAGGACATGTCCAATCCAGTATCCAAAGCCATCGAATGGGCGGTGCCTCCGTAGAGGTAGGCATAGTTGGTCTTCTTGCAGACGTTGCGTTGTTCCTTGTCCCACCCGACACCAAACATAGCAGTGGCAACTTCTCCATGGAGGTCGCGCCCTTCAGTATAGACCTTACTCAAGAACTCGTCACCACTCATAGCGGTGGCAACTACCATCTCGACCTGGGAGTAGTCGATATTGATCATGACCATCTCGGGCCACTGGTCGCCGCCAAGCTCAGTCGGCCAGGAGTAGTGGTTACATACCTCCAGCCAATGGCGCGACCCCTCGATCCGGTGCATGTACATGAGCGGCTGGCCGTAGTCGTTGAGGTACACCTGTCGGTACATCCCTCCCACCTGGGGAGCAGCCGTAAAACACTGCTTGATGCGTTTGCCCCAGGTCTCACCTAGAGCGGAACCTGTCCCTGATCTGGGAATGGTTTGAATGGCTGGGTCCCTCGCACTTAGACGACCCGTGACGGTACCATACAACAAGAAGTCGGGATGGACACTGGCGTCGCATACGGGACTGATCAACTTCCAGACATTGTCCACGTAGGAGCTTTTCATCTTGATGACACTCTTGAGCTGCCCGAACAGGGTCAACCACTCCTTGGGCTCGCCATCCTCCAACTTCTCCATTATGAGCAGCCTGGCCTCAAAGCATGTAGAACCTGGCTTGAAGCCTCGCCCCCGCACCTTGGGCATGCCGTAGTACTCGTACATGATCTTACCGACCTGCTTGAAGCTATTGGGATTGAACTCCCGACCGCACATATCCTCCAAGCGTTGCTGTATCTGCTCTATGGCACTCTCTAGCTCACTCGACAGGCCGGACAAGGCGTCGGTATCCATAGGCACTCCAACCGACTCCATCTCTAGTAGGGTCTGATGCGCCTGCATCATCGGGTATAGGTACGGCTGCTCGTAGAGACCAAACTCCTTGAGCTGCGGCTCCAGTACCTGGTTCCATAGCCTGAGGTTGTGGCACACGTCATATACATTGTACTTATACAAGTCGGGCCTAGGCACCTTACCGTACATATCTGACCGACTACGCAGGTACTTCTGCACCAGGTCACGCTCATAGTCCTGGATGTCGAGATAGTCACTGAGCAGAGGCTTGAGGCCGTGCATCATATTCTCGTCGAGCGTGTAGTGAGCTATGAGGGAGTCATGCGCCGCATGTACATTCCAGACCCCAAGCTGGTGGTACAAGAACCTGAGGTCGAACTTGATGTTGTGCCCCATGACCTGAACGTCGGAGTCGAAGAGCCTGATCAGTGCCTCTCGTATCCTGGGGTGGTACACCAACTCTTGAGGACATACAATAGCCGTGGTCGGACTATCGGCGATGGCAAAGCAAAGTATCTGATGCTCCCACCACCTCATCTGGTCGGTCTCTAGGTCCAAGCAGACCACCTTACCGGCCATACGCTCGATGATATCGTCGATCCAGTCCTCAAGGGCGCTGGGAGACTGAGCTATGGTGTACTCCGGTTCGGGCCACTCCTGCGGCTCGCCCCTGACGAACTTCTGGATGTCTAGCTCGAACTCTCTATACCTGCCTTGCTGTGTAGACATCCGTAACACGTAGGCAGGATGCCAACTGGCGACTAGCTGACCACCCCTCCACCACTTACCACGGGCAGAGCCCTCCAGCCCTGGGATCAGTGCCTTAGCAGACACGGCACCCAGAGCTAAGAAGGGCTTGCCAGCTTTCCAATATGGCCCGATCTCACCCTTCAACCGACCACGGCAGCAGGCCCCAGCAGCAGCTGGAATCTTGTTGCCTGGCGGGTTGCAGAGGGCCACATTAGTGATGTAAAGCGTGTCGGGGTCCCGGCCATAGTACTCCAGCATCCCACGGAGCAGGATACCAGAGTCTCCTACGAACGGACGACCCGTTGTGGCTTCGTTGGCGCCAGGAGCCTCTCCAATGACCAGGCCCCAGGACTCCTCTACAGGAGGACCAAACCCCGACACGAAGGGACGAGACTGCAGTGGACATACGTCGCACCGGCAACCAGCCGCCATCGCTTCTGACTTACTGCCAAAATGCGGACGTAATACTGGCACGTCGTAGTCTCTCCTTCCAGATACTGATGTTAAGCTGCATGTATCTGATCAAGTCCGTACGAGGGTGCAAACCTTCCAGTTCCCACGCCTCTTCAGGCATCTCAACCTTGGCGATAGGATCGGTATAGATGGAGCCCTTGACGTAGGTCCATGCAAATGGCAACGTACTATCGCAGGACTGGACGTTAGGCACCTGAGCAGCTCCTATAACCTCGGCCAGGCCGGCACCCGCCCCAAGTAGGTGCACCGGGCAGTGCCGATAGGTGAACCCGACCCAGCAGGCCAGGTAGTTACGTGTCTCCATACCAAACTCGGTCAGGTAACGAGGCAGGCCGATGTAGGGCTGGTCGATCCCCATCTTGAAGCAGAGGCTCAACATACGTTCACAGTTGACCATCCACTCGACGATACTATCGCCGTGAGGGACGATCATCAACCTTCCATAGCCCCCCAGGGCGGGGCCGTGTCGGCGCAGCAGGGCCATTGTAAGGTCTGCCCGGCGCAGAACGTCGGGACACACAATGGTCATGCGAATCTTGCCCTTGAGCAGCTGCGCCACCTCGTAGACCGCTGCAGTATCGGGGACCAGTCCTGGATGCTCGTAGGCGAAGCAGTCGATGATGAACCTACAGCTGCGGTCTTTGTATCTGCGGATAATGTCGTCGCCGTGGGGACCCAGCAACTGAGGAGCGTGCAAGAAGTGGACACTGCGCTCGTGCGGCGGGTCGAGCATAGCAAACATACTAGCTGGGAGTACAGGAGTAAAGTCAGCCATTGGACCCTTCCTCCTCCCTGGCCTCCAGAGCCTTCATGATGATGATCCCGGCCATCATGCGGGAGTAGTTGAAGATGTCGATCAGCTCCTCCAACACGCCGCCCTCATAACCCCAGTTGACTCCACAAGGCCAGGGCTGGGTGTGATCGTAGTTGGCGAGCAGTTGCTTGAGCCGGTCCGCCTTCTTGACGACCTCCTGAACGAACCCGTGGGGGAACTTGATACGCTCCCAGACGGGGGACTCGCGGTCGTACTGCTGCCCCTTCTCACCAAAGACCTTGTAGGCCTGCTCGGTGAATTGGTGCTGTGCGTCGTACCAATCTTCCAGCAACCTCTCCAGTACGCGTTGCGCGATCTTGAACAGTTTCGGCATGATTACCTCCTGCCCCTGGGGGGCCTAGTGGACCGACGAGTGCCGGCCCTATGACGATTGACCCTGCGGGAGTGGCGCGCCTGTTTACGCTTACGCGCCCGAACATCCCGCAGGATCGAGTGATGTTGCCTAGACTTACCCTTGGCGTGCTTACCCTCACGGATAGGACGCTGGGTGGCCAGGACTCGACTTACAACCTCTTGTATGGCTTTGAGTGTGTCGTTCATAGCAAGGCCACCGACTCCAGCAGGAGGTCAACCGCTGCCATGATCTTCTCGGCGGCAGTAGCAGGATCGGGGTCGGGCGGGCCGTCCTTGATGTACGCGTTGACGTCCAGCCAGAAGACGTGGTTGTTCTTGCCGCGCCACTTGTTCTGGGAGTAGAGCCAGAGGCTAGCGTACCCTGTCTGTGGGTCCGGCAGGAATGCCTTGGCCACAACGAACTTGCCAGCTTCCCAGGGCGGGTCGCCGTCTTGGTTCAACCAACTGCCCCACTGGATGGTATCTGCGTACATATCCCCGGTCTGTCCGGTGCCGTCGATACCGACCTTGACAGCCATGCCGCCGGCCGGGGCGTGGTACGCGACTCTGGCCTCCAGGACGAGGTTCTTGGCTCTTGGAGGCAGGACAAGCGCCTGCATAAAAGCCGCCTGGTGCGTGGCGCTGGTGGTCTGGATTCCCTGGCAGGTGTCTTCGTCCGGCAGTTCCTTGGGGTAGCACTCGGGTCGTACCAAGAATCCATGACCGGAGTCCGGACCATCTTTCCACACGAATCCCCACCCCCCCGCCACCTTGAGCTGGGAGATGCCGCCTTGCTCTATGAACGGCGGGTCGAACCCAGCATTGTCAACTCTCAACGGTTCAGCCATTATAGTCTCCTTTGTCCCCCCCTTGATAGCTACACCCAATTAGCCACCCAAGAGTGGCCGCAGTAGTTACAACACATGAGTACCACGTAGCAGCCACGCATACTACTCCAGTAGGGTGCGCTTATTCGAATATGGTAGGGTCTGTGTACACATGGACCTGGTCTAGGCATCCATCACCGCCCGGCGGGTACGACCCAACGGTGGCCGCAGCTGCGGCACATCATAGGTATCACCCAACCACGCCAGGGGTCGAAGAACGCCGGACCTACTTGCGTCCAGTATGATCTGCGACAATAGCAGGCAGCCATATCACCTACACCATCCCAAGAACTCCTCCTTGGCCGGTCCGTGGAGGCACAGGCCATGGAGTTCTGTAGTGATCATCTCTGGGATGGGAGGGCCGACGTCCAGCAACTGGCATGTATGCGTAGCTCTGATGTGAACGGCGACGCCGGAGGGCTTCACCAGTTCCTTGAGCCTGGACGAGATGGTGCTTGTCAGGTCCTCTTGCATCCAGAATCCCCTGGCGATCTCTCGTATCAGCAGGGGTATCTTGGACAGTCCCAGAAACTTCTCGTCTGGAACGTAGCCGACCCAGCACTTACCCACGAACGGGAGCATGTGGTGGCTACAAGCACTCCAGAAGTCTATAGCCGGGACTACGACCAGCTGACGTACCTCCGTCTCACGAACGAAGGTGGTCCAGCGGTCGTAGTCCGAGCACCGAGTTAGATGCGTGAGATACCTGGCGAACCTGTCAGGAGTCTTTTGCCAGTGCTGTATAGGCAGGCCCTGGGCAATTTCCCCCACTACATGATCGCAGTGCGTTCGCAGCTCGGCAGGTATCTCACTGTAGAGGGTTGTCCTCATAGCGACGTCACCGTATCGGCGATTCTTCGATGGGCCTGCTGGCGCTCGTGCTCCCGTCGCCCACGAGGCATAGTCGGGGACGCCTCTCTGGGCATGTCCCGCTCCTCGCGGCAGCACTCACAGTCGCAGTCGCGGTCCCCAGCGACGATAGGCGCCTTGGGCAGGCTACGGAGCACCTCTTCGACATCGGTGCCGTCGGGGAATCCCTGGATGAAGGGTGCCATGTACATCGAGCAGACGCACGAGGTGTCCTCATCCTCCTCCAATGTGACGGTGACGTGGAACGGAGTGTCTGGAACCTGATCCTCAACCAGACCGCACAACTGCTCCAGGAGCCAGTTGGAGATGACCTCCGCCGTGGGATGCTCGAACACGGCATTGAGCCCCTCCTTGGGATGCGCCCGGCCATGATCAAGCTCGTACCAGACCTGCTCGATGTCGTGGTAATCCACCAACATGCCGTCGGAGTGTTCCCCTGTAAGGAGCTGAACGTCGATCACAGGGAACTCGATGACCACCTGGACGTGCCAGGTATGCCCGTGTACGTTAGCGCAGTCGCCGTGGTAGCCGGGCAAGAAGTGGGAGCCATGAAAGTGGCCCCGTTGAGTAAGAGTGTACGAACGTAGGTTAGACTTTAGGGACATGTAACGGTACCTCCTTGGGTCACTTGGACCCGATATACTTGTGGACCTGGACAGACAGGCCCATGGTTAACGGTGCCGGTTGGTACTTCGTCCGGTAGGACTCGATCAGTACACGGCACCACTCGATAGCTTCGGGTTCGTTGTCCCGAGGCTGGAACCACAATAATGCTTTGGGGTAGCCCTCAAGGATGGACTCGACGCAGCCCTCCGTAGGCCACACGAGTCCGTCGATATCACTCCAGAACGAATCGCGGTCCGGTATCACTAGCTTGACCTCGTCGACCGCTTCCTCGGGGATCGCTAGCGTCCACCTGGGCCCCTTGGGGCTGACGGTGATCCAGTCGAAGTACGCCTTCTGCCAGGGCATTAAGGCGATGGTACCATTAGTCTCCAGATGAACCTTCCATCCATGCTCCTGAAGCACGACCGCGGTTCCTATAACAGAACCGATCTGAGTTAGAGGCTCGCCTCCAGTAAAGCAGACGACTCTATTCTCTCCGTACTCCCTAATCAGCCCTCTCGCCAAGTCCGCGGGCGTAACCTCGAGCCCACCCTCCACCCTCTCTCGACCAATAGCCCTCTTGGTGTCGCAGAACTCGCACCGCAAGTTGCATCCCTGCAGGCGGACAAAGACCATAGGCATACCTGCCCACAGCCCCTCGCCCTGGGGAGCAGGGAAAATCTCGTTGACGATAATCTTCTCACTCATCGAGATACCCTTCCACATTCAAGTTCTCGACGACGAGCTTCCAAGCACTTTCGGTGTAGAGGGGGTCGCGGATGCCGTTCGTGTAGAAGGCCGCAGCGCGAACCAAGCAAGAATCGCAAGCGCCGCAGGAGAACATGTCGTCCTTGTAGCAACTGCGAGTGAGGTGCCAAGGCACTTCCCATCCACGCTTCGTAGCGATCTCGACCTCCTCAGCCTTCGTGAGCTTCAGGGCAGGAGCGGTGTACCCGAGACCTCCATGCCCCCTCCCCAGGGCGAGACTTGTAGCAACCACCACAGCGTCCAAGAACTCTTGCGAGCAGTCTGGGTACTCGACGTCCACGGCATTCCACCCACCGATGACCTGAGTATACTCGTAGTGGTCGATGAGCGGGGCCAGCAGGGAGAAATGGATCATGTTGCGCCCCGGAACGAAGGTAGCTGGACGCCCCCGGGAGTCCTTGGCGTGTGGGTCCTTTGCGGGGTCTTGTCCGATACCGGCCATGATCGCTCCGTCGAGCAGTGGACGAAGCAGCTGCCTGGCGTCTAGGTAAGAGGCAGGCAAGTCAAGCATATCCATAATCCTCTTGGCCGCTTGCCACTCCCAGGCGGCTCCCTTCTGTCCGTAGTTGATGAAGACTCCCCGACCGAGTGCCTCTGGGTGGTGATGCTTGGTCCAGTACACCGCAAAGGTGGAGTCCATACCCCCAGACATAAGGGCCAGCGCTGAACTAGGTGACCAATTCGACTTTTCCATTTACCGCATTCCTCCTATAATCTTGTCCGTTAACACGCATCACCCACCAAGAGGAGGGGGGCCCAAGCGCGTCTCCGGATATCACGAGGCCCATCCTCCGAGCCTCACGGACGGCGGTACTACTCATCTTGCCGTATAGAACCTCCTGCACGATGACATAGGTCCGCCAGTACGGGTGTAGGTGTGCCCTGTCGAGCAGATCCATTCCCCGCTTCAATACATACCGCAACTGATCCGATGGTAGAACGTGAGCAGACCGTCCCGCATGAATAAAGCTATGACACGAACGGCATAGGGCTACTGTCTCCGCGTAGGTGGCGGTAGCCCTGATCCAGTTAATGTCGTAGCACTCGTGAGCGTCCAGGGTCTGGTATATAGGATCGTCGTCGGGGGAGCCGGCGCAGGCATGACAATGATAGTTGTTAAGCCTGTAGGCTCGTTGCCTGACACTATCCCACCAAGTATCCCCCAAGACACTTCGGGGATTCACCCCACCCAAGGGGCCGGGTATCTGAGGGTGCTGTAATAGCTCGACCCTCTTTATGATCGGCTCTAACGGACGCAGGTCTAGGGTAAAGCTCATCCCTCTGGCCTCTCCGGCTGCTCGTGGCCTCCAGCACCCGCCTCTTTGGTCTGTGTGTGATCCTGAGCACGAGCATAGAACTTGTCCAGGGACATCTGCAAGCAGACCCCCGCATTGACGTCAAATGCCTCGGCCAAAGTTATAGCCATCAAGAGAACGTCTCCGATCTCACCAAGCAGGTCCTCCCAGGTGTACACTGTCGCCTGAACCTCGGCACTACGGACGTAGCTCTTGTCCCCCATAAGACCCATGGCCATAGCACACTTGACAACCTCACCCGCCTCCTCGTGGAGGAAATGGACAGTGTCGTTGGGGGATGCCCTCTGCAACCGACCATCGGTGAGTTCCGCACACCTCTTCCACATCTCGCGCACCGCCTCTTGTACGAACTCCAAGGCAGCGGTTCCTTCATATCTCTTATCCATAGGTATCTCCTTTGCATGATAGATGGCGAGCGGGGGCACCCCACGGCCCCCACCCGCACTGGGGAGCTAGCCTTGGCTACCGAACAGATCGTCCAACTTGGAAGCGGGTTGGGCATCAGCCTTCAAGGGCAAGTAACGACCGACCTTGTTCTGCGGTTCACCATCGCCGCCGTCCTCTTCGGCCCAGACTTGCTGGATGACCTTGGCATCGAGCTGAGCACCGACGAACTCACTGGCGTCGCCGGAGAATGTCGGGTTCTCCTTGACGTACTGCTTGCCGTACATGGCGATGTAGAGCTGCTTGGTTTTCCAGAGAGCGTCTCCCGACAGCATCAGGTTCTCAAAGATCCTGGCATTGTCGTGCTCTCCGCCGACGACCTTCCAGTGGAACCATATCATCGGGGTGCCCGGGTTTTTGCTATTGGGTCCCGACGCACGGACCTCGCAGTCCACACATTCCAACCGGTAGGTACCGGCGGGGATGGCTTCACGGTCTTCGACCTGACTGAAATCTACTGTAAAGCCTTGGGGCTTGTCTGCCATAGTTGATACTCCTTCTGCGCTACGCGCTGTTCAATATACGAATGACTTTACTCGCGGTGGGGTTCACGAGCATCTCTGGGGGATTACGCACCCCCTGCCACTTGGCGTTGTGAGTCCGGCTGCCCCTGAGCAAGAGAACATTGAAAGGGATCTCACCCGACTGCTTCGCCAACTCATCGACCACCCGATCTTGGTGGACTGGCAACGACGAGACAGGGACCAGCATACCCAGCATCTCTGCATAGCTCGGCAGTTCGTTGGCACTCTGGCCCCAGAAGAACGGGTAGTACATGTTGCGGCCCTGATTCTCCAGGAACTGGTGCCGACGCAGGGCAGTAATGACGACATGCATGTCGAGCTTGAAGTACAAGTCGGCTAACAGCGTCAGCTGTCCCAGGGTCTTACCCCAGGTCCCATAGGTAGTCTGTGAGGGGATATCCCCGGGCAACTTGTCCAAGTCCCCAGCGATCTGCCGCAAGGAGATGCGCTGCGTCTGAGTCAAGCTGTCAATAGCCAAGGTCTTGAACTTGGGGATCATGTCTTCAACCCCATCGGGGTCGGCCATGACCTCATCGGACAAATCGTATCGCTCGGCCGCCCAACGCCACAGCTCAAAGGCAAAACGATTAGGCGCATCGTCCTGGACTAGCCTCTGAATCACCGACCAAGGCTGCCCATTCAACAACCACTTGTAGGGCAAGTTGTAGTCCTCCATCCGACCGATATTGAACACGAAGGGCGGATTGTCGAACAGTTGGAAGGTAATGGGCTGTCCCCGGCTATTGAGCACCAACACCGGAGAGGTATCCTCACACTGCGTAAAGGTTCCCACCCACCACGTCTTGCCCGACCCCGAGTCTCCATAGATCAGGGCCTTGAGGTACGGACCACTCATGTCGATCCTCCCGTATGGGCGATGAGGACACACAACATCACCACGGTGACAATGACCCTGGCGGCGCTCATAACACACAACGCCTTCTCAGGTTCGAACGGACCCAACGGACTCATCATAGAGACCTCCTCTCTAGCCACTCGATCAGAGCCGACCAAGCAGCATGAACAAGATTAATAACGGCGGCTATGACCAAGAACAAGCACAGCGAGCCGATAAGTAACAGCAATATAGCTTCGCCGTCCATCAGATATCCCACCTATCATCGTCATCCTCAAGCATGTTCCCCCTAAACACGCTCGGAGGTATCAAGCCGGTGGCGTCCGCGACAGAGGCAAGGACCACCGCAGCGAGCAATAACACGGCAAGTAGACCGATGGCTGCGAAGATATAGATCACGACTTGGAAGATGGTCATATCAACGCTCCTTCCATAAATCTATCCCCAACGAAGTGAGGATATGAACAGCCAAGGCGAGGCCAACGACGCCACAGCAAGCACATATAATCGTCAGTACGTCCAGGACGAGTTTCGCATCAATACTCATCCTGCACCTCCGGCTCCCAGTACGTACGGGGGCCATAGGCGGCATCCAGAATGGCGGGTACCTGATCCTCATGCCCGTAGGCTATAAGGTCGCAAGGTGTCTTGAATGAGCACCAGTTACAGTGGAACCCAGACGTTGGATAGACGACTTGGTCAGGAGAGGTCATCCTCTTACCCTCACCAACCAGCGCAGTCAAAGCACCGTCGAGCTGGAGCCTCTTCTTACGCATAGGTACCTGCAAAAAGAACTCGTTACCGATCACTAACCCGGCTTGCAGTTCCTGTCGTTGACGAAGCACGGATAGGGCACCGGCGGCGGCTTCAAGCTCAGACGCGTAGACCGCATCGAGCATGCCCGGTGGAGGAGCATCACCTTCTCCACTCGTGATGACCTTGTCAACGGCGATCTCCTTCAACGCCCATCGGAACCAGGCCACAGACGACTTGATTGTCTTGGCCCTGGAGTACCCACCTCGCTGTAGAGGCTTGGGCATATCAGGGGCATCCTTACACATGAACCGGTAGAGAACTCCTTGCGCCGGTTGGTCGTATACTTGACCAGACGCCCAGGTGTAGGCCGCGGATTGCATCCCCCTGAGTACGCCTGCTATATTGCTGGAGCGGCCTCCCGACCTTCTGGACCTGATGCTCTTGGCCGTCTTGAACTCTAGGATGTACCTGTTGCCAGAGGCGATGTCCTCGATATAGCCGTCAAACCGCCCAGCGTACTCCAGGCCGTGACGCTCAAATCCTGGCAAGGGCACGCGAAACTTGTACTCGGTGCCTATCATCCTAAACAGCTTGTCCAGGGGCTCGGCCCAAAGGGAGTAGTGCCTGAGCATAGCCGCACCGAGATTGAGCACCTTGTCCACCTTCTCCTTCTCAAACTCCCAAAGGGGTCCAGTGTACTCGATGGTTTTCTTGATATGCCCCTTCAGCCATAGCTTGAACGCTCCGAGGGCACGCTTGAGGTTGAAGTGGGCGTGCTCATCTCCGATGCAGTCCCGGTATCCGTGATCCAAAGCAAAGTGGATGGCCGAGCCAAAGAACAAGGGCACCGGCGTAACCGAGGGTTGCAGCCCACAACGGAGCATCGAGGACCAGTTCCACTTACGCTTGCAAGTACAAAAGTCCCCCATGTCAGTGATATGAATCACCTTGCTCCCCAGGGGCGAGTCGGTAGGCGGGGCGAGGTACTCTTCATTGGTGAGACGGGCAACGGTTGTCGGGGCAAGTACCTGGTACTCATCCCGTATCGCAGAGCCGATGATGTTCCGCCTCTCCCACTCATACCTGTCGAGTATTGCTTGTATCCTATAGTTGGTCATACTACCTCCTCATCCTCCTCATCCACGTATTGGGCGTCTACCGCCCTGTCGAGGACGAACATGGCCAGGCCCCCATCGATATCTACATACAGGGCATGCCCGGCAGCCATCCGCAACACCGCCTCGTCGGAGAGATGAACCACGGTGATGTGGGAGTGTCCCTCCTCCCTCTCAGCGTCGTACACCCTCTGAGGGTCTCCCCAATGGACGGGCTTGACAAGGTCCCCGATATGACTACGGTCTCCCCACGGAACCTTCAACGCCTTTTTCTTTTCATCCATACGCAGCTAACCTCCCGGCTACAGCGCCCCCGTTCTCCTGAGGGCGCTCCAGCTCACTAGGAAATGTATCTCGCAACCAACGACCTGCCTGCTGAGGTTCCAGCTCGATACTGATCAGCCAGAAGATCAAGGCAGCCAACCCGAAGGGGTGCCTCTTCATCCTCTTGTAGGACCACTGGTACCAAGCTATCAGGCGCAGACGCTTCTTGGTCCAGGCGCCGGCCTGCTCCTTGGTCATGACCTGCTCGAATACCTCAGCACGAGCCTTGGCGATCCCCTGCGTAGGCCCCAGTACGATGGCGACCCTCTCCAGGGTACTCCTATCTACCAGCTCTACACAAGGAACATTGACCTGCTGGCCCTCAGCGGTTGTCACCTTCTCGTTGATGACTACATCAATACCCACTCGTTTCCTTCTATCTGCCATACTACCTCCTTGCCCCTAGTTGGGGCGGTTGCGCTGGTTGGGCGACCTGCGTACGTGGTAGGTCCTGCAGGAATAGCACCAATACCTGTCCACCCATATCCCTGACCAGTGCTTAAAAGAGTCTATATACCTCATCCTACGGCCGCATTGAGGACAGTGCGCCATAATAACTACCTCCTACTCCCTCCAAATGTATACGTAGCCGCATACAGTGCAGTACCAGACTATCCAGGCACGCCCCCTCTTATCGAAACCAGAACCTCGACAGACCATATAGGTGTTACAGTGGACTGGTACTCTCGTCATTACCACCTCCCTTCTCCTCCCCACCCCACTCCTCACCGCGGAGCAGTAGTATGAATCGTTTGAGCATCTCTAGCTCCCGCCACTTACGGTGGAAGCTCTCGTACACGACCTCGTTGGAGGTTCCCTCCACGACTAGGTAGATGACCTCCACTGGATGGTCAGAGACGATACGGTGTATGCGCTCCCTCACCTGAGTCATCAGGATGGGAGAGTGTACCTGGTCGAAGCAGATCAAGGTGTGTGCCCTCTGCAGGTTGAGCCCGGTGCCCAGGGTGTGTATAGTCCCAACCAGCCACTGGGGAGCATCTTCACCGCCCTGGGCCCACTTCTGTACGATAGGGTCTCTCAGCTTGATGGGGACATCCCCAGTTATAACCGGTACCTTTAAAGCCTCAGCGACCCTCTTGGCGGTGGACTTGAACCTGGTAACGATAACGGCTGGGTAGGGATAGTTCGCTGTCCACTCCTCCAGCCACTCCAGCTTGGCCCCTTTACACCCAGGGTCAATAGAGGCCGGGTCCGACAGCCACCGCTCCATCTTGGTCATCCGGCTGAGGATGTTCTTGGCCACCATCTTGGTGACTCCACCCTCCTCCCCAGGGGCTGTGTGCCCGATGGCGAACTCCTGGCGGTTCTTGTCGGCCAGCGCCTCATAGACGACCTTCTGCCTGCCTGTAAGGTCCAGGGGCATCTTGGTGTCTGTTATGGGCGGCAACTGACTGGCGACCTGCGCCTTGCGCCGACAGAGGCC
>JABAHP010003574.1_pt2 | contig 23653 bp, 26 predicted proteins | sample 7062081 | NCBI WGS metagenome assembly JABAHP01 (sample SAMN14534357, study PRJNA622989) | marine sediment metagenome | biome: marine biome [ENVO:00000428]; feature: marine pelagic biome [ENVO:01000023]; material: deep marine sediment [ENVO:00002113] | place: India: Gulf of Kutch | collected...
GTTGGGAAAGATCCATGTGGTTTGAAGAGACGGGTCTTCCTTGGGTGCAGCCCTCGCCAAATATTCCAACCTTAGAGACAGCAATTGTTTACCCGGGTACATGCCTCTTTGAGGGGATTAACGTTTCCGAAGGAAGGGGAACAACAAGACCCTTCGAGTATATTGGTGCCCCATGGATCAACGAAGAAAAATGGGCTGAGAGGTTAAACGACCTTCTATTACCTGGGGTAAGGTTCAGAGCTTCTAGTTTTATTCCGACCTTCTGGAGATTTAAGGATGAAGTTTGCCACGGAGTCCAACTCCATATATCCGACAGGTCCAGATTCCAGCCAGTCTTGACTGGTCTGCATATGCTCGCCACACTGCTTTCAATGGATTCCAGTAAAGTTGTATGGGAGAAAAGCAATGAAGGCACCTACCATTTTGACTTGCTAGCTGGCACAGATAAAACACGAAAACTTCTAATGCAAGGGGCAAGTGTTGATGAAATCTCACAAGACTGGTTAATCGGAGTTGAAAAATTCATGGCTGAAAGGAGGAATAATCTGCTTTACCCGGAGGATAGGCCTTGACAATAGTCCTTGAAGGAAACATTGTCACCCCTTTCCAAGTCTTTTCGCCCGGTTACATTACAGTAAAAGATGACAAAATTCAGCACATCGGGTCAACCAAGCCTAGAAACAAGGAGATACTGTCCTTTAGGGACAGTTATATCTGCCCAGGGCTCATTGACATACACACCCATGGAGCCTGGGGCCACGATATGATGGATGGAAAAGCGGAGACCATTCATGCACTTTCAAACTTATATCCTCGATGTGGAGTAACAGCGTTTCTCCCAACATTGTCAACAACCTCTCAAAAACAGGCGGTAAAAGTCGCTAAATCAGTTAATAAAGCGGATAAAGAGAGTGACTCAGGCTCAAATATTTTAGGCTTACATCTTGAGGGACCATACATTAATCCAGCCATGAAGGGTGCTCAAAACCCTGAACACATCCGTCCGCCATCCATCCCAGAGCTTCGGGAAATCATGGAAGAAGTCAATCTCAGGTTGATTACTATGGCTCCTGAGGTTGAGGAAGCCCTCCAGGTTTCAAGGTGACTACGCACGAAGCAGGTCGTTGTTTCAGCGGGACACAGTTCAGCGACTTATCAACAGATGTTAGAGGGTATAAAGGCGGGGTTCAGGCATGTTACCCATCTATTCAACGCTATGAAAGGGTTCCATCATAGAGAGCCGGGGATAATAGGAGTAGCACTTCTTGACTCCAGAATTTCATTTGATCTCATTCCGGATGGTGTACACCTGCATAAGGTAGTCTATGAGTTAGTCCTTAAACTGAAGCAACCATCTAAAACGGTCTTGGTGTCTGATTCTCTCCCAACAACTGGTTTACGCGATGGTGAATATGATTATGGTGGCATTAGTATAGTCCTGAAGAAGGGGGTGGCTAGATTAGAGTCTGGAGCACTGGCTGGCAGTAATATATCCTTGAATGAGGGTGTTGGTTTTCTTTCTGGGTTGGGAGTACGGGAACTCTGTGAGGTTATTCACATGGCATCTTACTCACCTGCTTGCGTCCTAAATATGCAGGATAGGAAAGGTTGTTTATCTCCTGGTATGGATGCGGACATTGCAGTCTTTGACGGTAATTTCAATGCGAGATTAACCATGGTTGAGGGTAAAATCGTCTATGAGGAGAATGTTTGAGTTTGGTTAGTATAAGAGGCATGTCAGCTGGTTCGATTAAGAGAATTGTTGGAATACTCTCCGGCACGTCAGCAGACGGTGCTTCAACAGGGATAATTGAAGTGGAAGGGTTTGGGAAATCCACAAATCTGGAACTAGTTAGTCATAAAACGTATTCTTATCCCTTGGCAATAAGAGAAGAAATGTTCAAACTCTTCAATCCCGAAACCTCCAGCACAGAGTCAATCTGTAAAATGAATTTTGTACTTGGACATTTCTACGGGGATTGTGTTCGGCGAATTGTTGACGAAACAAATCTCGAAATAGATGACATTGACTTAATAGGTTCACATGGTCAAACGATATGGCATCACCCAAGTGGAGACAAGTTCTCGGGTTACCCTGACCTTTCCACACTACAGATAGGCGAACCCTCTGTAATTGCTGAAAAAACAGGTATACCTGTTGTGGCTGATTTTAGGAAAGCGGACATGGCCTCTGGAGGCGAAGGCGCCCCGCTGACCCCCTACTTGGATTATATACTTTTCTCCTCCATGAAATCAAACAGAATTATACAGAATATAGGCGGAATAGCTAACCTAACTTACCTGCCTAGGGATCCTGCCCAAGATGATGTTATTGCCTTTGATACAGGTCCAGGAAACATGGTTCTGGATGCCCTTATATCCTACTATACTGGAGGAGAGTCTCAATATGACGAAGATGGGAAAACCGCTTTAAAGGGAAAAACAGACCATGAACTGCTTGGGGGACTTCTGGACGAACCTTATTTCAGATTGGAACCGCCAAAAACAACCGGGAGAGAACTTTTCGGCGAGTCTTACGTCATGAAAATTATTGAACAAGCAAGCGAACTGTCCCTAACTCCTGAAGACGTTGTTGCTACTGCCACCTCGCTAACTGTGGAATCAATAGCCAAGGAATATGATAAATTGTTGAATTTGGGGCTGGAGATAGATGAGGTTTTTGTCTCTGGAGGAGGATACCACAATAAAGCTTTGATAACTCAACTCAAGGAAAGAATAACGCCAATAATCCTGGAGCCACATGAAAAACTGGGTTTGCCTGGGGATGCTAAGGAGGCTGTTCTCTTTGCGGTGCTGGCAAACGAATTTATCAACAACTCAGCATCAAACATGCCTAGAGTAACTGGTGCCAGGAAAAGAGTCGTGCTGGGGGGTTTTCACCCTGCCCAGGAGACACCTTAACCATCCATATTAGGGGCTTTCTTCATGGTACATTCTCAAGTTACGCTTGAGCTGTTCATCACTTCTTCTCGCCCTTAGGGCGTCTTCCTTGATTTTCACACCGAGTCCTGGGCTATTGGGTAGCTTTATTGTGCTGTTCTCTATCTTGAATGGTTTTTCAATTATCTCCCTGCTGGTCTCCTCATAGTTAACAAAGTACTCGGTGATAAGAAAGTTCGAGATGCAGGCGGATACTTGTATGGTTGATGCTAAACCCACAGCTGTGCTGTTATAGTTATGGGGGGAAACTGCAATAAAATATGGCTCAGCCATAGCAGCGATCTCTTTCAGCTCTAGAATGCCTCCACAGTTGCATACGTCGGGATTGATTATGTCTACGGCTCGTAAATCGAATACTTCTCTGAATTCCTGTTTAGTGTACAATGCTTCACCAGTCACCGTGGGGATGTTTATTCGGTCCCTAACTTCTGCTAGTGCCTGGAGGTTCTCTGATGGTACGGGTTCTTCATACCAGAAGGGTTTGAATTCCTCCATTTGCTTGGCCACTCTGATTGCATGCATCGGTGCCAGTCTCCGGTGAACCTCTATCAATAGGTCTATGTCAGAACCAACCGCTTCTCTTACTGCCTTGACTATTTCGACGGCTGCCTCTTCGTCTTTTTGATTAATGTACAGGCGCCATGGATCTGGGAAGGGGTCGAACTTCAACGCGTTGAAGCCTCGTTTAACGGTTTCCACTGCCATTTCCGCGTACTCTTCAGGAGTTTTTGCGTTAGGGTACCATCCATTTGCGTACACCCTAATTTTAGACCGGCAAGGGCCTCCCAATAGATTGTATACGGGTGTATCCAGTTTTTTACCTACTATATCCCACAGTGCTTGTTCGATTCCGCTTTGAGCGCAATAAAGGTCCATTGAGCCACGTCTGCCAGCGAAGTCGTTGTATACCATAGATACGAAATGCTTGATGTTGAATGGGCTTCTCCCCACTAGATACCTACCTATCTCGGACACAAGGTTATCGATGTTCCTATGACGGTCTAATTGTGTATATGCTTCACCCCATCCGTGGATGCCCTCATCAGTGTCGACTTTTACGTATACCCATATCTTTTCACCCGTTATTCCTGCGCGATGTCCACCTGAATGGACTAGAAAAGGTTCAACCGAAGTAATCTTCATAATCAGATTCCAACACTTAATAGGTTTGAAACTATTAATAACATGCTAAGAATCTTGCAGATTGAAACTTGGGTTCGTTTCATCTTTAAATATTTATTTCCTTAACCATGAGATGATTTCATGGTATTAACGGGCGCAGAGGTCCTAGTTGAAGAGCTTAAAAGAGAGGGAGTTCCATGGGTTGCTACCCTTTGTGGGAACGGTTTGCATGAGTTTTTTGAGGCTTGTGATAACGAAGGGTTAAGACTAATAGATGTTCATAATGAGCAGGCGGCCTCCTACATCGCTGAAGCCTACGCCAAGTTAACCGGGAATGTTGGGGTGTGTGCTGTGAGTAGTGGAGTGGCCCACACTAACGCACTTACAGGCGTCACCAACGCATATTTTGATGGTGCACCAATTCTGCTTATTACCGGTGCAAGTCATGGTTATGGCTCTGGGCGAGAAGTGTTCCAAGAGATGGATCAGGTTAGTATGGCTTCCCCAGTCTGCAAGTACTCGAAGCTTGTTCGCCATGTTAAAGAGATAATATTTCATACCAGGAGTGCATTCAACGCTGCCTCAAGTGGTAGGCCCGGACCGGTGCATCTGACTATACCTGTTGACGTGTTAAGAGACGATTTCAAAGAAACCTATACTGAAGATAGAAAAACTTCTCGAAGTGATTCAACCTTAGAAGCAACATCAATACATGAGTTTTCCAAAGCTTTGAATGCTATAGAAACCGCTGAGAAGCCCCTTCTTATCGCAGGTTCAGGGGTTTTTTACTCAGAAGGGAGTGATGCCTTGGTAAAATTCTGTGAAGCAACCTCAATCCCCGTTATGATTCCAATATGGGATAGGGGAACAATCGAGGAGAGGATCCCAAATTTCCTGGGAGTAATTGGTGCCGCGAGTGGCAGTCCCCAAGTTCTAGGAGATGCTGATCTGGTGATATTGGCTGGTGTAAAAGTGGATTATAGGCTTGGATTTATGGTTCCCCCAGCCGTTCGGAAGGAAGTTACATTAATTAGAATAGATGGGGATACCGCACAACTTAGGCAGGGTGTTGACCCAGATATCACTATTCTTGCAAGTCCTAAACACGTGTTTGAGCTATTTACAGAGAGGATCAATGAAAGAGGATCATCCTTTAGGGGTGCGGAGGAGTGGCTGGGGGAAACCCAGAACCGTTTACATGCTTTTAGGAAGCGCTGGTTAGAAAGGGAGCCACAGGGGAATGTGACTGGTTTAGAACTGGTTAAGGCTATTCGACCAGTTCTTTCTGATAATCCAATCTTCCTTGTTGATGGAGGTAATATTGGGCAATGGGCACATATGGTGTTGGGGAACCGTTACCCGGGTCGTTGGCTTACTTGTGGGGCCAGCGGAGTGGTGGGTTGGGGTATTCCTGGAGCTATTGGGGCGAAACTTGCGTACCCTGAGGATCCTGTTCTCCTGCTCTCGGGGGATGGGGCGTTTGGTTTTACAGTGGCTGAGATCGAGTCGGCTGTTAAGCATAAAACTCCCTTCGTGGCTGTGGTTGCTAACGACTGTGGGTGGGGTATAGTTATTTCAAGCCAACTTGAGAATAGAGGGGATAGAGACACTATTGCCAGCCGGTTCAGTGATATTCGATATGACAAAGTGGCTGAGGGGCTTGGGGCCCGAGGTTTTAGGGTTGAAAACCTTGAGAAGCTAACAGATGTTATTAAGGAAGGTTTCTTGGCGGATGTTCCAACTATTATTGATGTCCCAATAAACGTTTCAAGGCCTTCAGATCTTGAAATCTAATCGAAGTTTCACAGATTTTTAAGTCTTAATAGATGTACGGTAACAGCCACTGCCACTATTACGAGGATGAGTCTCAAGTAAAATTGCTGAACAAAATAAACAAGGGTGATCAACATTAAAAACCACAACATAAAAATCGCATATGTTTTCTGCCTTGGTTTTATGCCTCTTCTTTCCATATAGTTTCTGATTAGGTCACCAAAATACCGGTTGTTCATCATCCACTGGTACATCCGGTCAGAGCCGCGAAGATAACACGCAGCCGCAAGAATTAGGAAGGGAGTAGTAGGTAACACGGGGAGTATAATTCCGATTATCCCTAAGAGGAGAAAAAAAGTACCAAGAATGACAAGTATTGCCTTCTTCAGTTTCTGTGTAAGGTCCATTTCTTCTCTGTTCTCGTTGCTTATTTTCTACAGGAAATCATCATAATCTCAGAAGGGGCTTCCCAGAAGAGCTCCCATGTTTGACCTTTATCCTCGCTACGGTATAATCGTTCTTCGTCTGTCACCCATGCCAAGTCTTTATTCTCGAAAGCTATGTGAAAAGTATCAATGTTCTTCTTTGTTCTTATGGGAAACCCGTTAGAAACATGTTCCCATTCTAACCCTGTGTTTGTGGTTCTATAGAGTTGCCCTTGAACATCGGCTCCACGAGGTCCATTACTAACCCCGCATAACAACAGTTCGGAGTCAAAAGGGTTTACAGCTATCCCCCTACCATACCTGTTCCTTAGATTCTCAGACCTGTGGGCCCAAGATTCGCCTCGGTCGTCACTTACGTAAACGCTTAGGTAGGTGTTTGCGTACACCATTTCACTATCAGTGTTTGAAGTGGCTACTTCGTGGACATCTATGTGGAGCCCTGGTCTCACAGGTTCCCAAGTTTCCCCTAGGTCATTAGATCTCATGATGCTGCCCACGTGGATGTCTGTGTATACCCATCCGTCACCTGAAATAGCCAAGCTCCGAACAGCAGCCGGTCCCCCCCAAGGGGTATACCAGTCCTTTCTCACATCCAACCTGTCAAAGGAGTCATTTCTAACCGCTTTTCCTTTTTCTTTTAGTCTGTAAAGGTTAGGTGGTGTGCATCCAACCAGAATGTTTAGCGGATCTTCCTTCACTATGCATAAACTGTCTATTCTGTCCTTAATTCCCGAGTCTATTCTTTTACTTTCCCCTTTCCCTTGAAAGAGGAATGTTCCATCGGAAAATGCTATGATCTTCCATTTTTCCCCTTCAAAAACACGCCTAACGTTAATCCCATCTTTAATCAATACAGGCTTCTCATAGTTAGAGTTTGAAAAAAATTCGTATACTGAATCATTGGTAGCGATTAACATAATTGATTATCTTAAGGGTGAATAATATTCTTTAATGCGTTCATTCAACCAGAGCGGAAGGTTTCAAGTTATGGGGTCGAGTGAAAACTGTAGTTAATGACTCTATCGTCTCCCCCAGTATTTCAGGTTCTAGGGTTCCCAATCCGTGTTCTTTGGCCCAAACAAGGTGTCTTATCGTCTCTGGACTGAATCCCATTAACCTGGCCATAGTTGCGTCAACTGAAACGGGACTTTTCCCAGCTATTACAGCTCCTATTTTAATGGTGTTCCCTCTTTGCACCCCTTCCATTCCGGTCCTTGCGTCGATTATACAGAGGTCTGAATGGATCATTCGGTTAATATCAATTATCACTTCGTTTATTTCAGAGTGATAAAATGCTTGGTCCTTCCTCGGTAGCAGACCAAAGAGATTCTTCAAGGCCCCTGTTATAAGGGTTAAATCATGAGTTTTCGGTAGGGCAATTGAAACGAAGTAACCGGGATTCATTAACAAAGGGTGGAGCTCTGGATTCCTGAAATAGAGTCCCTCGAATTCAAACTTCGTTAGAGGGGGTTCGCTTATATCAACACATTCAACATCATACCCCATTTGCACCATTCTTTCAGCCATGTCGTAGTAACCAAACTTCTTGAAGGAGTCCTTTACTTGTTTCGACATGCTATCTGATTCAACGATTTTTATTGAAGCTGCAGGGTTTTTCTTTAACACTATATGGATAAAAGATTCTACTATTTCCGCATCAACGTTAGCACATCCCGTCAGATCTGTTCCTGCGCAAATATTCGGTTTTATCACTACGGGTGATTCTATTTCACCTAGCCCTCCAAGTAATCTTATGGCTTCACGTATTGATTCACTGAACCCTTGGTCAGTTTTAAGTAGGGCAACTTTTTCCATGCCGTTCATTAAAGTAAGTGAATCGTGTGTTTTGAACTTAACTTTGGTTGTATTGATGACTTAGAGGATGGCTCTCAAAAGGGTGGCTCCCCCAATGATGATTGAAGTCAAGCCAATTAGTAGCCTCAGCTTATCTCGGTTTAACCTTTTAACAATGAAAGCAGCTAAGGGAGAGGCTAAAGTGACCCCCGCTGCAAGGGAGAATATTAGATACCAGTTCACAGCCTTATTTGCGAACCAAAAGGTCATAAAGCCTATGAGGCTTACAGGGGATTCTGAGAAGGACTGTATTGCGACTATTGCTTTCTCGTCGACTCCTGATAGGAGACCTCCCGTAGTTACTAGTGGCCCAAACCCACTGCCACTTAGGCCTTTATTGAACGAACCGAGTAGGCTTACAAAAACCATTTTAAACCAGCTAAAAGTCATGTGTATTTCTTTACTGGCAAGGACAAAAACCCCAGTGAGGGTTACCAAGACACCAATATAGAGTCTCAGATAAAAGGATGAGATGCCAAGCGCCATTCTAGCCCCTATAAATCCGCCGAAGAGGCTGAACACACTTATTACCATGGCAATTTTTAGTGTATTTCCTTCACCTCTTAAATCGAAATTCCTGAACTTTTGATGAAAATATGAACTGACAAGCCCACCAACGAAAGAAGCGAACAGAACTGAGGGTATAGTCTCCAAGGGCTCAAACCCTAGTAACAGGAGGAGTGGCGTTACCGTGAATCCATAACCCATCCCTAGGCTAATGTCTACCAAGCTAGCGCTGAAGGAGATTAGAAAACACAATGAGAGTATTAATGTATCAGGCACCATTATTTTTCCTAGTATTTTGTTAAAGAACCCTGAAATATTAAGTTTCCAAATAAGTATTGATTTGAGGGATAGGTATGATTATTGACGCTCACCTGCATTTATATCAATCAAAGAAACATGGAGAGGAAGCAAAAGGTGATTACCATATCTGGGAATATGGACCAAAAAAAGATGTTAAATTCAGTGAGTTATCTGGGGACATTGAGGATGCATTAACCACCATAGATGAAGCCGGTGCAGATAAAGCGGTGATAGTAAATCTTTGCCACAGGGAAGCTGTGAGGGCTATGCATTTTGATGATTCAGGAGACGATTTAGCTGCGAAGTTAAAGGCTTCAAATGAATGGGTGTGCCAGTTAGCAGAAGATCATCGAGAGTTGGAGGCTTTCGTTGGAATAGACCCATCCATATTATCTTCAAGTGAAATGGCAATGCATGTGGATGATATGGTTAGGGATTTTGGTGCTAAGGGTGTCAAAGTTCATCCAGTTCATCAGAAATTCCTGATGCATGATGACAGATTGCTTGATGTCTGGGGAAAATGCCAAGATTTAGGGGTCTCGGTTATAGCTCATTGTGGACCTGCAAGGGAAGGAGTTCAGTATGGTTCTCCAGATTCGTTCATTCCAACTCTTGAATCTTTCCCTGGATTAAAGGTGGTTATCTGCCATATGGGTGGTGGAATGTGGAGGGAACTCCCGGTTCTCTCAGGGCGTTTTTCTAACGCTTTTTTCGACCTCTCAGAGATAATCGAATGGGTGGGAGCACCATTAGCCCCCTCAAGCCAGGAATTAGCAGAACTGATATTGAAGATGAACCCTGAAAAGGTCATCATGGGCTCAGACTTTCCCTGGTATGATATTAAAACTTCCGTTGAAAAGGTCCGGGATTTACCGTTATTGAACAAAGATCAAAAAGAGAATATTCTGGGAAAGAATGCAAAGAGAATACTTAGTTTGTAGCTACCCGCGCTCGTAACATTGCACAATACAAACTACGGATAGAAAGAGTGAGCGCTAGTACACACACACGCGCTATAATAGAGGGTAAGGTGGTTCGACTGGATCTTTTACAAGGATTTCTCCTTCATCTGTTAGGTAAAGTTTACCCGTGTAGCCGTCTCTAGTGATGTAACCTTTTGTCTCAAGTTCAAATTTCTTGTTTGAGGGGAGCTTGTCCAACCTATATTTAAACTGCTCCAACAGGTTTTTATCAGATTTTTTTTCAAGCCACTCTATAGTTTCATCTCTGAGTACCATCTAATACCATACTCCGAGCAGAGAATGTTAGTTAAATAAAGAGATAACTCATTAATAAGTTATTCTCAAGTTTTGAGAATAACTCAATAACATGAATAAAAATTTTGTTGTATCTACCCAACGACCGATTGCAATATTTGGGAATTACTTCTTCCCAGTTGAAGCAATGTACACTACGAACTCTTCAATGCCATCCAAATTCAGAAGAGCATTAATCTGGTCATCATCGTAGGCCCCTATTGCGCATGTACCGCATTCGATTGCTTCGCTAGCCAGGTAAAGGTTCTGGCAGATGTGCCCTGCGTCCAAGTTAAGGTACCTGTAACCCCTTTCTTGGTATCTCCAAGTCATCCTGTAACGTACTGCGACCCATATGAAGGTTACAGCTGATTCGAGCACGAATCTCTGGGATAAACACGCGTCTGTAACTCTTCTAGCAACATCGGATGACGTGTCAAACCTCACTAATTTATGCTGAGTAGCAATAAACCGGTATAAACCGGTCTCCAAATCTTTCACATTGTTCACCAGAAGGTATGTTTCGAAGGCATGTCGGGCTCCAGCTGAGGGAACAGTTCTTAAAGTGGCATTTCTTGACTGGACCTCCTTAACGCCCTGGGTACACCATAGGAGATAAGAGAGCTCATCTAAAGTGAGGGGCTTCTTCGAGTAGTTGCGGGTGCTACGGCGCTGCTCGATTACTTCTCTAAGGTTTATGTCTGGTGGATCAAATGTTTTGGGATCCGGAAGGTCAATCAGCGTCTTTTCAGGTAGCGTCTCCTTTTCAAGGGAGGGTTGTGGTAAGCCTTTTTGTTGGTCTGATCGTCCCAAGTATTTGTATTTGGTTTTCTCGATAAATTCTTCTCCAATATTTTCCATGAAGTTTCATATTTATTGGCTTATGAGAGGATTTAAGAACAACTATTTCAGACCTCAACCGGGTTTTGGATTGGTCTTCTCTCCCACTCCTTTCCCATGGGTATAATCATCCCCTCCTTCATAACCCATGATACTTCTTTGACTGCTGTAATATCCTCTAACGGGTTCCTGTCTACCATTATCATGTCAGCGATTTTTCCCTTCTCAACCGTTCCTAGCCTGTCCGCTACGCCTATTGCTTCTGCACCGATCCTTGTGGCTGATTGAATAATATCAATTTCAGGTATCCCATACCGTGTCATCCATTCCATCTCTTCAGGGAGCATGGTAAAGGGTTCATCAGGGAAAACGTTGTCGGTACCTGTTCCGATCCTTACTTTTTTTGACCTGACCAGCTTGATCGTTTTAGGCAGCTGCTCCACACATCTTTTAAACCATGTATCTGTTACCTCCAAGTCCTTCTTATCAAGGTTCCAAATGGGCTTGCTGTTACTCTCATTCCTCTGTTTCTCGATACGTTGGGGAATGTGGTTTTTCACCCATAAGGTTGGGATGATGATAATATTTTTTTCAGCCATCAGTTCAGCAGCCGTATCACCAACGAAGCTTCCATGCTCTATTGTGTCAACGCCTGCCTCAGCTGCCTGGAGCACACTAACATGATTTGCAGCGTGTATCGCCACCTTCTTTCCCAAGCTATGCCCTTCATCAACTCCCGCGTTGATTTCATCCTGTGTAAACTCGCGGCTATCAGTCCTGTGACTGCTCAATAACTTAATCAAGTCCACACCTGCCTTAACCTCCTCCCTAACCGCTTTCCTTACAGCCCATGGACCATCCACCTCATGCATTACACCAGGCCATCCAGATCCATGACCACCAGTCATGCAGATTCCTCTACCCGCTCCGAAAACTCTGGAGCCCAGCATCAACTTTCTCTCAACAGCATCTCTTAACGCGAGGTCTATCCTGTCGTAGTCGGAGACTCCTCTAACCGTAGTTACACCCGCCTGTAAAGCTGTTCTAAGATTTCTCGCTGCAACGACCCCAGCATAGGCCAAGTAACTACCCTTAGGATCCAGCGTAACAAATCCTGCGTGGAAGAGGTGGACATGTAGATCGATTAAACCTGGGAGGAGCCATTTTCCATCAGCCTTAATCTCTCTTGCTCCTGAAATACTGACAGTGTCTCTGAAGCCAACTTCTTTGATTTTCTCCCCATCAACAATTACTACTACGTCACTCATAGGGGATCTACCTGTGCCGTCAATTAAGGTTGAACCGGTAATCGCATATTTCATGGATTTGAAAAGAATCATGCTTACTTAAAATGCCCGAATCAACGTAACACATTCCAGTAAATTTAAACCTCAGTTCTACAGTAGTAAAAGATTCAATCATGTACAGCCTAGCGTTTTTGTTCTTTACATTTCTCATTTCATTTGGAACAGGCACGTTAGGCGCGATGTTAGGTTTGGGTGGTGGAGTTATTATGGTGCCTCTGCTCATCTTCGTCTTAAAGGTACCCATACAGATTGCCGCCGGTGCCAGCATAATAGCAGTGGTTGCTACCTCAAGCGCAGCTGCAAGCACCTACGTTAAAAATGATATAACAAATCTTAGGCTGGGAATGTTTCTAGAGCTAGCAACCACTTTTGGTGCAGTCACAGGAGCCTTCCTGACTTCTGTAACCAACGAGACTACTCTTCGAATAATCTTTGGCCTCGCAATGATATATGCAACTACATCCATGCTGAAGCAAAACGGGAAAACAGTTGGAGGCTGGGAGAATAAACCAAATGACAAACTGGCTGAGAAGTTCCACCTTAATGGGAGTTACTATGACTCCGCGGTAGGACAGCAGATCAGTTATGGCGTAAATAATACTCCGCAGACTTTTGGTATAAGTTACTTGGCTGGAATAATTTCTGGGTTACTCGGTATAGGTGGTGGAGGTATTAAGGTACCTGCAATGAACGTTGTAGGGAATATTCCTATGAAGGCAGCTATCGCGACGAGTAATTTCATGATTGGAGTAACAGCAGCAGCTAGCAGCCTTGTTTATATTCGCCATGGGTTTTGCGACGTTTTCATAACCGCCCCCGTCGTACTGGGGACCCTTATTGGTTCCTTCATTGGCGCTAGGACAACTAACTATGTTAGTGGAGATTCACTGAGAAAACTCTTCACAATAGTTCTCGCAATACTTGCGATAAGGATGATCGCTTCAGGGATGGGTTATTAAATGGAGAAAACAGCGATTTATCGAATGGAAAAAGCCCTAGCGTGGGTGCTGAGAATTGGGGTTATTCTAAGCGGTGTTTTGATAATCATGGGTATATCATTGATGTTTATCACCAAGGATACCTCAAATCCTTATGGAGTAATGGAGCTTGAATGGATATTAAGGGGCAACTCGTTTTTTGCACCATCACACATTCTTTTCTTGGGGTATACTGTTCTCCTGTCAACACCGGTATTACGTGTGGGTGTTTCAATATTGCTGTACTTGAAAGCCCATGATATCCCATTTACAGCTATTACGCTTATCGTGTTTGTAATCCTTATAGTCAGTATGGCAATAGGGATTGGTTAACGCCTTTATTCGAGCCCTAAGAGAAAAATTAAGTGGATATATCATAATTATCAATGGAGGAACATTAGTTGACTGATCGTTGTTATAAAGTATCATTAAAGGATGTTGAGGAGGTTGAAGCGCAACCTCCCTTCAACAGACGGTTTTTTAAGACTCTGTTTAAACCTGATTCGGATATTAAGGCAAGTGTTTTCGTGGAACGGTTTGAACCCGGTGCTGAGTCCTTTCCCCACTCCCACATTCCGCCTCAAGTTGAGGTTTTTTATGGTTTGAAGGGAACCGGTGTATGTGAATTGGTAAGTGATGATCGTGAATTCTTTCAGAAGTACACCATCGAACCAGGGGATTGCGTCTACTGTCCAGAGAAATGGACACACAAAATTAAAAATGCCAGTGTTGATGAGGAATGGGTGGTACTTGGACTAGTTTTTAATGTTAATGCTGTTGAAGGCGTCTAGGATTAATTCTCTTGGTGTCTCCAAGTCCCCAACTATTTTGATTCTGTCGATATTGGTTTCACCTAAACCTCTTTTAGATGCTTCCTGTAATAGGGGCATTTCTTCATAATCGAGTCCAACCAAGTATGCTCCAACCGCTTCTACTGCAAATGCGTCCTCCCCTACTATCAATAGCTTCGGTGAGATGGTTATTTCTATATTTTTTTTACCTAGGAAAACGTTGGTTGCATCCAGTACGGATAGATCTATTCCTCCAACTGCCTGATAAAAATCTAGAAGAGCGGTCGGTAATTTATCATGAAACCTGTTCTTCCTACGGTCTGGGACCAGTCCAAGTAAGTTTTTAACAACGGTTCCCATGTTCATCATATCTTTAAGCCCTGAATCTTTGTATTTTCTAAGTACATGGGTGCTGAGGAAGGTATTCGGTTCAAAGAAAATATGGGATAGAGGCACACTCTCCCCCGCAATAATGGATTCTTTAGTGTCTTTATCGTCTGACAGATTAAATGGGGCTGCCCTTTCATTGTAGCAGTCCCTCCAAACCTCTAATCGTTCTAGCCCAGGACCAGCGCTACTATCAGACTCCGTTATAAGTATCTCATCCACTTTGTCGAACGAGTTAATGATTTGATTAAGGGTGTCCACGGTAGTGCATATTCCCGTATCAGGGTTATATATCCCAACTTTAACGATTAAGTCCCTATTACAGGTGTTTAAACGGTTCATACAATCTAAAACATCGAATGCCTGATTGAGAGAATCACTCTTCACAACCGCTACAATGGGCTCCATAAAAACTCCTCCTCATTAGAAAAAAGAATATAATAAAAATAATGCGACTATGTGGAAGTCGTTCTAGACCCCTATGTGTGCACGCAAAATTTTAGACTTATCTCAATCTGCTGAGATTATTCTAACGAAAAAGCTATAACTCTTGTAAGGAAGAATTTTTCTGGGGTAAACTGTGAGTGCGGAATTAAAGAGAATATATAAGCACATCGATGAAAATTTGGACGAACATGTTGCCGCCATCCAAGAGTTTGTTAGGCAACCAAGTATTTCCCACACAGGCGAAGGGATAAGGGAATGCGCTAAGCTGGTTGAAGGGTACTTCAAGAACCTAGGTTGTCAAGAAACCCGAATAGAAGAGCCAGGGATCACCAAATGGGGCCTTGAAGGCGATCCTATCGTAGTCGGAAAGTACGACGCAGGGGCGGAGAAGACCCTGATTTTCTACATAATGTACGACACGATGCCTGTGTATCACGGGGAGCTGGAGTTATGGAGTGTCCCGCCATGGGAAGCGAGGCTCGTGGAGATGCCTCCCTTTCCCAAAGTTGTAATGGGGAGAGGGGCAACAAACACTAAGGGTCCAGCTATGGCTTTCCTTAAAGCTTGTGAGTCGATCAGGGATGTCGCTGGTGAACTACCTGTTAACATCTTCTTTATTGCTGAGGGTGATGAGGAGCGAATGGACATTGGCCTCCATAAATTCATGTCGGAGCATTCTGACGAGTTCGAAGAAGCGGAAGCCCTGTTCTTCAATAGCGGTCAGGCGAGAAACGGTGTAGGGAGTATAAGTGGTGGGTCTGAGGGGTGCCTTTACTTCGAACTAGTTACTAGTGGCGAGTATTGGGGACGGGGGCCGACCAAATATTCGGTGCATGGTGGTAACAAGCGATGGCTCGATAGTNNAGATGCTGTCCACACTGATTTCAGAGGATGGAAACACGGTCTTGGTGGATGGTTGGTACGATAACATGGAACTACCATCCCCAGAAGATGACGAACTTCTAAGAGAACTGGCGGGGAAGACTGATCTGGAAGCTCAGAAGGAAGCCCTTGGAGCCAAGGTATTCATGAATGACCTAACTGACCCTTACGAGATTCTGAAGATGAGGACCTACGGCACTAGCCTTAACTTGGATGGTATATGGGGAGGTAGGATATTAGATACTGGAGCAGGGGCCTGTTTGCCTTACAAGATCACATCAAAGCATAACTGTCGATATGTCCCCAACCAAAATGGTGAGGACCTCACCAGCAAGCTTCGGAAGCACCTAGACGAGCAAGGGTATGATGACGTTCAGATAAGGGTGATAGGTGACGTGGACTGGTGTAAGTTCAAGCGTGACACAGGGATCGTTAAGGCTATAGTTAGGATGTATGAGAAGTTTGGCGTCGAATACGTTAACGCGTCGCCACCCACCGTCTCCTTACAGGGCACCGGTCCATACTGGCCTGCATACCTTTTCGGGAAAAATCCGTTGAATATTCCGATAGCCAGGGGGGGAATTGGTCACGGTGGAAGAGCTCATGCGATAGACGAATATTACGTCATCGAGGGTGCTGGAAAGGTCCATGGTCTTGCGGGAGCTGAAAAAGCCAACGCTACGGTTCTATATTACTACGCGGGGAAGGCCTAGCAAAAAGATGCAAGCGCAATATTATATCGATTATTTTCTCTTTTTTTTATTTAATAACTCGTGAGCGGATTATTGTTTATCACTTTTTTTGATTTCTAATGTTATCCCTTTAGGATCAGGACAGTGAATCTTAGCTTCTGTTGGGATCTCTTCCCATGGAAACTCACCACCTAAATCTAAAGTCATGACATATGGAAATATTGCTCCCCACGCCCCCAGACACATGCCCTTGGGCGTCATGGACCCAATCTCCCAACTATCTCCTATACGGTGATGTCCTCCCATGCATTTACCCTCAACAACAGTCACTTTTGTTGCCATATCTAGCGCACGATGATTGATTAGATGGAAATTAATATAAAAATATGGAAAAAAGCTCTAAATACAAACGCGACTGAAACAAGTGACACGTGCAAGCCGGCTTTATCTTGGCCAGCATTCCTTTATGACCCTTAAAGCGTTCAGACCGACTACTTTTGCGATTTCTTTTTCGGAATATCCATCCCTGACAAGCCCCCTTATGACGTTGCTGAATTCTCCTGGGTTCTCCAAGCCTTTAATGTAATCAAGTCCTTGGGCTAACTCTGAAGCACTGAAATTGGGTGGTAAAGTGCTGGGGCGTTCTCTTAGGTAATGTCCGTTCGCTGGTCTTATGCCGCTTGCTCGATACATTGCAGCATGGTCTCCGAAAAACGTGTCAGGTCCTACTCCTACGTGATCGGGTCCAAGCAGTTCCATTAAGTACTCAATATGTTCTAAGAGGCATTCTATGGAGGCCTCTGGGTTTTTCTGTGTTCTTGGCGCGAAACCTGCAACCTCCACTCCTATGACTCCGTCTTTTTCGCTGCATCTTTGTAGAACATCGTCGGGGAACATTCTTGCTGTGTTTGTTAGGGTTCTTGAGCCGCAGTGGCTGATGATTAGGGGTTTCGAGCTTGCTTCAATGGTCTCTGAGGCTGTTCTGTCTCCTGTGTGGGAAACATCTATTATTATCCCTGTTTTGTTCATTCTTTTCACTGCGTCATAACCCAGGTCGGTTAGGCCTCCATCCCCTATCTCGTTGAGTCCAGAACCTAGTAGATTTGATTCACTGAAGACCAAACCCATGCTTCTAACTCCTATACCATATAGAACATCAATATTGTTGATGTCCCTGCCTAATGCTGTTGATGTTTCTAATGTATATANNTGTAGGTCTTCTACCCGTCGGGCGGGAATTATAAAGTCTTGGTGGTCTAGGTCGCACTGATCCGATCCAACGAACTTGACGGCCTGTTCCATGGAAGGGCAAACGCAGTTGTCAAAAACTACGTCAATTCCAGAAAAGGCTAAGCCCTCGAATCCTTTGAACTGCCTCTGCCTGAAAAGCCCAACATGCTTTTCTGGGTAGCCTTCAGGCCATACATGGGTGTGTTCATGGAGGTCAATTATAATGTTTTTTTCAACTATCTCTTCAACGCGTTCTTCTTGGTTCTTGGATAGTCCAAAATCATATTTTGGAACGCGGTCTATCTGTTTCTCAAGGGGGTAAGGTTCATAATCTGAACCAGCCTCGAGATAACTCCAGGAAGTGTATCCTTCCCATTTCTTACCTCTTCCCAAACCGTGGTACCTCTTAATCGTTGTTTGTTTAGTATTTCTGGTTCCAATAAGTGTTTATGGTCTTCAATTATCTTTTAATACTGAATCGTATTCGTTTATAGAGTCTAATTCGGATGTCAAAAATACCATTGAAGAAAGTTTTTTCAATTTTTGGAAGCTTACTTATTCTCGTTGGTGTTTTTGGCCCTTGGCTCTGGAGGGGCTTTGATTCATATCAAGAATATGACCCGAGCACTGGGGAAGCCATTCTCAAGTATCGAATCATCACGAAGATCTCTCCTTTATATTTTTCAATAAACACCGAAGAAGGGGATATTGAAATTAACTGGATCTATAGCGTCGGGACAACCTTATCGGCAGTATTGTTCTTCACCTCAATAGTCTCTAATCTATTTTTGTACAGTAAACTTTCTTGGAGTAAAGGCCTTTCACTCTTTATAGCAATATTAGGGGTATTCCTTTTCTTCTTAAGTTTGGGTGGTGGCTTATGGCTTGGAGTAATCACAAGATTTGCATGGGGTTTCTATGGAACCATGTTAGGTATAGTTGTTATGTTCATGGATATAATGATTGAACTATTCTCATGAACTCGTATGACTGGTAGTTAACCATCTGAGTAACCTAATCTCGATATATGTGAAGACAGCGATACCTAAGATTGACAGNNTTACCCAGAGAATTTACGCTGGGTGAATTCTTGTGTATGGATACCTGATGAATGACGTTGTTCACTAAGTAGAATAAAAAAAGGGCTATGATGACGGGAGCAAAGAAAGCAACGAAGACCGAGGAGATCTCTAATATCTCGCGGTAGCTCCAGTCATCCATGGTTTTACCTTTAACATTAGAATTCTACAATAGACCCTTCCGGGGGCTCAATCTCCTGCGCGAAATGGCATGAAACGTAGTGACCGGGATTTATCTCTTGCAGTTCAGGAAATTCCTGGCTGCAGATGCTTTTCGCATAGGGGCAGCGTGGGTGGAATTTGCATCCCGATGGGGGATTGATTGGGGCTGGTACGTCTCCCTCGAGTATTATTCTTTTNNAGGCACTGCCGATATGAGGGCGAAGCTGTAAGGGTGGTATGGTCTCTTGAATAAGTCGTCTCTATCTGCTACCTCGACAAGATTTCCTAGATACATTACCATGATTCTGCTGCACATGTGTTTAATGATGGTTAGGTCATGGGATATTATCAGATATGTTAGCTGGTACTTGTCTTGCAGATCTTTCATAAGATTAAGTATTTGGGCTCTAATGGACATGTCCAAGGCGGCTACCGGTTCATCAGCTACTATGAACTTTGGAACCACGGAAAGGGCTCTTGCTATGCTGATTCTCTGTTTCTGTCCGCCACTAAACTCGTGGGGGTATCTTCGAGACTGGGAGGGGGATAATCCCACGTCAAGCATGAGTCTTTGCACCCTGTCGTTGATCTCGCTTCTATCCACAAGGTTATGGACTATTAATGGCTCTGTAATAATATCCCCTACTGTTAATCTAGGGTTAAGGGAAGAATATGGGTCCTGGAATATTAGCTGCATTTGACTTCGAACTGATCTGAGTTCATTTTTCCCAATTTCTGTAATGTCGTTTCCTTCGAAAGAGATTGATCCTTCGGTTGGTTCAATAAGGCGTAAAACACAGCGGCCTACAGTTGTTTTTCCACAGCCGCTCTCACCCACCAGACCTATAGATTCTCCCTCGGTTATCGAGAAAGAGACACCGTCCACGGCCTTTAGATCAGCGACTTTTCTTTTGAAGAAGCCAGCTTCAACGGGGAAATATTTTTTTAAACCCTTAACTTCGATCAAGTTTTCACTACTCAAACTGAACCCCCGCAAACTCTTCCAACATTCTCAGAGCTGAATGACAGGAAATATATCGCCCTTCTATTAGTTGCCCCTTGCATGGCTCACTTGAGCATCTGTCGCTTGCATAGGTGCAACGAGGATGGAATCTACATCCATCGGGGGGGTTTACCAGGTTTGGTACTCTCCCGGGAATTATTGGTAGCCTGTCAGATCTACTGCTAAACCCGGGTAAAGAACTGATTAATCCCTTAGTATAGGGATGAACCGGTTTATGGAATATTTCTTCGGCCGTGCCAACCTCTGTTAAGCGCCCTGCGTACATTACAGCAACCCTATCGGCAAGCTCAGCCACAACGCCCAAATTATGGGTAATGATTAGTATCGACGAGTGGAACTCTTTCTGGAGGTCCCTCATCAACTCCAATATTTGGGCTTGAATAGTTACATCGAGATTGGTTGTAGGTTCGTCAGCAATTAGGAGCTGAGGGTTATTAGCTAGACCGATTGCTATCATAGCTCTTTGCTTCATGCCTCCACTGAATTCATGGGGGAACTGGTCCACACGGGTCTCTGGATCTGAAATCCCTACCTGAGTAAGTAGCTCTGTGGCTCTCTCTCTTGCTTGATCCTGCTCCATGTCACTGTTATGAGCTTGTAACGCTTCTATGAGCTGGTCGCCAACAGTGAACACAGGGTTCAACGATGCTGTTGGGTCTTGGAAGATCATTGAAATGTCTTTTCCCCTAATCCTTCTCATTTCATCTGGCTTAAGTCCAACAAGGTCTATATCGTTTAAATAAATGTGGCCGGAGACAATTTCACCTATGGGCTGTGCTAGCAAACCCATAATAGATAATGCAAGGGTTGATTTCCCGCAACCTGATTCACCTACCAAGCCAATTACTTCACCCTTCTTTATTGTCAGACTTACATTATCAACAGCCTTAACGATACCTTCCTCGGTTCTATATTCTACCACAAGGTCTTCGATTCGTAACAGATTTTCCGACATTTCATTCATCCTAATCCTTTAGCTTTGGATCAAGAGCGTCTCTCAAACCGTCTCCAAACATGTTTAAACCCAGTACAGCCAGAAAAATTGCCAAGCCGGGAAAAGTGCAAATCCACCAACTGGTTGTTAGAAAATGTCTTCCACTGGCTAACATTGCTCCCCATTCGGGGGTGGGGGCTTGAGCACCCAGCCCTATGAAGCTAAGACTTGCAGCCATAATAATTGCTGATGGTAGGCGTAGGGTTGCTACAACAATTATGGGTCCAGCACAGTTGGGTAAAATGTGTTTTAACATTATTCTGCCATCAGTGGCACCAATTGACCTAGCAGCCTCAACATACTCCGTCTCCCGTATTGACAGAACTCTGCCCCGTACAAGTCGTATCATTGATGGGATCCCACCGATCCCAACTGCAATCATAGTGTTAATTAGACCTGGACCCAAAACCGTTACTATCAAGAGAGCGAGCAATATACTGGGTAATGCCATCATCACATCAACACCCCTCATTATAGCTGAGTCAACCCTTCCTCTCAAGAAGCCTGAGGCTAATCCAAGCAACACCCCAGGTATCAAACCTAATATTACTGAAATGATACCAACACCAAGGGATAATCTTCCACCATACAAGAGCCTCGTAAGGATATCTCTTCCGAATTGATCAGTACCTAGTGGATGATTCAAAGTTGGGGGCTTTAACCTAACAGCAAGATTAATTTTTATGGGATCATATGCAGCTAGAACAGGTGCTAAAGTACAAACTATAACGAGGAAAATAACAACGAATAATCCGAATACTGATGCTTTATTCCGCCATAACCTGCGAAGTATTATTTTGAACCTGTCCATCTGTGTCTGGTACATCTGCAGGCTTTCTTCTTCCTCTGTTAACCGACTGTCTCGAATTATTACTTCATCCATTTTTATCACCCATATCTAATCCTTGGGTCTACGTATGCGTAAATTACGTCTACAATGAGGTTTAGCGATATGAAGATTACAACGTACACAATCGCAACACCCTGGATCATGGGTAGGTCATGGGTCCAGATTGATTCAACCGCTATTCTTCCTAAACCAGGTCTGGTGAAAATCGTTTCAGTTATCACGGTTCCGCCCAACATTCCTCCAAAACTCATTCCGGCAACCGTTATAACGGGTATCAATGCGTTTCTCAGAGCATGTTTGTAAACAACTATTCTCTCACGGAGACCTTTGGAACGGGCAGTCTTTATGTAATCTTCCCTCATAACCTCAAGCATACTTGATCTCGTTAGTCTAGCCATCGTCGCTGTGTTGGCCAATCCTAGTGCCACCATTGGTAAAACAAGAGCCCTTAATCCAGTTCCTCCAGAAACTGGGAACAATCTTATTTGAACGGCAAATAACCATATAAGTAGTAGACCTGTCCAGTAGACGGGCATTGCAGCGCCAAGTAAAGCTCCGAACATCGAAAAACGGTCAAACCATGAATACTGTTTCACTGCTGAGGTCACCCCTGCGACGATCCCTACAATTATTGAGAAGATCATAGCTGCTACGGCTAATTTGATAGTGTTCATGTATCTGCTTGAGATCTCCATTAATACAGGGGCTCTGGTCCTCATTGACATTCCCCAATGCCCTCGGAAAAGATTGATTAGCCAATCAAAATATTGAACATAGAGTGGTTTATCCAAGCCATAAAACTTTGTGAGGGCCTCAATTACCTCCTCGCTTACGAACAGGGGGTTATCAACCAGCATCCAAGTTATTGGGTCTCCAGGTAAGAAATGAACTATCGAGAAAACAATCACGGAAACGATGAAAAAAGTTGGTATGAAAAACAGTAATCTCCTTGTAATGTATGCTGTTAGCCCTTTCATTAGTTGGTCAACAACTTACGGTTTATTAAACTAATTTAGATGTTTTGTTTTTCAAGTCCTTTTATTTTTTCTTCAATTTCACAGTAATTCTTGCTCAAACGTCATAAAGCTAATATATAGAATATTTAAAGTCATACGGGAGTAAATTGGATAGAAACATCGTAATAGGAATAGTTGTAGTACTAGTAATAGCCGGAGCCGCCGGATGGTACCTAATGCAGCCATCAGATCAACCAGAACCAGAGCCACAGCCAGAACCCGAACCTGAACCAGAACCAGAAGTAGATCAGATTCTTATCGTTGGGCATACTGTGGAAGCGGATACGCTTGACCCCCAGATATCAGGTATGATGGTAGCTGGGGATGTAATTATGACCATGTTCGATACCCTTCTGGCTCGTGACGTAACTGGTGCGATTCAACCTCACCTGGTAGAGTCATGGACATTCTCAGAGGATGGTACAGAAGTAACCCTAAAAATCCGTGAAGGCGTAAGTTTCCACTGTGATGAACCCTTCAACGCAGCAGCTGTTAAATACAGCTTTGACAGAATTTTCGACCCAGAAACTGCTTCAGGAGCCCTAGCAACCCTAGAACCAATCATCGAGGAAGTTACAGTTAAAAGCGAATATGAAGTTGTACTAAAACTCTACAGCCCAGATATCCTTATCTTAGACCAGCTAGTGTCAGATAACTTTGCTATCTGCCCAAGCTGCGCAGAGGAACATGGTGTAGCAGAGTTTGGCCTACATCCATGTGGAACAGGTCCCTTCAAATTTGTTGAATGGATAAGAG
>JABAHP010000408.1_pt1 | contig 23645 bp, 27 predicted proteins | sample 7062081 | NCBI WGS metagenome assembly JABAHP01 (sample SAMN14534357, study PRJNA622989) | marine sediment metagenome | biome: marine biome [ENVO:00000428]; feature: marine pelagic biome [ENVO:01000023]; material: deep marine sediment [ENVO:00002113] | place: India: Gulf of Kutch | collected...
AAGAATGCAGCTCAATCTCCCTGAGAGTTCACCGAAGCCGTCCTTCGCATTCAACAAGTTCCAAGGCATGCTCGCTGGTGCCGGGATCAACATGAAGAAGGAAGGCGAGCAGTTTTCCCTCGGACCCCTGACAGATCGCGACGTCAACGGATTCGCCCAGCACACCATCAAGACCCCAGGTGTTGTCAAGGTCCGTGCACTAAAGGACCGAGTACAGATCGTTCCTGAGAAAGGTGGGCTGTTCGACCCAGGAGTGACCGGCGGACTAAAGGGCAGGAAGTGGTCCAAGATCGAGCTGTCTGAACCCGTCGTCAACCCAGTCTTCGAAAAGCCAGCTCAGGAGCTTCTTGGTCTCACCAAGAAGCAGTTCGAGAAGGCGATGTACGAAGACGGAGGCAAGGCGATCAAGTCTCGTCTCAACGCCATTGACCTCGATAAGCGTGAGGCCAAACTCAAACGAGACATCCGCGCCAAGATCGACCTCGAGACGCCGACAGCTGCGACTCAAGTCGACAAGTGGACCAAGCAGCTCAAGTACGTAAAGAGCCTGAAGAACAACGGCTACCGAGCTGGCGACGCCTACGTGATCTCCAAGGTGCCAGTTCTTCCACCCGTCATGCGCGCTGTGGTGACGGGTAGCGACGGGAAAGCACTGATCTCTGATCCCAATTTTCTCTACAAAGATCTCCTACTCGTTGACAAGGGAATCCGCGAGACTCCTAAGGAGCTGAAAGAACTAGAGGACCACTCGCAAAACCGACGCAACCTCCATGGTGCGGTGCGCGCCGTCTACGGTACAGGGGATCCCGTCAACGACAAGACCAAGGCTCGAGGCGCCAAAGGCTTTATCACGCAGATCACCGGACAGGGAAGTCCGAAGGGCGGTTACTTTCACAGCAAAATCATGAAGAAGCGACAAGATCTCTCTGGGAGAGGGACCATCGCTCCGGACCCCGCTCTCGGCCTAGACGAGATCGGTATCCCAGAAGAAATGCTGTGGACCCAGTACCAGCCGTTCATCATGAAGCAGCTTGTCGCGAAGGGCTATACAGCTCTCCAAGCCGCTGATATGATCGAGAAGAGACACGTCACCGCCGAACGCGAGCTACTGAGAGAGATCGAACGTCGCCCCATGCTCGTCAACCGCGCACCAACTCTGCATCGTTTTGGGCTTGTCGCTGCCTTCCCGAAGCCTGTATCTGGGAAGACCATCCGCCTCAACCCCTTCGCGGAGATCGGACTGAATGCCGATTACGATGGTGATGCTGTACAGCTACACGTCCCAGCAACGCAGGCAGCTGTCAACGATGCTAGAGACATTACACTGTCCAAACTAATCTTCTCAGACGGGACCAAAAATTCGCTCATGATCAAGCCGCAACACGAAGCCATCATCGGCTCCTACTTAGCTACACACAAGCGGGATTCTGGCCCTGCGCGCAAGTTCCCCAGTAAGGCTGCGGCCATGGCTGCGTACAATCGCGGTGAGATCAAGATGAGCACACCGATAGAGATCGCTGGTGGAGGCCGCTATGTCAGCCCTTAAATTCGTCCCTAAAGTAGCTAACGTCCCTGGCATGGCAGCGCCCTCTAGCAGTGCAATAGGGCTCACCGGTGGAGGTAGCAGCCAGCCAAACCAAAGCAGCGACGAGATCCAACCGATTGAAGGGGTCCAAGCACTGCCAGAGACGACTGCACCGACTGCCGCCTCAAGCCTCGCACAACCGATGAACGCAGCGCCTACAACATCTGGTACAGAAGGTGGTCGCGGCATGCAAGGTGGCCTCGCCAGCGGCGGGCTACCTACCACGATCTCAGGGATGGGTGGCCGATCGTCGCTCGCCTCGATTCAAGACGCGAACTCCTTCGTCGCCGCAATCAAGGGTGACTACCCAACCGGGAAGCCAGGTCAAGAGGAGAAATCGTGGTGGGAGCGCGCTGAGGAAGGTCCCTCGTGGGGTGCACCAACCTCTCTAGCCGGCGGCGACGGCACCCACATGCCACAGGGCGGCATGGAAGGCATGATCCACATCGCCAATCTCCAAGAGAAAGAGGCAATCTACGGCAAAGTCATCAAACCTTTCGCCAGCAAGATCACCAAAGCTGTAACGCCTCACGCCCAAAAGGCCTGGGGCGCCATGAAGAAATTCATCCCCGGTATGGGCGGCGCAGCGAAGAAGAAGCCAGGCTTAGGTGGTCGCGCGCTAGAAGTTGGTGGGATCACCGCTGCAGGAGCAGGTGTTGCCTCAGACGTGGGGACCTTCGGGGACGTAAGTAAGACCCGAAGCCAGAATATCATGGATTGGCGCCAACAGATGACTCGGCGCTAACACTATGGCTGACACACTCGGAACATTTCTGATCAACGAGCACATGCCTCCTGGGTACAAGTTCAAAGGCCCAGTCAACAAGAAGGCGCTCAACGAGAAGCTCGTTCAGATCGGTAAAGAAAGACCAGAGCTGTACGGCCAAGTCGTCCAGAAAGTGAAGGAGTTCGGCGACTACGCTGCAACGTACGATGGCATCTCCGTCGGCCTAGACGACATCGCCCCAGACACCAAGANNCAAGAGGCGCAACCCAATTCTCAAAGAGGCGAAGAAAAAGATCCGTCGGATGACCTCGGCGAAAGATCGCCGCAAGGTGATTGACAAAGTTCAAGCTGACGTATTGAAGGCAACAGCGTATCACCCGTCCGACATGGGACTCATGGCCAAATCCGGTGGGCGAGGTAGCATTGTCCAGCTGATGAAGACAGTCGGTACACCAGCAGGAGCACAAGGTACAGACGGTGCAATCATCCCGTGGCTGATCACACACTCATACTCAGAGGGATTGCGCCCGGAGGAAGCTTGGGTTGCCAACGTCGAAGCACGTCAAGGGGCGATCAACACCAAGGAATCCGTCGCTGAACCCGGAGCTTTCGGCAAAGTTCTGATCAGCAACATGTCTGGTCAAGTAGTCGTCGCCAACGATTGTGGGACACATAACGGCGTGTTGATGTCAATCACTGATCCAGACATCATTGACCGATACACAGTCAAAGATCTCCCCAGCATCCCGAGGAACACCGTCGTCACACCTGAAATCGTCAGTCAACTTCGGCGAAAACGTACCAAAAAGATCAGAGTGCGTAGTCCGATGACATGCGAAGTCGGTGAAGGAATCTGCCAGCTATGCTACGGGAAAGATGAAAAGGGAAGCCTCCCTAAGATCGGAACAAATCTCGGCGTTCGTAGTGCTCAAGCAATGAGCGAACCCTTGACCCAATTCGCTCTCAATGCAAAGCACGGAGTTCGCCTAGCTGGAGCAGGTGAGAACCTTTCTTTGCGCGGCCTCAAGGGGCTCCAGAACTTCCTCGAGTTCCCGAAGTCCTTCACCAGAAAAGCTACGCTCGCCCCCACACCGGGTACGATCAAGGACGTACGCAAAGCCCCGCAGGGTGGCCACTACGTCAACCTCGCTCACGGAAACACATCGAAAGAGCATTACATTGCTCCCGGGATCGGTGTTCTTGTCAAACCAGGTCAACGAGTTGCAGCAGGAGACGCTCTATCAAAAGGCGTTCCGATGCCTAACGAAGTCGTACGCCACAAGGGCCTCGGCGCCGGACGCAAGCATATCGCCGATACCGTCCAGAACATCTATCAAAGTTCCGGCTCAAACCTCGACAAGCGCCATGCTGAGATCCTAGCGCGTTCGCACCTGAACTACGTCCGCGTGACGAAAGACCCGGGTGGGNNNNAGATCGTGCCATTCAACAAGCTACAGGAACGATTCAAGGGAAGGACGTCTACCACGACGCTCGACAAAGCACGCGGAGAAATTCTCGGGGCTCATACGCTCCACTATACCGCTGGAACCAAGCTGACACCCGCTGTAGTCGCTTCAATGAAGCAAGAGGGGATCAAAGAGGTACCAGTGTACACTGGGGGACTCCGCATTCGTCCTATCGTCAAACCCCTCACCCGAAATCCACTTCTTGATCCTAGCTGGATGTCCAAGATGGGACACCGCTACCTGAGAAAGACGCTACTCGAGGGAGCAGCGGAAGGAAGCGTCTCGGACATCCACGGTGTGCAGCCTGTTGCCGCCTACGCATTTGGATCGGAGTTCGGACTAGGCAGCAGTGGACAATACTGATAGACTGACGCCGTGACTGTACCTGGACACATCAAAATCTCCGGCGCCATAACGCAGGGATTGAAGCGCCTAGCTTTCGGATCCGGAGACCTTGGGGAACTCAGCGCCAAGGGAGGAAAGCGCCTCATCGGTAGCTGGGGTTCATTCGACGACGACCTCTACCGTGCCCGTATCCTCCGCGATCAGCTGGCAAAAGCAGGCGTTGACCCCCAGAAGCTGAAGTTCATGGGTCAAGAGGCGTTTGATCCGGAAAAGGTCCTCGGAGTCGAACGAGAATTCGCGACTCTACCTGAACGCGCTTGGAAGCGTCTAACCTTTCAAGACACCCCTTCGCCTGAAGAAGCTGTCGGTCAGATCAGAAAGTCTACCGGATTCGAACTTACACCTGAACAGTTCGAGAGCGTAACCAAGCAGCGACGGTCTCCGGAATCATATCTCAGATCAGCAAAAGACTTAGTCTGGGGTGAAGCACCGATCCAAACCATAGGGCAGCGATACCAATATGGTGGCCTGATCGGTAAGGGAGGTGTACTTACCGCAGATCTCGCTCCGACAATCGCTATGCGACGAGCTTACAAACGCGTAGCTGATCAAGCTCGAGCTGGTAACTACGGCGAAGCTCTCAAAAGGTCCAAATACCTGGTAATCCCAACCGGTGCCTACGGCGCAAACCTAGCTTTCAATTACGGACTCCCCGCCCTCGGCGGATACGAAGCTATCCAAGCCGCTCGGGAGTCGGGAGAGAGTCCGTTAAGAGCTGCAGGTGGCGCTCTCACAGGAGCTGCTGCTAACATTGGAATTGGCCCGTTCGGTCTTGCTCAAATCGCCGCCTATGAGCCGCTGATGGGCGGAATCCAACGCGCTTGGGGAATCGGACCTGAAACAGCAACAGGTAGAGCTTGGGGAAGACGGATGGGTGAAGAATATCCCACCGCTGTAGCCAAGGGAGCCCCCGTTGCTGCGAGACAACTAATACCCGGAACCAGTAGCCTCTCCCGGGCTGCTGGTACGCCCTCGCTACCATTTCCAACACCAACAGGGTGAGCCGTTGACGCAGAAGTCAAAAAATGGTTGTTTAGAGGCGTCTTGGAGACTACAATCGATCATCTATTGGAGGCGAACCTCCAAACATGTTCACGAATGAGGAGACATCGATGAGCAATCTCAGCCCCACCAAACGGTCTTTCGTCCGTGGCATCGGCCAGGGCCTCCAGCAGATGGGTCTCACGAAGTTCGCGTCCACCGAGGAGCTTCGTCAGGCTTCCGACAAGGTCGCCGAACTCATGGAGACCGAGCCTCTTCAGCGAGACGACAATGATCAGATCCTTCAGTTCCGCCCCACGGATCAGGAGATGNNCTACGTCGAGAAGCAAGGCTACAAGATCGCTTCTGTCCCGCAGGAGATCTCCCTTGGTTCTCCCGAGGAGCGAATCGGCGACATCATCGTCGAGGCGCAGAAGAAGCTCGCCGCGGAAGGCGGAGCGACAATCGGGATGACTGGTGAACGTGAGCTGAACCAGGATGCCAACACCGCCAAGGCGACCGCCGAGGGCAAGCAGGAAGTGCAGAAGCGGCCCAAGGATTACGCCCTCGTCGGTCAAGGCAAGGCGAACTTCAGCGAGCCCCAGGCCGCTCGCGTCGGCACCGAACAGCCCCATCCTCTACAGGAAGGGAACGTTCAGGGTCGGTCGACCAACTCCGTCGTCGACGCCACCAAGACCTCCGAGATCCGCGAGATCCTCTCGAAGATCGCCATGGGAGCCACTGTCCAAAGCGACAACCCGAGTCTACAGAACAAGCAGATCAACTCGCCCCAAGCTGAGACCGTGATGGATCAGCAGGAGCGTCCGGAAGAGACCTACGCCAACGTCGGTCAGGGGAACGCCAACTTCAGCGAACCCCAGCCTGTGCACGTCGGCGTCGAGGTTCCGCACCCGAAGGTCGAGTCCGGAGTCGAGGGGAGAAGTGAGAACTCGGTCACGCAGGCCAGCAAAGGTGGTGGATCCGTCGGCACCGAGAAGATGTCAGCCGAGCAGTACCTGCAGAAAGCCGCCGAGTCGCTGATGCCCATCCTGCCCGCGTCGATGTCCTCTAGCGAGAAGATCGCCACAGTGCAGGAGTTCTGCGCAACCACTCCGGCTCTCAAGGAAGCCTTCCTCCGGGATGTGTTCGCGCGGCACAACACCCCCTTTCCGGAATAAGCTCGAGACACGCCGATTTACGGCGTAAATCGAGGGAGGCTACCTGTGTCCTATCTATCGCGCATCAGTGCAGTTCTGCTGCAAACCAGTCTCCCTCGGTCTACGAAGCTGGCCTTCGAGATCCCTTCTGAGCAAGACGCTGTAGCTCCTGAGATGAGTCCGCCTCCTCCTCCCGAAGAGGCTCCTGCCGAAGCCGCTCCCCAAGCTGCTGGGCTCTCACCTCAGGAGATTGCGATCCTGCTTGGTCGAGCAGGAGCGCCTCGTAAAGAGGTCGCTCCTCTCACCGCGCTACCAGAAGCAGATCCTGCCATTCTAGACAGTGTTCTTCAACGTGCCAGACTCGTAAGAGATCCGGCCGACTACTTACGGCTGCTCTCACACGATCCCAATATCAACGCCGTGGCTCGCGCAGCAGCACTCCCAACGATGCTGATGAGCGACGCCATGCTCGGCCGCTCCCTGAAGGATTCGCAGACACGAGAGTCAATCCTCGACGCACTCCGCAACTTGCAGATGCCCGCCCAAACAGAGGCAAGGCCGGCTGCTACGCTGCCATTCAGGCATACCGCGTACCCGCTGTGGTACCCGAGAGGATCGGCCATATTCTGAGCTGAGGACGTCATGCCCCTGTCTCCAAGAACCGAGATGCTTGCTGGACAAGCTCCTCCTGTAGACGCAGAAGCGGCTTTCGAGGAGCAGTTCGCGCAGCTCGCCCAGTCCCATCTCATGTCCCGTCACCCTGATCTTGCTGACTACGTACAGCAGTTCAAAGTGATGCAGACGGACCTAGAGAACGATCTCGGCGTCGGAGACTTCATCCTCGACATCGAGGGACAGATCATCCACCTGCCAGTGGTCGCAACGCAAAGTCGCATCCAACCCATCGACATGATGTACGTCGAGGACATGGAGGCCTTCCTTCCGTTCGATGAGCAGTGGATCGATCTCGTTGCTGGGATGAACAACGAAAGCCAGCTCGGCGAAGCCGTCAAGGCTCCGAAGCTCCTGCAAACCGACGTCGACATCCGCAACGTCGTCGTACCTCCGATGACAGGGCGCTACTCCTACGCTTCGGTCAGACAAAGTCTCCCCGAGTTTCTGCAGCACGCATCCAACGGGATCAAGAAAGCCTGCATCGAGATGCTGCAACGCAGCCCCAAGATCGCTCGTCACGCCTTCGAGCTTCACGGAAAAGAAGCACTTGCAACCGCCCTACAACCCAAGGAGACGTTGAAGCTCTCCTCGCTCGCCGTCGAGTTCTGTAATGAGGACACACCGACTGCAGACCTCCACCGCATCTTCGAGAAGCAAGCTCGAATAGCCTACTTCCAGATCATGCAGAAGGGCTACGCTGTCAGGGATCACAGACCTGACGCCAAGCTCGCTGTGTTTCAGGAAAACCTGGTGCGCCTCACTTCCCTCGAACGACCGGGGATCTACGAACTGTACCTCAAGAACGGCGAGAGACGCGGAAAGCGCTCATCGTCCCAGGACCAGCTCGCCTCGACGAGAACATCCGGTACTACAACCGAGCCTCAGCTCGCCCGCGCCAAGCTCAGAGCTGGACCGACATTCCCGACGATGAGAAACGCGAAGATCCCATCGACAACCAGGAAGTTCTGATCTACACGGACAAGGGCGAGCTGCTGTACGCAGACGGCAAGAACCGCAAGCTCCCGCGCCTGACTGTCGGAATCGTCGACGACGAAACTCACGAAGGGGAGGGTATCCTCGCCGTAGCGAACGTCTCGCAGAAGCAAGCTCCAAAAACTGGAACCGGATTCTTCCTCGGTGTCGACGAGAACAGGATCTGCGCAAGCTCTCCTGTCAACGTCAAGACAATCTCCTCCGGCTCCGGTGACTCTCAGGTCCTGGGCTGCACCAGTCCGCACAACGGAAAAGACATCACCATCCGCCGCGGAGGTTCAGGAGCCAGGAAGCAGATCCACGTCATCGACCACGGAAACTCCGCTGAGGCACGCGTACCGAACCACTTCCTCTTCATCTCCTCAAAGAAGGAGCTGGATCCTGGTATGATCGCTTGGTCCCCCAAGATGATCAACGAAGTCATGTCCTCCAACCTGAAACAGGCTGGAGCACAAGAGACGAAGGTAGCGAAAGAACAGATCGGCTACTTCATCATCGACGGGCAGCAATATCCGTCGAAGATAGCCGCAATCAAGCACCTTATCGTCGACCAAGACCTCTCTGTAGGATCCGCCGAGAACATCATCAAGCTAGCCGAACACGAAGGGCGAACTCGAGCGCTCATCACTTCTCCTCAGCTAGCTCTTAAGCTCGCCCAAGAAGGTGTCCCGGTAGATCAACCAGTGGAAGAAGAGGTGCCGCCTGAAGAGATGCCTCCTGAGGAGATTCCGCCTGAGGGTATGCCACCAGAGGGGATACCGCCCGAAGGCATGCCTCCTGAAATGATGATGGATCCCGCTATGATGGGGCCGTCACCTGTCGAGCAAGCTGCTCAAGAGGTGATGACGATTCTCAACGCCCAAAGCGAAGAGATCGCTAGGCAGCTCCAGCAGCAAGAGATGCTCGGTCAAGCCCGCATCGAGGCCATCAACGCTGTCCTGCAGCGAAGCATGGAGATCGAGCAGGGCGCCCCTCCCATGATGTACGAAGACATCCGCGCCAATGCCGCCATGGAGCCTCCGATGAGCCCAGAAATGGGAGGCATGCCCGGGGAAATGGGACCAGAGATGGGCGGAGTCCCCGAAGAACCCATTCCTCCTGTTGGAGATGAGGTCGTTGAAGACGCCGCTGACATTGCAGCTCAAGGAGACGGAGCAGAGCCTTTCGATACATCTGCAATTGCGGCGCTGATCTCCGAAGATTCACTCGACGAGCTGGCGCTCGATCAGCTTCCTCAATTCCGCGAGACACTAGACGGCATCTCTCGAGTCATGTTCGAGATGCGCGTGAAAGCTCCGCAGCTCCAAGAGACAATCGGGGACCAGAAGTTCGACGACATCCTCAACAAGCTCCGCAAAGTTCAGACCGCGCTTGGATCGGTCCTCTTGTCTCTGTACAAAAACAATCTTATCCTACAAGGGTCAGACATCGACTAGTAGGACAAGATGAAGTTCAAAATCAACATCCCACTTGGAAGCCCAGATCCCGAGGCAAGACTCAAACGAATCGCTGCCACAGTGGAGAGGTTTACCAATCCACTGGATGTTGAGCTGCAGGACCCCATCGAGGACGCCATCGCCCGTATCTTCGCGGGCGACACAAACATCCCTGAGGAGATCGGAGGCGCGTTCTACATTTACATGAACGACACGAGGCGTAGCGCACTCGAAGCTTTCCTCCTAGCTGGAGGCGATCTACAGGACATCCGAAACTTCCTCGGCATCCCCGAGGGAGTCACAACTATCTACCGCGAGTACTTTTTCGAGATCGACGTCTTGAAAACTCGCCTGGACACCGAAGACTACATTCGACAGATCTGCCACCAAACCAACGGCGCCTACTCAGAGTTCCACCAGAACCTCAAGCGGGCTGCCCTGGAGATGGGCCTCGACTACCTGAAGTCCAGGTTCAACGATAAGTACGAGATCCCAGCAGACGTAGCCCTGGCAAGATCTATTCGACTTGCCTACGTCAAGCTGTGTGAAACCGAGCGAGCACCGGCCGGTTCGAAGCTCGCAGAAGTTGCACGACGCAACGCGAAACTTCTGATCGACNNCGACAACGTCAAGGCCAAACCAACCCTGGCGAAGATCGCAGAGGAAGAGCATTCAGAAGAGGAGATCCAGTGGGCGCTCAAGGCACGGCAGCTCGCTGGTGATACCGAAGAAGCTGAAGATATCGACAACTCACAGCTGTTGCACTGATCGGAGACGAGGAATGAGCTTCACTGATCGCGACTACAAAAGGCTCGGTAATGCCATCGTCAAAGACTTCAACGATCAGGGCATCAAACTCGCTGAGTCCATCGCCAAGGTCGCCGCCGACCAGTCGATGAACAACGAAGAGATCAAGCGCCTAGTCGAGACAACCAACACAATCGCCCACCTGGACCTGTTCGAAAAGATGGCCGATGGAGATGACCGGTACGTCACGTTCGAAGCCGCCGACCCGGACAAGCTGATCCCCAAAGAAGCGCCTACCGTGAAAGCCGCCTCCGTCGAGGAAACTCCGCTGTCCGACTTCTATCAACCTCTCCCCGACGAAAGGTCGCACCTCTACGTCGAGAAGCTCGCAGCTCTCGATCCTGAGATAGATGTTCAAGAAGTCCTCCAAGCCACGAGCCCTAACACGAATCCGTACGCAGGATCTCGAGGTATGACCAAGATCGCGAGGATTCAGGACTGCGAAAAGGAGATCCGTACGAACATCATCTCCGCGTTCGAGACCTATCGCGAGAAAATGGCCGAGCTAGTCGACGCAACGCGGAAAACTGCGCAAGACAACCTCACCTATTTCGAGAAGGACGCCTTCGCAACTTACGGAGATGCCTGCCGCGAAGTACTTGACCAGCTCGAAGCCGATACGCGCCAGCACTTCCATCACACTCGGGATCAGTTCGACACTGACAAGCACGCGATCCTCGATCACCCACTTCACGAGAAACTCGCCGCTGTCATGACAGCGCGAAAAGACGTCCTGAAGTGGGGACAAGCTCGCACTTACCTCCACGAAGTAGCAGGAGACGTACTCGAGAAAAGATGACGACTCCCCCTATAGATCTGAAATGGCTCAAGCGGCTTCTGCCGTTCAGCCTAGCTTTGTCTGGGGGTACCGCATTATACTCAGCGAACCTGCCTGAGCAGTTCTACGGGGTCGAAAGCCCGGAAGACAGCCTTGGCTACCAGCTGCTGCACGCATACGACAAGGGGCAAGAACGAATGACCGCTTCACCCAAATACGGATCTTTCAAGTTCGGAAGCGCCAAGAGCCCCACCACAGTGAAGAATGCCGCTGCATTCGGAAAGTACGTCAGCTCCCTGATGGGCGGGGTAGGAGACATCTTCAAGAGTCGCGGATCGCGAGCTGGTGCTCAAGAAGCGCTAACCGCCCTAAGAGGAGCCGGCACCAAGATTGATCCCAAGACGCTCGCCATGGCCGAAGGGGCTCTCGCAGAAGCAGCTTCAACGAGCAAAGCCCTCCCATACGCAGTTGGCGGATTAGCTACACTAGGCGCCGGAGCTGCTATCGCGGATCCTCTGTTCGACATCGCCCAACCATATATTGATGCCAAAGGCTACGAGCTTGCTCGGCGAAACACCGACATCATGACTCGGGCCAAAATGGATCAACTCGCCGCCGAGTCGTTCGCCAAGACGCTCGGAAGCGAAGCGGCCATGGGTCTGACTGGCCTACTCGGCGGTACAGTCGACGCTGCTACAGCGATCCCACGACAGAGGCAATACGGTGATCTGTTCAGCCATCTGCTCGACACCGATCCGATCATCGGCATGGCAACGCCCGAGCAACAAGCTCTGATGGGATCAGCCTACGAGTCAATGCAGAAGGTGGCACCCACAATCGCGAGTGATCCATTCGCGACGAAAAACTACCTACGTGAGGTCATGGTCACCGGCAATGGGCCTGATCACGCGACACTTGGTAACCTGGCCAAGTCAGAGGAATCCATTCGAGGACGCGGAGGCAGGTGATGGCAAAAGCACCTCTCGGAGAAGGCACACGGTTCCAACAGCTCGAACGCAAGCTGAAGGGCAAAGTTCGGGATCCTGGAGCGGTAGCTGCGTCCATCGGCCGCAAAAAATGGGGCAAGAAACGGTTTCAAGATATGGCTGCCAAAGGAAAGAAGAACGCCGCATACCAAGAGTACCCGCACAACATCGCCTCTGGGGCTGAGACCGGCATGGGGATCGGTGCAGGTCTCGGTGGAGTTGGTGGCGGTCTCCTTGGTGCCTACCTCGGCGGACAGGAAGGTCTTCGACGCGCTAACCGTGAAGCTGGCTGGTTCAGTGGGCCAAGTGACGAAGAGAAGCTCCGAGCAATACTTCAAGGTGCCGGGATCGGCGGCCTAGCTGGCGCTGCCGGCGGTGCTGGCCTAGGAGCGATCGGTGGAGCAGGCACTGGAGCTACAGCGGCTATGACCGGTAACGTCCTCGAAGACGCAGGAATCCTCGACGCTATCAGGAACTACAAGTTCGGAAGCATGGCTGGATGTGAAATCGACAAGACTCCGAGTAACTGCGACAAGCGATCAGCTGATCCAGTAACCGGCGGTGCTTACACCTCCCCGAAAGATGATCCGCACTCTCCTGTGTCGCAGTTTCCCAAGACCCTCGCACCGAGTGATCCCGGTGAGACGAAGGAAGCCAGCATCGACGACTTTCTGTGGAGAGTTCTCGAAGGCGCTCTCGGAAAAGAAAAAGTCGCGGTTCTGAAACACTCCCCACTCGACTTCTTGGTCACCGCGAAGATGGCCGCAGACTTCAACGAGTCACGAGTCGAGCAGCTCGAGTGGGGTCACATCATGACCCACGTCGGTGAGAAGATCGGTGAGTCCAGAAGGCGCTGGAAAGACGTCCACGCCGGCCTAGACTCTCTAGAGCACCTAGCTGCCGAAGGTGTCTACACGCCACCCGAGACTACGAAAACAGCAGCTTGGAAAGACCTTCTCCGGCATCCAGCTGCCAAGGGCGTCCTTGGGGGTCTCGGTGCTACAGCGGTCGCTGCTCCAGCAGCTGTCGGTGTTGGACATCATCTGATCGGAAAAGCCAAACAAGAAGCTCAGAAAGCCGCTGTGCCTATGGCGCTAGCTTCCCTAGGCGGGGGACTCGCTGGCCAACTCGCAGGTGGTGTCGGTAAGCGAATGATTGGTCTATGAACGCAAACTTCACCAAGATCTACAGGTTCACACCCGAATTCGAGCACACCGGAGAAGCTCGAGTTCAGTGGATCGATCGCCGAGACACACGGCTGGTGAAGCACGCGTCATCCGACGCCCTCGACTACATCCGAACCGTAGATCCTCAGCCAGGTAAGTCGATCGTTCTAGTCCTGGCCATGTCTGGATCTGAGTTCTACGGGAACAACCGTAATGGTGACGGCTTCGCCGAGAGACCCGTCTACATCAACGGCGAATGTGTCCTCGGCCCCCACGAAACACTCCCTCAGCACCACAAATCCTTCGTGACGCATGGCAACAATTTCATGCATCACGTCAACAAGGATCCCAAAAAAGCTGTCGGAAACATCCTCGAGTCGTTCTACAACGACATCATGCACCGAGTTGAGCTACTCCTCGGTGTCGACAACAACAAAGCTAGCCAAGTCGTACAGCGGATCCAAGACGGTGATTACCCCGGCGTCAGCATGGGTTGCCGCATCAAGTACGACATCTGCAGCATCTGCGGCAACAGGGCACCGACCCGCAACGAGTACTGCGAACACGTCAACGGCAAAGACATGCGGTACGGGATGAACTCCCTACTCGACGATGGTCGCCGTTGCTTCGTGTGGAATCCATCCCCGCTCCTCTTCGACCTGTCGTGGGTCTTCAAACCTGCAGATCGCCTCGGATACATGCTCAAGAAGGTCGCCGAAGAGCAGAGCCCCTACGAGATCATGAGCGCGGATCTCGGCATCGTAGTCAAAGACGCAGAGATCAAACGTTCTGCGCTCGACAAGCTCTCCATCATCGACAAAGTCGTACGGGGAGACGTCGACGCCATCGCTACTGACCACTGCGACGATCCGTCAGTTCCTGGTTTCAGGCTCCTGCACCAGAAAATCAAGCCTGCGATTGAAGACCGATTCGAACCGCTGTCGGATAAGACGATCTCCTGTTGTGCTGGAAAGCCGTTCGGAACAATTTTCAGCTCATTGGCCAGTATGGGAATCCACCCAACGGTCATCGAGGTCTACCGGATCATCTGCGCCAAGGTTGGAGACGAGCCAATTCCTCAAGTAGCGAACGCACTGCCTGCAATGCAGTCAGCGATGCTCGAGTCCTTCAAGGATTGTCCAACCCTGTTCACAGAGTTCCTCGATAAGACGATCGAACGAGTAGGTCCCGAAAGAGTAGATCCTGAAATTGTCGCAACAGCGGAACCCGAGGTCGAGAAACGCGCACTTTACAAGGACTACCTGTTCCGACAGCACGTACCTGAACACATGGGGTTCTTGGCACCTGCAGCCAGAATTGATCCAGAAGACGTCTACTACACAGACGTCCAAGCACCGATCTCAGTAAGAGATCCTCGAACAGGACAGGTATCCACGACAACGCGACTCACTGCTGAGCAAACTGATCTAGAAAACAAAAAGAGACAAGCAATCGAGGCGGGAATTCTCGGAGCCGGGACAGCTCTCGGCTACAAGCTTCTCTCGATGCTTGGGAAACGAGGCGGAAGACTCGGAAGCATCGCTTCCCTCGCAAAGTATCCTGTCGGAGCTGGCGGCGCCGTAGGAACCTACATGGCTGCTACTGGAGGCGTGCCTACCGTACGATCAGATACCGGTATCGACGTTCCGTACAACACACCGATGGTCAAGCGGAGCAGCTCCCAAGACTTGAAGAAGCTGATCAACTTTGTAGGACCAACAGCAGCTTCAGCTGCCCCTATCGTAGGGGGTGGTCTCGCAACCGCCTTGCTCGCATCCGATCTAATTCCGCAGCAGATAATGCCACAACGAGTCCACCTCACTGCACGAGAACATCCAATCGCTCTAGCAGGTGGAACAGCGCTCGGATTAGGTGCACTAAGTAACCTGCTGCAGAAAAAGATCTTTCCGATAAAGATCGCCCATATCGTTCCAAAAAGTGATGGAGTAACGATGGAGCCCATCGATCTTGGCCAATTCTGTCGGGACTTGGCTCAAGCGTGGGTGTCCTGTATATAGAAAGAGGTTGCCCTATTCTCTTGGGCCAGCTAGAATANNGATTGGATCCTGAAAGTCTACTCGCGTCCGGAGCACGCACGATGATCACAACCAGCGTAAACGATGTCCTCGCGACTCTCGAGCAGCAGCACAATGGTGCTCATCTGACTAAGGAGGCTGCAGCCACCCCGCCAGACACCGTAGACGAGAAACGACGAGAGGTCGACGCCGTTCTCGAAAAGATCGCGTCTGCCGTCACTCCCAACGAGAAGACCGCGTCTGCAGAGAACAGCAGCGAAGATGCTGCCGAGGGTCTCCGCAAGATGGCTGCTGAGATCGAGTACGCCGAGAACGTGGCGACTCTCAAGCAAGCCGAGCTATTTGGCGCCGCCGTCTGCGATTCATTCATCCGACGGGGCAATCAATACGCGGAAGCCGCGATGAAGTCCGCAGAGAAAACGGCTGCCGATCAGGAACCTGCTCCTGAAGTCACCGATGAGCAGATCAGCACGCTCGTCAAGACTGCTGCGGCAAAAGGAGCTGAGGACACGAAGAATATCGTGTTGAAGCTAGCCGCCGCTGCCGGTGCGAAAGACACGCAGGCGACGATCGAGAAGGCCGCTGCGCAAGCGCAGACCGAGAAAGCTGCAGAAGACAACGGCCTCACAGAACTCGCCAACCTGTGCGAGCACTGCTTCCACACCGGCTTCACGCAGATCAACGAGCTGCTCACCAGCCGCTGATCAGAGGCTCAAACGATGGCACGAAACGAAACGGCAGAGCTGTTGACTCTGTACCCTCACCAGATGAAGCTCGCGGGTCTGTGGGGCCGTCTCTTCGGTGGAGGCGCTGACGCAGCTGCCACCGCCAAGAGGATGGGTTCGGCTGTCGAAGGAGCCACTGATCTTTTTAGTGGTTTGCGATCTGCGGCCAAAGGCGAAGGCATGAAAGGGATGGGCTCTGGTGCAGACGCGCTCAAGAGCCGATACCTCGCTCAAGTCACCGGGGAAGCACCGTCCAAAGGTGTCATCCGTGGTGCTGGCGAAGCAGCTGAAGGCACCGCCGATGTGACAGGTGGAGCTGCGAAGGCCACCGACGAAGCAGGAAAAATAATCCCCGGATCAGAGGGGATCACCGAAGAACAGCTCCAGGCCGTTGCTGATACAGCAACAAATCCTCTCCTTTGGGCCGTCCCAGCCCTCGGTCTAGGTGCCGCAGGTGGTGGCGCCGCTGGCTTCTTCGGCGGACGAGAGCTACAGCGACGAAAAGCCGAGGAAGAGATGAAACGCAGAGCCATGATGGCGTTTGGTGGTGGGCTCGCCGCAGGCGTAGCCGCTCCGAACCTCGTTCGCGGTGCATCGAAGATCCTGCAAACAGGGTCTCCAATGCTGAGCCAGGCCACCGGACAACGCCCAGCCTCTCCCTACGGAGGATACAAGTTCTCCTCGATTTACGGCGTAAATCAGAAAACACATCCCTACCTCGAAGCCTACGAGAAGGAAGCTCGCCTCGGAGACATCCTAGGGGGTGCCAAGAAGCTCCTCAGTCGCGGAAAAAAGACCTTCGAGAGCGGTGTCGAATACGGAAGGCGCGGCGCTGATCTAATCCCGAAAACTACGACCGGTGCTAAGAGAGTGATCGGCACCGCAGGTCGTGGATACGGCCATCTGGGTCGTGGTCTCGAAGAAGCTGCCGGGACTCTCGGTGGTGGGATCGAAGAAGCTGGCAGAAGAGGGCTAGACGTTCTCACTCGAGGAACGCGGCGAGTAGAGCAAGCTCTTGGCTACGGACCAAAGGCGACTCGTGGTGCTGCCGGAGCAGCGGGAACAGCCGGAGCTGGCGCGGCCAAGGCGACTGGTGAAGCCGGCAAAGCAACTGGGGCTGCTGCAACTGGTGCCGCGGCCGGCGGTGGCGCAAGTAAACTCAAAGCTCGTGGTGAGGCAATCAAAGGGAAGGCTCCCGCAGCTGGCGCAAGGACAGAAGGCGGAATGGGCGAGGCAATGAAAGCCAAAGTCGGTCCAGATCGTCCGCCAAGCGACGTTGCCGCAGCAGGAGCCGGAAGACACCCCTACCTCGAAGCTGCTGGCGAAGACGCCGATGAAGTCTACAAGCAGCTAGCCCGAGGTGGACGTGAAGCAGGCGGAGCCGTCACTGGAGGCGTCGAAGGCGCTGCTACTTCTCCAGGGATCTGGGGACGCGCTGCTGAATTCGCTAGGGCGAATCCGCTGAAGACCACGGGCGTAGCTCTCGGAGTCCCAGCTGTCGGGATCGGAGCTGGCCTTGCTGGACGCGAATACGGGCAGCATGAGGCAGAAAGTCGACCTCTTCTCCAACGTGTCATGGGCACAGACGAGCCCATAATGGACACGATCACCAGCGCAATCTTCTAGTAGGAGCGCAATGTCACTGTCATCGGACATCGAAGATATCGTCGCTCGTGCAAAAACGTACGAGAAAACTGCTTCTGCTCCGGCAAAACAGTTGTCCTCGAGCCCCACGATCGGTAAACTACGGACGATAGGGGGCCTCCTTCGTCAACCGATCGACGGCTCCTACACCACGAAGATCGCGACTGTAGACGTCGCGCAACTTCTGGGGAAGTGACAGATGTCGGTTCAAGCATCGCAGCTTCGAAAGATCGCTGAGATCTTCAGGGAAGCGGCGGCAGACGAAGCCAGGAGAGAAAAGACTGCCAATGTCGCACACACGGCGCGAGCAGCTCTCGGCTTGAAGCGTCTGCAAACTTCGATGGGAATGCCGCAGCATCAACGAGACGACCATGATGACACCTGAACTTCAAGAACTGATCGGTGAAGCCTTCGAGAAGACCGCCGACTACATCGACGCTCTCGAGCAACGCTGCTCCACTCTTGCCGAAGCTGTAGGTCAAGAGAAGAGCGCCTCCGAACAGGAAGAAGTCACTCGCCTAGCGACCAAGATCTCCGCTCACATGGGCGTTCCGGTCGACGACGAGCTGAAAACTAAGGTCGCAACGATTCCGTCGGACTTCCGGCAGCTTCTGAACGACTTCTCCGAGAAATCCGCAAGTGGTGATATCGGGTCCACCGCAGATCGCAACGACGCCGACGCCGAGAAAGGCGACAACGCGTGGGATGCTTTCGGTAACTGGATCCTGAGCTGAACGGATACGACTGATCACAGCAAGGAGCAAAAAAGATGAGCGTCCTGGACTCGAAATTCGATGTGGTCAAGGGGCATGTTCCCGGAAGCAACTCCGCTTTCGACGAGAGCTTCAAGCCTGCCACTGGCTACACCCCGGCTGAAGGGGACATCGTCAGTCTGGTCACCTCCGCAGATGGTGTCCGGATCGAGCTGGCGAGCCTCCCGCGCCTCGACAACCTCACTGATGCTAGCGTCACGGCGTTCCGAGATGCTCTCGTNNCGTAGCAGTTCTCGCGGACATCCCGCACACCTGGCTGGTCGTCAGCGGCATGCAAGCCGACACCGACTACGATGGTGTCTTCACCGGTAAGGCCGTCTGCATCGCAGGCTCCTACATGATGAAGACGACCAACTTCAACGTCTCCGACACCTACGTCCTCGGTGGTCCTGTAACCGTCGAGAGCGGTGTGATCCGGTCCAACCCGTTCTCGGGTCAGACCCACGCCAAGTACGGGGAAGTTGTCGAGAACAACACCGGCGGCGGAGACGACACGCTCGTCATCGCAGTCAACGTCTGATTCGGTCAACTCCACGGCTGATCTGATCAGTCAATAGTAGATTCATTTCCTCAATGGGGAGCGAAACGATGAGCGTGACAGGATACCAAACTGAGACCCAGCGTGTCTCGTCCCAGCTGATCAACCGGAGCTTCGTCAAGAAGGTCTCCAGTGGTCAGGTCAAAGAAGCTGCGGAGGAAGGAACCGCCTTCATCCGCACCAAACTCCGGCAGGAGGCGTTTTCCCGGCGCGTCATCACTCCGGTTCTCCTCGGAGACGACGAGATCGATCGCGACGAGAACACTGATATCCCGAAGAAGATCGTCGAGATCGAGCCTGACTCGACCGCGACCTTCGTCCCCTTCAGGGGCACCGGGCGTCGTCGGTGGTTCCGCGGACCGCGTTACTCGGTCTTCTTCGGCCGAACCGAATCGGATCGGTTCGTGAAGTCGAAGTTCGAGCTGATGACGTACGAGAACGACATCCGCAAGATCATCAGCGATAACAGCGTCAAAGATATGGCGGACCAGGAAGACGAGCGTTTCTACGAGACGCTCCTCGCCATCGTCGCCGCCAACCCGACCCAGGTGATCACGGTCAGTGGTAACCTGAACCGCGGTGCTTTCGTGGACGGGCTCCAGAACCTCGTCGATCGGCGTCTGCCCATTGGCNNCGCCCAGCGTCACTACGACGAAGGCGTCGAAGAGCAGGACAAGCTCTGGGGTATCCCAGCGATCACCACGATCAAGAGCGACATCCTCGCCAACAACGAGCTGTGGTTCTTCGCCCCGGAGAACTACCTCGGCAACTTCTTCCTGTTGCAGGATGCGACCCTGTACATCAAGCAGGAAGCAGACATGATCGAGTTCTGGAGCTACGCCGCTCCGGGCATCGGCATCGGAAACACCGCCGCGATGGTCGTCGTCAGGTTCACCTGATTCGTCGTCCTGTTTTACGGCGTAAATCGGAGGGCTCCATGCCCACCTACGTCCAAAGTCTCCTGACTACAGGAGTCGTACGGATCCCAGCGTTGGGGATGACTCTGGAGAAAGCCAATCCAGAGCCACCCATCGCCAAGGGCTCCGTAGCGCGAATTCACCCACGAATCGATGTCAACAAGGAGCCTGCTCGAAGTCAGATCAGGCTCCTAAAAAATCGAGGCATGATTCGTCTCCTATCCGAGGAGGAGTACTCTGCGCTCAACGCCGCTCCACCTCCTCCCGCTCCCCAGCCCTCCGCAGCTCCCGAGCCTGTGGCTGTTGAAGATCCTGTCGTTGATGACGCTCCAACGCCGGAGCCAGACGCAGCTGACGCAGAGGCAACGAGTGAGGAGGTACCGGAGGAGAATCCGCCGGAAGAGACGAATGAGGACGAAGGTAGCTCCGACGGGGACGATGAGGAGTACCTCAAAACCCCGGAGGATCTCCGAGGCCTCTCGAAGAAGAAGCTCGTGGCTTACATCCGCGAGATCGGAATCGGCGAGGACATCGACCTCAGGCGCACAAAGGACGGGATCCTCGAGCAGTACGCCGACTGGTTCGAGAATCAGTGACAAGCTGATCGTCGTTCTGGGACCGATGGGGTGGGCCGGGTGTGGAGACACATCCGGCCTTTTTCGTTAGGAGAAGATCATGGCACTCGACGTCCGCATCGTAGCCCCAGGAACCGACGAGGTCCCGCTCGTCACCTACTACGCCTACATCAAACAGAAAGACGTCGATCTCTACATCGACTTCAGCGACGACACGTGGAAACCATTCGCGTCACTGGTGACACCGACAATTCTTTACACAGAAGATCCTAACCAGCTTGGGATCTGGACCTTTTCGTACACTCTCCCCGCCTTTACTGGTGTCATTGACATCATCTCGAGAGATACTCCAAACGATCTCTTAGTTCCAGACTACGGTCTCATAAGCGTTGGAATTGACAACGGAGATCCGCTCCTTGATCTCGCCGCGCCACAGGTAATGATCCACACAGACACTGGCGGTCTCGACGAGTTCCAAGTCACTGACAACAATGGAGACCCCATCGAGAACGCGATCATCCGCCTATTCACGAAGCTCGACTTCGATGCTGGGGACTTCGATGCGCCAATTGCGCTTACCACCACAGACGCAAATGGGCGTTGGCTCAACCCTATCCCTGTCAACGCGGGGGCAACTTACGTTATCTTGGTGAATAAGCCGCACGTGTTCGGTTCGGTCAGTGTCGAAGTCACCGTGTAACGATGCCAATCAAGCTCGATCCGCTAGGCGAAACTGGGTCCTCCTGCCCAACGGGCAGTGGAACTCCAATCCAGGACGAAGAGGATGAGCAGATCCCTTCTGGAACGCCTGGAAACGTCGCCCTAGAACCAGTAGATGAAGTAGAGCCCATCTGCGCTCTAACGCCTACAGGGTTCTCCTACGGCTTCTTCGGGGGAAGTGCCGGCGAAGGACAAGCTCGAGCTGCCATCATTGACCACGGCGATTTAGAGGGCTTAGAAGACGATGACCACCCACACTACCAGCTGAGATCAGAAAAAGGCCAAGATAGCGGCTACGCTGAACTCGATCTCACTGGTAAAATACCGGCGGACCAACACGGTGATCAGCCAGGAGGAAGCCTCCATGCGCTTGCTACGGACACAGTTGCCGGGTTCATGTCGCCGGCAGATAAGGACGCGATCGACGGTCTAACATTCCCCCTACCTGTGTGGCAAGGTGGTACCGGAGTGACCACCGTCACTGCGATAAGACAGCTCCTAAGTCTAGTTCCGGCAAAGGAAAAGTTCCCGATCACCATCAACGACACGCTCATATTCAACCTAGCTGTCACCCCTCTAGTCGACAGCGAGCGTGTATATTTGAACGGACAGTGGTTGCAGAGGGGCTCCACAGATGACTATACTATCAGCGGCAATACGGTGACTCTGCTCCGGCCAACTCGAGTGGGAGATCTAGTCTCCGTCGAATACAGTCGCTCCTAACGAATTGAGGTTAGCGCATGCCCCCCTCGCTTTTCCGTCAAGAAACTCAAGTCGAAGCAACCGATGTCTTCAACGATACAGTAGCTGCTGGCGCGACCATGGAGTCGGGGGCAGTAAACCTCGAAGACGATCTCAATAACCTACGATCTCAGCTCCTGCGGTACACAGGTGAAACCAACTGGTACGACGACATCAGCGGTCGCACCGTCAAGCTTCTCGGCACAGATCTTGCCGATATTGAGGGCAAACCCCTCCTGTTCAGGGCACAGCTTCTGACCGACATCGCTGTTCCTGCCACGCAGAACTACGTCGTGCTCACCGTAGCAAGCAGCGAAGCACCATCACAAGTTGCTGCTGTCGGAGCGGCTAGCACTGAAGGTGCGATCGTCGCTTTCCACTCTGGAACGTTTGGTACCCACAGCCTCGACGAGGTCACAGGCCAAAATGCCATCCAGCCAAAGAACCTGCTGATCATTCGAGACGCCGCATCCGGAAACCCGATCCCGTCAGGGGGAAAGGACATCTTTGGTTTGCTCCAATCAGAAAGCAACACCAACGGCCATACCTTCGACGACGCAACTAACCAAGTCCAGATCAGTTTCGTCCGTCAGAACGCCAACGCTGATGATCTCGAAGCGTGCCCCGTAGCCGACATCGATGGCGAATCGATCAACTACAGCTACGTCCAACGCGTTTTCCTCGACAACATCCCCGAGTACGCCTTCCTGTCTGGCGGCTGGGTCGATCAGAGCGCTGCAGTAGACGTCACGCTCGACAACGCCATCGACAACCAATCTGGCCCTGCTACGCAGCAACAGAACATCCAGTGGCGGATCGACGACGCAAATACGCTAGACTTCCAGGACTCTACGGGTGGAACGAATCTGCTCAGGATCGCTCCAAACGTCGCAGGAGACGAAATCGAGGTCAACGTCGACATCCTCGATATCAACGTCACTCAGGACGTCGACATCAACGATGGAATCCTCGTCGACACCGGCGGAACTCAGATCTCCATCGGTTCCACCGCCGGAACTATCGCATCTGCTGGCGGCCTCTCGCTCGAGAGTGGTGGTGCCAGTGATCTCACGATCGATTCAGCGAACGAGATCCTTCTTGACGACGTCAACAAGGGCGGGTCTACGTACGCCGGGTCTTTCAAGCTCTCCGAGACAGCGACGGAGTGGAGCAACTTCGAAACCGAGTTCGGTGAAGTCAGTCTCCTCAACGCCCTCGTACAGGCAAATCAGCCTGACACGACGCGTGTAAGGACATACGGCACCGCTACCACAACGATCAACGCTGGTGTGAACGTCACTGGTGGGGGTGGAAGTCCAAACCTCGACACCCAACTGACTGACTACTCGGGGATGACTTTCATAACCGACGTCGACATCTACATCAACGGTCAACTCCAGGTAAACGCCGCTGCCGCTACCGAAGACGTCTACCCCGGCGCCGTTCCGGCCAACGGCGACTTCTACTCCACCCGGAAGATCAAAACCGGTGACAAGATCATCATGATCACATGGGGCTGATGAATCATGGCTGACACCTTCAAAAACGAGGTAGCGATAGGCATCGCAGACAAGATCAAGATCTTGCTGGAAAAGCGAAGGGGTGAACTGGAAACCAGGATCACCCACTGCCGAGGGGCTCAAGAAGCCTGTCGCATCCTCGCCAAGAAGATGAATGACTACCAGTCGTTCGTGAAAAAGGAGTGCAACGACGACGATGTCGAGATTGAGGTGCTTCAACGAGTATCTCGCCACGTCACAAACTGCGCTCTAATGGCAGAGAAGCTCAGCCAAGAACAACCCAAGCTGATCTCG
>JABAHP010000349.1_pt5 | contig 23586 bp, 26 predicted proteins | sample 7062081 | NCBI WGS metagenome assembly JABAHP01 (sample SAMN14534357, study PRJNA622989) | marine sediment metagenome | biome: marine biome [ENVO:00000428]; feature: marine pelagic biome [ENVO:01000023]; material: deep marine sediment [ENVO:00002113] | place: India: Gulf of Kutch | collected...
GTCCTCGGACTGGCCTTTTCACTTGTCAATCCCGAGATTACTATATTGGAATCTATCACTGGTATGCTGCTGGGGGGAGGGGGGCTTTTCCTGATAGCCCTGATCGGCGATTGGATTTTCAAGAAGGAAAGCATGGGCGGCGGTGATATCAAGCTGGCAGCCATGCTGGGCGCCTTTCTGGGATGGCAGCAGGTGTTGTTTGTGTTCATTGCAGCCTCGGTGATCGGGCTGATTGCCTCAGTCATTGCCATGCACTTTTCAGAGAACGTGCGTGAAAATCATCGCATTCCCTTTGGACCGTTTCTTGCAGCCGCGGCCGTGACCGCAATCATATTCGGCGACTATATCATCAATCTATATATAACTCGTTTCTACAACATATAAGCAAAAGTCCGTATCTGTCGAAATTTATAGTATGAATAGCGATAGAAAACGATTTTCAATCAGATCATTATTTTCGAAGCGAATAGCCGGATCATATGAAACCGAGCTCAAAACTACACTGCTCCTGATCCTGCTCTTTCTGGTTCTGATCAGTTTCAGTTCTCTGAGAATTACCGGAAAACTGGCCAGCATCTATCGGGAGGACAATTATCATCAATTGTCCAGCGCTGCGGCGAAGCTGATCGATTACATCAAAGACGACTTAAACCTCAAGCGTTCTACCATAAATTACAGGGATTTGATGGCCTCAACCGTAATTGTGAGAGCAGAATACCTCCCTGAAAAAAAACTGACTGCAGACAGCTATGAAATACCACAATCATATGACGGTCAGGTTACAGTCAAAAGATATTATTCCGCTTTGACTGAAAAAGAACTTGAACAGCTTCGAGAAGGTGAAGTAATTAAGTGCGGCTTCGGGTATGGGGAAGACAACGATAAGATTGCGGCACTTTATCCATTCAGTGATGAAGATGGAGTGCACTGGATTGGACTGTTCTTCAAAAATGCCTCCGGATTGAAACTTGTCAGTACTGTGATGAAATACAATTATCTTTTTCAGTTAGCAGGCCTCCTGGCGGTATTGCTGGTTGCCTATGCTTACTTGAAGCTGACTTTAAATCCGTTCAAGAGAATTGCCGATGAGGCCCGCAGGATCAAAGATGAAAACAAGGCCAGCGGAGAATCGGTGGAGGAGATAGTGGAGACTTTCAAAGCCACCATAGCCAGCCTCGAGGAAAAAGAAGAAAGGCTCCAGGAGCTGTACAGCAATTCCCAGGAACGTGCCGACCGACTGGAGAAATTCAACCAATATATTCTCGAAAGCATGCTTTCCGGCCTGATCGGAGTGGACAACAGCGGGCGCATTGTGCATCTGAACCGCTCCGCCCGCAGAATACTCGGTCTGGATGAGAATGATGTCGATTACAGCTCTTTCCGGAAGACATTTTCAAAGATGATAACCCTTGTGGATGTTCTGGACAGGGTTCTTGACAATAAAATGTCCGAAGAACGTCTTGAACAAAAGTATATTAGGTCCGACGGCAAGGAGAAAATTCTCGGTATCTCGGGTTCCCCGGTTTATGATCACAACGGCAGGCTGGTGGGAGCGATTCTTCTGCTGGCCGACCTGACCGAAGTACGCAGGCTGCAGTCAGAGATTGCCTTTAAGGAGAAGATGGCGGCGGTAGGGGAGATGAGCGCGGGACTGGCGCATGAAATGCGTAACGCCATGATGGCTATTGTGGGCTTTAGCAAGATTCTGAAAAAAGGCACCAGGGATAAAAAACAGATTCAGGAGATTGCCGGTTCAATTGCTGCTGAATCCGAGAACTGTGAGACAATGTTGAAAAGGTTTCTCTCTTTTGCCAAACCGGCCGACTTGACCCCGGAGCCGCTTTCATTGCCAGAAATCGGCCAATTGGTTATAAACAAGCTCCAGCCCCTGGCAGACAAAAAGAAGGTCTCCATAATAGATGATTTTTCGAACAATCTTCCTGACCTGACCTGCGACAGAACCGCAATTGATCAGATCATAACAAACCTCGTGAAAAATGCTATAGAAGCCTCACCTGAAAAGGGTCTTGTCTATGTAAGGATTAATCATGATTCAACTCTTAATTCCTTTATAATCGAGGTTGAGGATAGTGGGCCGGGCATACCCGAGGAGAACCGTATGAATGTTTTCTCACCTTTCTTTACGACAAAAGAGGATGGTACCGGTTTGGGGCTTGCCATTGTCAAAAAGTTGGTGAGTAGCATGGCTGGAAGCGTGGAAATTGACAACAAAATTGATGGAGGCTGCAAATTCCGGATAACAATTGTCGAAAATCGTCTGCCCAATAAAAAACCTGCTATTTCTTATCAGGCAACTTAAGTATAATCTTAAGCTTGCAAAATCCCATCTTCATCGTATATTATATAAAACAACTGGATTCTAACTACCATCCTGCGAGCCTTCATAGGAGGATTTATAATGAAAAAGGCCCCACTTGTAATTGTGCTTCTCTCCATATTACTGACTTCAAGTATTCTTTTGGCCGCTTCAACCACAATGCAGGTAAGGATATATATCGATTCCAAAGACCAGCTGTCGGTGCTTCAAGGTCTGCATCTTGATATAGTCTACCTGCAGGACAATTATGTTGAGATTATTACCAATGCCGAGGAGCTGGAAGAGATTCAGGGTCTGGATTTCAGGACCGAGGTGGTTCATGAAGATCTGACGGCATTTTATCAGTCCCGTCTGGCCCCCAAGGATATGGGCGGCTACATGACCCTAGCTGAAATCAATGCCAAAACCGATTCACTGGTGGATAATTTCCCGGATATCGTATCCCAGAAATATAACCTCGGACAGACTATCGAGGGCCGGGATATGTGGGCGATCAAGATTTCAGACAATCCCAATGTTGATGAGGATGAGCCCGAGGTCTTCTATACCGCTGCCATTCATGCGCGCGAGGTCATCACCCCGCTGGTGCTCTTAAATTTCGCCGATTCATTGACCCAGAAATATTCAACCGATACCGAGATTCAAAATCTTGTAGATAATCGTGAGCTCTGGTTCTGCTTTTGTGTAAATCCAGACGGCTACTATTATAACGAGGTTACCGATCCCAATGGTGGCGGGATGTGGCGCAAGAACCGCAGGCATAATTTTGACGGCTCCTACGGTGTCGACCTGAACCGTAATTTTGGGTATGAATGGGGCTACGATGATGAGGGGTCTTCTCCCGATCCGTCGGATCCGACGTACAGGGGAACGATGGGATTTTCCGAGCCGGAAACCCAGAATATGCGCGATTTTCATTATGAACGGGACTTTATAATATCCGTTTATCTTCACTCTTATTCCGACTTGATCCTCTGGCCCTGGGGGTATGATCAGCTCTACACCGAAGACCAGGATATATTTTCGGTCATGGGAGACAGCATGGCCGCATGGAACGGTTATGAACCGTCACCTGCATGGGGTCTTTATGTGGCAAATGGCACAACTGATGATTGGATTTATGGCGAGCAGACATATAAAAACAAGACTTTCGCTTTTACATTCGAGGTAGGAGACTACTGGGACGGTTTCTGGCCCTCGGTATTCGATATTCCTGAGCTTGTAAATGAAAATTATATGCCTCTCATGTTCCTTGCCGACGTAGCGGGCTCAGTATATCAGCTGCGCGCCCCTGTGGCTCCCGCGCTCTTTGCTCCGGACAGCATAAATGAGGGAGAAGACATAGTAGTCTTCTGGACATTTGAAGACACATTGAATCCCGCAGTAGAATTCGAGCTTGTGGAACTGACAGGACAGAACGAGATCATCGATTCGGCCGAAAATTTCAACTACTGTCACAATAATGATTTCATTCTCTCTGCGGGTCGCTCTCATTCTGGTTTATATAGCTTTTTCTCCGGCGCCGAAAATAACATCTATCGATATGTTGAATATGAATTTCCTTTTCCGGTTGAGTCAGGAGACTCACTGAAATTCTATACCTGGTATGATATTGAGCTTGACTGGGATTACGGTTATGTGGAAGTCGCCGCAGGCAGTGGCGCCTTCACTACGATTGAAGGAAATATAACTACCACCTATGATCCCCATGGGAACAACCGCGGGCATGGTATTACAGGAAATTCATATGGATGGGTTCTGGGTGAATTCAGCCTGGAGGATTTTGTAGGACAGAATATCAAGGTGCGCCTCTCATATGAAACCGACTCATATACAACCGATGAAGGAATATACTTCGACGATATTTATCCTGTTACGACATTTGAAAGTGAATCGCTTGTGACGCTGTCGTCTACGGAAGGCTCCTATACATTTCCGGACAAGGTTCCGGGGATATATAACTACAAAATCCGGGCAAAGGATGCTGAGGATCAATGGGGTGTATATAGTCCGATCGACGGTACCCAGGTCTATGAAATTCAAACTTATATATGCGGCGATGCCAACGCCGATGAGACTGTGAATGTCTCTGATGCTGTGGCAATCATAAACTTTGTGTTCGCCGGAGCAGGGGCTCCTGATCCAATTGAATCCGGCGATACTAACTGCGATAATTCCGTGAATGTCAGCGACGCTGTTATGATCATAAACTATGTTTTCATCGGAGGTAATACGCCATGTGATCCGAATGGCGATTCAAGTCCCGACTGCTGATATCAATTATTAATGAAGCCCGCCCGCATCTGCAGGCGGGCTTTTTTGTTGTATTTGACCGATCCAACCTTGCTGTTTTCCAGCAGTCAATATAAACCGGAGCAAAAGAGAATTAGATACACTTTGAGGCTTCAAGATTTTAAGGAGTGTTTTTAGAATTAAAAACCGGTCGGGTCTCGTCATCATGAGGAGTGAAAGCCCTTGGGCTTGAGGGACGTGATGATCTCATTAATTTAGTGATTCCAGAAACTCAGAGATTCTCACGGTCATCCTCGACCAAGGTCAGGACTCTCTCAGAATGACGAGCCTTTGTCCTTTTCTATGCGGCAATGCTTTAAATAAGGCCTAAAGATTGTCTACCCCTGAGGACTTTTATTTCAGCCCTATTTCACTAAGATAGTCTTTTTCTCAATTCTATAATATTTTGTCAGTACCGCAAAAGGATCAAGAAGATTGATCTTCGTTGGCAGAGCTTCAAATGAAATCAAATATATGCCGGCAGATAATGTGTCAAGATCATCGCCCTGCCACGGCTTGAACATATAGCTTCCTGGTCCCAAAATGCTGTGATAATAAGTATATATGGTGTCTTTGATTAATCCGTTGAAACTGCCTGGTAAATCATTTTCGTCAAATCGTTCTTCATTTAGCAACACTATCCTCACATATGATGATTCGGGAATATCAAAATACTTGGCATAGCCATATGGATTGGGCCTTTGATATCCATATTGATATTTATCAGGAATATCATCAGAGACCTTTTCCATGTTTTCATTTATTATTCCAGCATTATTGGCAGTTACCGATGCATCACCCAATATCAGCAATACAGGTATGATGAATAACCAATATCTCATATAAACCTCCCGAGATGGTATATAGCAAAATATTTTCACCTGCCGTTCGATTATTCTACGGATGGTCTACGGACTGGTTTCACTCCGTAATTCCAGGTCAAATGATCCGTTAGTCGAAGGGATCTTTAAGCCGAATGCATCAGGAGTGACTCCTTACGTCCCGGATGTCAGCAATCACATCTTCCTCAATCTCTCAATACTTATCTTATTATTTTTCAGGCTGTCGCTTTCGGCTACCATAATCGCACCGGGAGAACGCTGCCTCAATGCCGCGATTAAATCGGGCCAGTTTTCTTTACCGTCACCTATCGGCTTGTGTTCATCCGACTCACCTGAATTGTCATGCAGATGGCAGTGTACCAGCATAGATCCAAAAGTCTCTATCCATTTTTGTGCCGGAATATCTGAGAACACCAAAGCATGGCCGTTATCAAAAGATACTCTCAGATTGGGATGATTTGCTTTTGTGACTATCTCTGCCTGAATATCAGGATAGGGATCCCAGATATTCTCCAGGGTGATTATGACATTACGCTCGGCCGCCTCGTCCACCAGCGGGAGCCAGAAATCAAGGGTGCGTTCGGCAAACATCTTTCGATAGAGCCCTTCCTTGATAAGCTGGTTGAAATTCGTATGCGCTATGTAGAATTGGGCTCCAATCTCAAAAGAGGCATGAAGCGCCTCTGAGTGTCGCCTCCTGCATATATTTATGATCTCCTTGTCACGGCTTGTGGTGATCAAATCAAGAAACGGGGCATGCGAGATCAGGGGCTTAATGCCGGTTACTACTCTCTTATGGCGCTCAATGCTTTCCCGAAGATCCCGGTCGAGATTATCCGTAAAAGCGAAGTGGGTGACCTCTAACCCGAGGTCCTCGGAGCGGCAAAAATCCGCCGCTTCTTCGAGCTCGTCGCCGACGACGTTTATGGCCAGCTGACTCATGCCACTAAATCTAAAAGTTTTTGGAAGTTTTCATAATGTGATTTTGCGCAGAGATATCCCGGCAGGGTTTTTCCCCTGCCGGGATAGCATAAGTAGAGCATGAATGAGCGCTATCAATCCTTCACCGCGGGAGTTACATAATCCACGATGACGTCGCGCAATTTCTCATCTTCATCGTACTCATCAGCAGTAAAGATTACAACCATGTCGTAATCTTTGATATACATGATATACTGGCCGCCAAATCCATCGACAAAGGGCATGCAGCACTCGGTTTTTCCATCGTCAATCTGATCGACCCACCAGTGCAGACCATAACCATATCCGCCAAAATCCGTATAGGGAGTGATGGATTTGTCGATCCAATCCTTCGAAATTATCTGCTGCCCCTCCCAGACACCATCATTCAGATACAGGTAGCCGATTTTGGCCATATCGCGGGGACGAAGTACCAGGCCGCTGGCTGTATTGACCTCGTGATCGGTTCCGCGTTTCCATTTATACCATGTGTAATCGGTGATTCCGAGCGGGCCAAAGAGCTTTTGTTCGGCATAGGAGATGACGTCCATTCCAGAAGAGTTTTCAATCACCCTTGCCAGGAGAATCGAGCCGCCGCTGTTATAGCAGAATGTCTCGCCCGGCATGTTCTCCACCTTGGCATTAATCATATAACTGTAATAGTCGGTCTGTGCCTGCAGCATGCTGTAATAATTGCGGCCGTCGTCATACGGATAAGTCTCCTCATCCCAGTCATATCCGGCACGCATGGTCAGGATGTCCTCGACTGTAAGATTGGCTTTTTCCGGCGACATGTTGCCCGGGATTCCATAATCCTGGAAATGGGACAGGATTTTCTCATCCAGGCTGAGCTTGCCTTCGTCTACCGCAAAGCCGATCAATGCAGAGGTTACGCTCTTGGTGACTGAATGTACCTCCTGCCTGTCGTTCATGCAGCATCCGTTAAGATATTTTTCATAGGCGATTTTGCCATTACGGATGATCAGCATGCTTTTAATCCTGCCATACTCGCCGGATGTCAGTTTTTCGGTCAGCTCATCCAGAATTGCCCCATCCAGATTTACATCCTCAGGAGTCACGACAGACCAGAAGCTATCCGAACCGCCAGGCCCGGTGGCATTATCATCGCTGCATGAAATCATGGCAATGAGAAGAATGCAGCAGACTATAGAGAGGCAGCCCCAGAGCAAACTTTTTTGCTTGACGGATAACATATTACCCTCCATAAAAACTGGTTAATCGAGGCGTTTTTCGGCGGTTCTCACATGCCAATATGTACGGAAAATCAAATCAAATGCGGATAGTCTTGGGAACAAAACTCGAAACGAGACAGGCTTATCCCAGTTTACGATTATAGTCTGGTTTTGTTACAAATTTCACTAAAAAACACCGTGCGGTTTGGCAAAACCTGAGAGCTTGCCAAAAGGATAAATTGATCCCGCATTATTTGCTATGATTATGCCGGGCCAATTATTTAACTCCTTGGAAGACAATCTCAAAACAGGCTTGCTTTTTAATGGAGCATAATTTATTTTTCTTGGTTACAGATAAGTGAACCGCCGGATGTGATTGGCGGAAAAAGATTGGAGATGGTATGAGTTATTTAAAAGAGACTGACCCTGAAATATATGAAGCTATAATAAAGGAAACTGAGCGCCAAAATGAGAAGATCGAGCTTATAGCATCCGAAAACTTCGTCTCCCAGGCAATACTGGAAGCCGCGGGAGGCGTTATGACCAACAAATATGCCGAGGGCTATCCGGGCAAACGCTATTATGGTGGTTGCGAATATGTTGATATTGCCGAAGATCTGGCCCGTGAACGCGCCAAAGAGCTTTTCGGAGCGGAGCATGCAAATGTCCAGCCGCATTCAGGCTCACAGGCTAATATGGCGGTTTATTTCGCATTTCTCAAACCGGGCGATACTGTACTGGGTATGGATCTCTCCTGCGGGGGACATCTGACCCATGGCCATCCAATCAATTTCTCGGGGATTTTCTATAATGTCATCGGCTACACTGTGGATAAGGAAACCGAGCAGATCGACTATGACGAACTGGCAAAACTGGCGGAAAAGCACAAACCGAAGATGATCATTGCCGGAGCCTCGGCCTATCCCCGCATAATAGATTTTGAAAAATTCCGCAAAATATCGGAATCTGTGGGAGCGCTGCTGATGGTGGACATGGCACATATTGCCGGCCTGATCGTAGCCGGGCTGCATCCCTCACCGGTACCGCATGCAGATTTCGTGACCACCACAACCCATAAAACACTGCGCGGCCCACGGGGCGGTATGATCCTTTGCAAAGAGAAATACGCCGCCGATCTGGACCGCATGGTCATGCCCGGAATTCAGGGCGGACCACTGATGCACATAATCGCTGCCAAAGCCGTAGCTTTGAAGGAGGCGGCAAAGTCTGAATTCAAGGATTACCAGGCGCAGATAGTAAAGAATGCCAAGGCTATGGCTGATCGCTTCCTGGAACATGGCTACAACCTGGTTTCCGGCGGCACAGATAATCATCTGATGCTGATGTCATTCATCGGCATGGATATGACCGGAAAACAGGTCGAAAAATCGCTCGATAAATGTTCGATTACAGTAAATAAAAACACGGTGCCATTCGATCCCGAAAAACCGTTTGTGACTTCCGGAATAAGGATCGGCACACCGGCCGTAACCTCGCGCGGTATGAAGGAACCGGAGATGGTCAGAATTGCAGACCTGATCGACAGGGTAATTCAAAACCGTAAGAATAAAGAGGTCTACGCAGAAGTAAAAGAGGGGGTTGCCAAACTCTGTTCGGAATTTCCACTTTACCAGGAAATTCTGGAAGATTGATTTTCCAAAAATAAAAAGGAGGACTTGTATGTTATTAGAATTTTCAACTTATCCGGCTGACGAAGAAAGCCTGGCCGGTGCTGTGGCCAAAGTCATTGATATAATTGATAAATCCGGTCTACCGTACCAGACCCATGCCCTTGGCACTCTGGTGGAGGGGGAATGGGATGAGCTGATGGCCCTGGTCAAGAAATGTCATATGAAACTGCGCGAGGATTTCAGCCGCGTTTATACGCGCATACATATCGATGATCGTGAGGGTTATAAAGACCGTATCACGGGCAAAATCGCCGAGGTAGAAGAAGCATTAGGACGGCAAATCAAAAAATAAAGCAGGCGAGGTTTTGCAATGGACAATTCTGATTATGTAGTGGTTTTTTCATCTGCCGGTTCTCAGATCGAGGCCAACCATATCGCCGAGACATTGATCAATAAGAAGCTGGCGGCATGTGTGTCGATACTTCCGGGAGTCACATCTCATTATTGCTGGAAAGGCAAGAAAGAATCCTCATATGAGGTCTCAATAATAATCAAATCTACCAGAGACAGGTTCGAAGAGCTGAAAAAGGAGATAATTGAGCTACATAGCTTTGAGGTGCCTGAGATTCTCATGCTTCCCGTACTGGATGGCAACGAGGATTATTTGAGCTGGTTGAAAGAGGTCATGGCTTAGTCTGGTTTTCCAAAAGGAGGATTGATGTTATACAAAAAAGTCGCTGGCGGGTACCTTCTGCGTCTCGAACGCGGCGAAGAAGTGATGGACTCGCTCTTGAAATTCATCAAGAAATTCAAAATCCGGGGCGGCTTCATGGTCGGGCTGGGGGCCTGCGAAGATTTGAAGCTCGGTTATTTTGATGCTGTCAAGGGGGAGTATCGAGACAAAGAATTCAAAGGCGAATTCGAGGTTACGAACCTGACCGGAAACATAGCACATCTTGGAAAAGAGCCAATCGTGCATGCCCATATAACACTTTCCGATGATAAATTCAAAGCGATTGCCGGGCACCTCTGGCAGGGGACCGTATCGGGGACGATGGAAATATTGATCATGACCTTAGGAATAAAAATCCGCCGCGAAAAGGATGATGAAACCGGTTTAAACCTCTTGAAATTGAGTAAGGTGAAAGTATGAACGAGAGAAGGCCGACGATTGCACTTCTAACGGATTTCGGCAGCCAGGACAGTTATGCGGCTGAGATGAAAGGTGTAATTCTTTCGATCAACAGTAATGTCAATATTGCCGATATAAGCCACAATATCGAACCCCAGAATATCCTGCAGGCTTCACTAATGCTTAGGCGTTCATATGGCTTTTTTCCTTCCGGAACGATCTTTGTTTGCGTGGTAGATCCGGATGTCGGTTCCAAAAGAAAAATATTGCTGATCGAATCTGAGGATTATCGTTTCATTGCTCCCGATAACGGTCTCTTGTGGCTTACTGCCAATGAGCTCAGCGTTAACAAGATTATCTCACTCGAAAACTATGATTATTTTCTCAATCCGACACCTTCCACATTTGAGGGCAGAGACAAAATGGCTCCGGCGGGATCGTATCTCTCGCTTGGAATTGAGCCGGGACAATTCGGTCCGATTCAATCGGGAATAGAAAAACTCGAGATACCGAAGACCAGAGCCGAGAAAAATCTGTTGATTGGCGAAATCATCTATTTCGACCGGTTCGGAAATGCAATAACGAATATATCGATGGACGATCTTGTCGAGAACGAACCTAAAAACCTGCCGGTTGTGATTTTTGGACCGGATGAGATCGGGCATATTGTTTCGACTTTCTCTGATGCTGCAAACGGCTCTGCTGTGGCCTATTTTGGCAGTTCCGGCTATCTCGAGATGGCCATCTTCAACGGCAATTTCAGGCTCAAATTCTCGGCCAGGCCGGGGGATAGGGTAGTGGTGGATTATGCCAAAAAGTGATGGACGCCCCAGCTGGGAGCAGTATTTTATGTCGATTGCAAAACTCGCCTCCACGCGTTCAACCTGCCTGCGCAGAAAAGTCGGCGCGGTAATCGTAAAAAACAAGCGTATTCTGGCCACCGGGTATAATGGCGCCCCTCGAAACATGCAACACTGTCTGGAAATTGGCTGCCTGCGTGAAAAATTGAATATAAAATCCGGCGAACGTCATGAGCTCTGCCGCGCAATACATGCAGAACAGAATGCGGTGATACAGTCGGCCGTCTCAGGCGTGTCTATAGAAGGCGCTGATATTTACTGCACCACATTCCCGTGCGTGCTCTGCTCAAAAATCATAATCAATGCAGGTATACAAAAGATTACTGTGATGGAGGGATACCCGGATGAGCTTTCACAGCAGATGCTGGATGAGGCCGGAATCGAAGTCCAATATCTCGATAGCGCCGACCTGATTTCAATAGACAAAGAAGAGGTGGAAGAGCTTCTATGAGATGCCCATTCTGTGGACATCAGGAAGATAAGGTGGTTGACTCCCGCACCGCTCAGGACGGGCGCGCAGTCAGGAGGCGCCGGGAATGCCTGGATTGCGGTCGCAGGTTCACGACTTATGAATATGTCGAGAACCTGTCCCTATCGGTCGTCAAACGCAACCAGGCCCGCGAGCTTTATGACCGCACCAAACTCCGCAAGGGTATCGAACTCGCAACAAATAAACGTCCTGTATCGATAAAACAAATCGATGATCTTGTCACGGAAGTCGAAAATGAAATTCTGGACCTCGGTAAAAATGAGGTTTCCTCCGAGGTAATCGGTGAACTCGTGATGAAAAAGCTGAAAGACATCGATGAAGTCGCTTATGTCCGGTTCGCCTCAGTATACCGCAAATTCCAGGATAAATCCGAATTCTATAAAGAGTTGAAAAATCTAATCGACGAGCGCGAGAAGTGAGCCCTGACAAACTGAGCGATATGCCCTTTCTGGATCATCTCGAGGAATTGCGAATCAGGCTGATCAAGTCGATATCAGCAGTTTTGATTTTTGCCATTGCTGCATTCGTGTTCTCCGAGCAAATAATGAACTTTCTGGCCAGCCCGGTGGATAAGGTCTATTTTATGGCGCCCACCGAGGCATTCATGGTGCAGATCAAAATATCCCTGCTGGTTGGGGTTTTGGCTGCGGCGCCGATTCTGATATACCAGCTCTGGATGTTTGTATTGCCCGGTCTCTATGAAAAAGAAGTCAAAGTCGTCTTTCCGATTGTGATCGCCTCCACGATTTTCTTTTATGGCGGAGGGGCATTTTGTCTGTTTTATGTAATTCCTATCGCCCTTAACTTCCTGATGAAATTCGGCGGTGATAATCTCGAGCCGCTTATATCCGTCTCGGAATATTTTGTCTTTGTCACCCGCATGGTGCTGGCGTTTGCGATAGTCTTCGAACTGCCGGTAGTCTCATACTTTTTGGGGCGAGTCGGTATCCTTAGTTCGAGAATGCTCGGTAAGGGCAGGCGTTATGCGGTCGTAATCATCCTTGTCCTGTCCGCCGTCCTGACCCCGCCGGATATCTTCTCTCAGTTTGCCCTGGGGGTACCCCTTTATTTTCTCTATGAACTCTCAATCCTGATAGTGTTTTTGACCGGGAAAAGGGAGAAAAGACGGGAAGAAAGTGATGAGCATGATAAACCGGATAGTGACCAGGATCCATATGCAGGATAAAAAATGCTTGATTTAATACAATTATTGTCGTATATGCTCTTAAGATAGAATGAACCGGATCGACAGGGGAGAGATAAATGAATTTTTTTAAGAAATGGATGATTACTATAAGGCTGCCGTTTCTTACTGCAGCAGCGGTGCCTGTAATATTCGGAACCGCTCTGGCCTGGCACATGACCGGAAGATTTGATTTTATTCTGGGACTTGTAACTCTTCTGGGCGTCTGTTTCGCGCAGGCCGGAACCAATATGGCCAACGATTATTATGATCACAAAACCACCGATGACGACATAAATAAAACACCTACTCCCTTTTCGGGAGGTTCGCGGGTGATCCAGGAGAAGCTTCAGACGCCTGGTACCGTGATCAGGGGAGCATTATTCTTCTTCGGCCTGGCAGCATTGTGCGGTCTTTATCTNNTATCGCGGCCTGGGAGAGTTCTTCATCGGCCTCAATTTCGGCACTCTCTCGGTTCTCGGCGCCTACTATGTGCAGACCGGGCAGCTGGGATGGACTCCTATCATTGCCTCCATACCGATAGGATTTCTGATCGCGGCTGTTGTTTATATCAACCAGTATCCCGATTACGAGGCTGACAAGGCGGTGGATAAGAAGCATTGGGTCGTAAGGCTGGGTAAAAAGAATGCAATCGGGGGTTACCTCTTTCTGATCTTCGGCAGCTATATTGCCACTGCTGTGGCAGTCATATTCGGCTATATACCCCCATTGACCCTGCTTGTATTCCTGTCGCTGCCTCTGGCTATTAATGCCACCCGGACGCTCCTGGCGCATTACGATAAGGTCGAGGAGCTGATACCAGCCAATGCGGCCACGATTAAAATACACCTGACATATGGTCTGCTTCTGGCAGTTGGCGTGGTGATAGATAAAATTGTATAATACATGAACAGCATAAATCCCGATGATTCCATAGTCATCGGGATTTTCTTTTTTAGCGTATTGACTGCCGAACTAACAGTACTTATTATTGTATCAATTTAAAATAACGAAATCTTTTAAGGAAGGCCTGTTATGAATCGCACCTGCCGCAGATTTAAGATTCTATTTATTCTGACGATCACATTTGTTTTTGTTTCGAATGCATTTGCTCAACCGCCTGAGGAACTGGTTGATTTCTGGGAGATGGGCACGAGATATACATATAAAATATCCGTTCTGGAAACTGAGGTGGGCCAGTCAACCGGGACATTTGTGGGTCTGGCAAAACATAATACCGTGGGAAATAAGTATTTATTTAGAACCGAGACTGTGGTCAAAATGCTGAGCGGTGAAATCTCCAGTAAAGTTAGCTCGGAGATGTTTACCCAGGGCGAGGGATATCCGGCATTCTATACAGCCGAGTATATCGAAAAAACAGATACCACAAATCTCATGGGTCTTCTTACCCCTGAAGGTTTTCAATTCAGGAAAATGGTCGATACGACTGAAACAAGTTTCACCGTCAATGTATCTCCCTCCACAGCGCTGTGCGACCGTCAATCGATACCGCAGTGGAATCTGGCATTTTATAATAAAGAGAATCTGGATACGGACACCATCGTTTTTTATGTCCTGATTCCTTATCTCGAGAGACGCTCCGTGATGCAGATGGTGCGTCAGCCGGATTCCAAGCAGGTTATTATGGGCGAGGAGACTAACTGCAAAGTGTTTTTCAGCCTCAGGACTGATGAATATTATTATATCACACCTGATCATCACGTTGCCCTGGTAGTTCTGCCGAAACAAAATCTAAGGTATGAGCTGGTCGCTATCGAAAAAGTCGAACCGGAAGCAGCTAAACCGAAAAAAACAGAACAGCCTGCGGATCCTGATAATTCCCAATAAACGGAATATCCAGCCGTATAAGATAAAGAATACAATAATAGTCTACTATATATGGTTTATTTCAAAATAGGAGGAGCCGGAGAATGGCGATGAGAATTACTGATGAATGTACTGCCTGTGCCCTATGTGAGCCGGAATGCCCCCAGGGAGCCATTGAAGAGGGTGATCCCATTTATACAATCAACCCTGATCTATGTAACGAATGTGAAGATGTTGAAGGCGGCTCGCAATGCGTGGCAGTTTGTCCAGTCGATTGTATTGAGAAAGAATAAATAGATTTCTTGTTCCACTTAAGAGCAGGCGGGAACTTCCGACTGCTTTTTTTATTGCAACAAAGTGATATCTCTTATATGTTTATAAAAAAAGGAGGAATCTATGAACGGAAAATCGATCCTGATAATAATTCTGGCAATAATCCTGGTGCTTTTCTTGATACTTAATAGCGCCCGTACTGAAGTCAATTTCATATTTTTTCAGGTAAGAACCTCGACCGCGATACTGATTTTTATATCAGCTATAATCGGATTTTTGATCGGTGTAGTTCTGCCATATACTATGAGAAGCAAATCCAAATCGAAGGGCAAAAGTGAAAAAGTATGAATATGATGATACGGTAGCAATCGGCGACTGTGCCTATCGCGCCTTCGGAGAAACCCTGGAGGAGCTTTTTGTAAATGCCGGGCTGGCGGCAATGGAGTGCATGGTTGATCTCGATACAGTCGATGCAGAACAGGAGCGGGAGATAGAATTATCTGCCGATTCGGAATCCGATCTTCTGTATGAATGGCTGGAGGAGATAGTCTACCTGAAGGATGCCGAGAACATATTTTTGACGGACTTTCAGATCGAATTTCTGGACGGCAACAGAAAACTGAAGGCGAAAGCCCGGGGAGAGACGATTAATCCTGAAAAACACGGAATCAATGCGGATGTTAAGGCTGTTACAATGTATAGATTCGATCTTAAAAAAATGGAAAAAGGCTGGGAAGCCTTCATAGTTCTTGATTTGTGAGGTGATAAAAATGCAATCACATAAAATTTCAGACGGCATCTGGCAGATAGACCCTGATCAAAAGCAGGGAATGCGAGTACCTGCCAGAATCTATGCATCCGACAAATTGTTCAATTCAATGGATGAGGGGGTTTACGAGCAGATAACCAATGTCGCCTGTCTGCCCGGGATTGTCAGTCGCGCCATGGTGATGCCGGACGGTCACTGGGGTTATGGCTTTCCAATAGGGGGAGTGGCGGCATTCTCGACTTCAGATGGGGTTATCTCTCCCGGGGGAATCGGCTTCGACATAAATTGCGGCATACGTATGTTGCGCACCAACCTGACCCTGGAGGAAATAAAGCCGAAGATGAAAGAACTGGTCAATATGCTCTTCAAGGTAATTCCCACCGGAGTCGGCGGAAAAGGGCTGGTTCGTCTGGACCGCAAGAAATTTGAGGATGTAATGCGCAAAGGTGTAAGGTGGTGTGTTGAGAACGGCTATGCTACCGAGGCTGACCATGATTCCATTGAAGAAAATGGTCACTTGAAATGGGCGGATCCCTCCAAAGTATCGGACCGCGCAATTCAGAGGGGAATCAATCAGCTTGGCACACTGGGTTCCGGCAATCATTTCCTGGAAGTGGAGGTAATCCCAGAAGATCTTGTTTATGATAAGGAGCTGGCCCCCAAATTCGGGATCGACCGGCCTGACCAGATAGTGCTGACGATTCACTGCGGATCTCGAGGCTTCGGGCATCAGGTGGCGACCGATTACCTGAAAGTGTTTTCTAAAGCTATGCAGAAATACGGCCTCACTGTCCGCGATAAAGAACTAGCCTGTGCACCATTCGACTCACCCGAGGGCCAGGACTATTTCAAGGCCATGGCCTGTGCCGCCAATAACGCCTTCGCCAATCGCCAGGTTATTGCACACAGGGTAAGACAGGCCTTCGAACAGGTATTCGGCAAATCACAGCAGGAACTGGGTATCTCGACTGTCTATGATGTTGCCCACAATATCGCCAAGCGCGAAAAATATAAAGTTGACGGAAAAGCGGTTGAAGTGCTGGTACACAGAAAAGGCGCCACCCGATCATTCGGGCCGGAAAGGGAAGACCTTCCCTCAAGATACCGCGGTATCGGTCAACCGGTGATTGTGGGAGGCTCCATGCAAACCGGTTCATATCTTCTGGTCGGATCAAAGTATGCCGATGAAGAAACCTTTGGTTCAACCTTGCATGGTTCGGGGCGTACCATGTCACGCAGGCAGGCCAAGAAATCGGTCAGAGGGGATGAGCTAAAAAAGCAGATGATGGAAGCCGGCATTTATGTACAAGCCGCCTCTATGCCGGGTCTGGCCGAGGAAGCCGGGATTGCCTACAAAAATATAGATGATGTTATTAAGGCTGTGGATGATCTCGGTATCTCCAAGAAAGTGGCGAAGCTCATTCCTACCGGCAACATTAAGGGATGATCCTTTTGGCAGCGTAAGTATTCTTAAACATCAAAAAAAGAAAGAGGGTGTAACTCTGGTTGGGTAGAGGGGGCTAGGAAACTACCCAGGGACAGCAGAGGAACACCCTCGCAAATTTATACGCAATCCCATTCTAAATAGTTATTGAAAATTGTCAAGACAATTAGAGCCTTAAATTAGAGCTAAAAATCCCCTATAAAAAAATATGTCTATTTAGCGCTTATTATGTAGCCTTTCTTGATCGCGTATTCCTTGATTTCTTCATAGCTTTTCAGCTTCAGCTTATTCGAGATATTCGAACGGTGCGCTTCGACCGTCTTGGGCGAAATATACAGTATCTTGGAAATCTCCCGGGTCGATTTACCCTCGGCCACCAGCTGAATTACTTCGCGCTCACGGGCAGTCAGGTTATCGAGGGCAACCTTCTGGGCCTTTCCGGGGTATTTCTTGAGATATTCCTTGACCACGATAGAGCATACCGCAGGAGACAGGAAATGTTCGCCTTTTACGACCGCCTTGAGCGCCCATACAAGCTCCTCAAATGCCGACTCCTTCAAAATGTAACCATATACTCCAGCCAGCAAAGCCTGCTTCACATATTCATCATTTATATACATGCTCAGCATTATGGCTCTGACGTTTTCATGGTGAGCCGAAATCTGACGAACTGTTTCGAGACCGTTTAAAATAGGCATGCCGATATCGACTATGATTATATCCGGGCTTAGCTCATCGACCATGCCCAGCGCCTCTCTTCCATTAGAGGCTTCGCCGACAACCTCAAAATCTTCATGTTCGCCCAGTAGATTAATTATACCGTTGCGAAACATCTGATGGTCATCCGCGAGAATTATCTTATACTTTTTCATTGGTTTGCCTGATCCAGACTTGAGTTCAAAATATGGAAACCTGACATTTCCGTAAATTCTCCCCTAATTTTACGAATTAATTCTTGTTTGACAAGTAAAATTTAACTTCACTCAACTTCTTTTAATTATACTTAACCATACTGATAAAGTTCGTTTCCGGTTGATAATATTTACATTGCATACCATTATTCTATTAATCAACCCGGTTTATACGTCCCACTGCAGGAATCGTTAGATGTATCCTTACATCTTCAATATTGACCGATAAAGTGGCGGAAAAATTATAAAAGCGCGGGTCATTCGGTATTCTCTTTAACGTGACAATGCAAGTGCCTGCTTCACCAACAGTTAGGCTGTCCTTGTCAAGTTCTACTTCAATGAAATCGCGGGAATAATCGACAATCTCCAACTCTACTGGAGCATCCGTTACATTTGTCAAAGAGACAGTGAATTCACTATCCAGTTTATCCATCGACATACGTCCAAAGTTGATCACTGCCGGCTTGGGTTGAACATAGGGGTGCTGTTTACCGGTTATTGAGATAATCGAAACCTCGCGCAATGGTTCGTCAGGATCATTGGATAGTATTGTGACTCCTTTTTTCACCAGGCCGGTCAGCCTTTTCGAATCAAAGTACAAGTCAAGGTAAGCCGTGTCTCCGGGGGCTATATTATGTTTATCAAGAGGGGCAATCGTACATCCGCAGCCCGGCTTGACCTTGGTAATTCTCAAAGTATCGCTGCCCTGATTCACTATCGGATAGGTATGTACAACCCTCGCATCGGTGGCAAAAAAACCGAAATCGAAGATCGAATCCGGCAGGAATATATCTGCTGTCTGCCCCTGTGCGAAAAGTCCGGAGCTTCCAATGAAAAGTATTGTCAAGGTGGTGATGATTATAGTTTTGATGTTATTCATATCTGTCTCCCTTGTTCCAAAGAAACAGCTTGCGGCTTTTTCTCCTCTATATCATAACCCTGTTCTCTCATCCATTCATCAGAGTACATCTTACTCAGATATCTCTGACCGGAATCGCATGCGAGTGTCACGATGACCGCCTTCTCATCCAGATCCTTTGCAACTTGCATGGCTGCCCAGAGATGCGAGCCGGTTGTACCGCCGCCCATGATACCTTCTTCTCTGACGAGCCGGCGGGCGGTAATGAAAGATTCTTTATCCATGGCCCGGATTACGTAATCGACATATTCCGGATGAAAGGCTTTTACAACCATATCGGTTCCGATCCCCTCAACTTTACAGGGATAGAGTTCGATCCCCTCGGTGGTATCGTTGTTGACCCAGTCATAGAACATAGAACCTTCGGGATCGACACCAATAACCTGAATATCCGGATTTTTTTCCTTGAGGAATTTGCCCGTGCCGGAGATAGTTCCGCCGGTGCCGATTCCTGCCACCAGATGAGTAATCTTGCCATCCGTATCTTCCCAAATCTCCGGACCTGTATGGCGATAATGGGCCTCTACATTTAGCTGATTATGATATTGCGAAATATAAAAATAGCCCGGCTGCTGGCCCAGCTCATAGGCTTGCATATAGCTGCTGCGAGGATCGTCCCAGGGAACATGAGTAGGAGTAATAATGACATCGGCGCCGTAGGCTCTGATCAGATCGATTTTCTCCCGGCTGGTTTTGTCAGCTACTGCGAAAACTGCCTTGTATCCCAGAGCGGCGGCAACCATGCTTGTCGCTATGGCCGCATTACCGGAGGAGTTATCCACAATAACATCGCCTTTTTTGAGCTGACCGGATTTTTCTCCTTCCTTGATGATATAATAGGCCATACGGTCCTTAACTGCTCCGGCTGGATTCAAAAATTCCAGTTTCATGAAAATCGATGGTTTGAGGTGGGCAACTGTTTTTCCCAGCTTTATAAGTGGTGTATTGCCAATCAATTCCGTTATTTTATTAACGTATTTCATCCGATTAACTCCGAATTCCTTTTCTTCTAAATACCTTATACCTGATAATCTATAATTGGTTTCCTATCCTCATTTTTGTTAAACAGCGCTGACGCTATTTGCAGACAGGGAAGTATTATAAAAGACTTTTATGACTGAAAGCAATATATTATTGGCAAAAACAGAAATAAAAAAAGCCTCCCATTGAAGGAGGCCTGCTTACTAATGAAAAACTTAATATTCTATTCCCACCTCGTCAAAGTAGTCCCTCAGCTGTTGCGAGATACTGGTTGCCGTACTTCTCATCGATTTGATCTGCGATCCGCCCATGCCCTTGGTGAGAGCGAGGAATTTCTGGTAGGCTTCATAAGCTCTGATGACAGAGCTTTCAGTCTGTTCGCCCACACATGCCGACCCAAGATTAAACCATGACTGATAATGGTCGGGGTCATATTTGACTGATTTTTCATAATTTTGAATCGCCCTGGACCAATCTTCATTCTCGAGGTAGATATTACCAAGTTCAAAATAGGCCATCTGGTATTCAGGATCGATCTTGGTCGCACTCTGCAGATTAATAATAGCCTGCTCATTATTGCCTGCTTCTTTGTAGGATTTGCCGAGCGCATAAAAGGTCTTTTTATCCTGGCTTTTCAATTTGACCAGATCTTCAAGTTTTCCGATGGCTCTCTTGTAGGCATCATTTTTGTAAAACAGCATTGCGAAAAGCTCGGTCAGCTCGGGGTCATTTGACTCCAGTCTCAATGCTTCTGTGAAGGCTTTCTCACCTTTTGAAAGGTCGCCGGTTTCGGTTGCGGAGAGTCCCATATTTTTCCAGGCATCCAGATTATCCGGTTCGAGCTGGGTTACTCTTTCGAACATCTTCAGAGCATCCGCAAATTTCTTCTGTGAATAATAAATAACGCCGAGATTATAATAAGGGCTGGCAAAACTGGAATCGGCCGCGATGGCGGCTTTGTATTCCTCGATCGCCTTGGCCGTATTTCCCGCGGCCTCGGCGTCCACGCCATTGTTAAAGTGCTCGGCAGCCGTATTACCCTGCGCCGCAATAGGGGAGGTTCCAGCGATCAATAGTCCCAGAATCATAACCAGGAATATTCTCATCACTACCGTTTTAGTAATCACTTGAATTGTCTCCTTTCCTGATAATCTATTTTTTCAACATTTCTTCTCGATATTGGTTCAATTTGTTATACACACCAGAATCGCCGAGGGCGATAATTCTTGCGGCCAGAAGGGCAGAATTTTCCGCTCCGGCCTTGTCAAGTCCAACTGCGCCAACAGGTACGCCCTTGGGCATCTGCACCACAGAAAACAGAGAATCCAGACCCATTAAGGCGGAACCCGAAAGGGGAACGCCTATGACCGGGAGATCGGTTTTGGATGCCGTGACACCCGGGAGAGCAGCAGACATACCGGCCATACAGATTATCACCCTGGTTCCTTTTTCTTTCGCTCCGGAAGCCAGTTGCGCTGTTTTTTCCGGTTCACGATGAGCCGAAGAAATTACCAGCTCATTGGAAATATCCAGTTTGTTTAAAGTCTCCTGGCATTTTTCGCCAAACTGCATGTCTGATTTTGATCCGAGAATTATTAATACGTCAGCCATTTACACCTGCCTTGACAGTTTAAATTTTCTTCTTGAAGCCCTGGCGGCAATATCTTTTCTAAAGTGCGCATTATCGAAGCTTATTTTTTCGACTCCCTCGTAGGCGCTCGCAATTGCATCCTGAAGATTGTCTGCCAGGGCGCATACTGTGAGGACCCGTCCGCCTGAGGTGACCACCTTACCATCCTTTGTTTCCGTGCCTGCATGAAAGACCAGGCGCCCTTCGGTCTGAGCCTTCATGAGTCCTTCGACTGGCAGGCCTTTTTCATACCTGCCGGGATAACCGCCGGAAGCCATCACTACACCCACACAATAATTATCTTTAAATTTCAATTCATCAGCCTGCAAATCCTGATTGGCAACCGCCAGGCATAGCTCTGCCAGGTCATTTTCCAGCAGAGGGAGGATTACCTGGGTCTCCGGATCGCCGAAGCGGCAGTTGAATTCGATTACTTTTGGTCCGAAATCAGTAATCATAAGGCCCGCATAAAGCACTCCCTTGAATGGCCGTCCCTCCTGGGCCAGGCCTCTCACGGCCGGCTCAAATACCAGATCGAGAATCGATTCCTGCAGGCGGCCGGTTACAAACGGAACGGGTGCATAGGCTCCCATTCCGCCAGTATTGGGTCCCTCGTCCTCATCATATATTGCCTTATGATCCTGGGAGGGAATTAGAGGCAGTACTGATTTTCCATCAGTGATTGCCAGAAGTGAAAGCTCCTCGCCTTCCAGTTTCTCCTCAATGATAACTCGATTTCCTGCTTCCCCGAATTTCCTCTCCACCATGATATCCTTCAGGGTTTCCTCGGCTTCCTCCTGAGAGTGCACGATTACAGCGCCCTTGCCTGCAGCGAGACCATCAGCCTTTATCACAAATGGAAGCTGCAGTTCCGCCATGAAATCCGAAGCATCATCTTTATTATCGAAAATTCTATACGGAGCGGTGGGAATGTGATACTTCGACATAAACTCCTTGGCCCAGGCCTTGCTGCTCTCAATGATTGCCGCTTTTTTTGTCGGGCCAAAGATTTTCAAGCCTTTCGATTGAAAGAGATCGACAATCCCCTCCGACAGGGGCTTTTCCGGGCCCACTACCGTGAGATCAATCGACTTCTCCTCGGCAAACCGGGCCAGCTCCTCCATATCACTGTCCTTAATCGGAACCCGTTCCGCCTTATTGGAAATGCCGCCATTACCGGGGGCGGCATAAATCTTTTCCACCCGCTCGGATTGAGCCAGTTTCCATGTGAGCACATGTTCACGTGCTCCCGAACCGATTACCAAAATCTTCATAAGCACCTCAAAAAATTAGGCTGAAATATAAAAATTGAGCATTATTTTGCAATATTTTATTAAACTATTATTATAACATCCATAAACTATACAAAAAAGCTTTTTTTATATTCCAGAAGGAATGAACGAATTATGCCCAATGAAGTCCTCTGGTTCATCTTCCTGATCTTCGACCTTTCCGCAGTCATTTTGATGTTCAGGCTCTGGGGAAAACATGGTCTTTACGCCATGATCGCCTCCTCGGTCATAATCTGCAATATTCAGGTAATTGCAATAGTAAAAATGTTCGGTATGGTGGCTACGCTGGGCAATATCGTTTATGCCTCAATTTTTCTTTCCACCGATATATTGAGCGAAGTCTATGGTAAAAAGGAGGCCCGCAAAGGAGTATGGATCGGCTTTTTCTGCCTTTTCTGGGCGATGATTGCAATGCAGTTCGCAATCAGGTTTGTACCTGACGTGTCAGATTTTGTGATGCCGCATTTGAAGCAGGTCTTTTCACTGCTCCCGCGTGTTTCGGCCGCATCCCTGGGGGCATATCTGATTTCCCAGCATCATGATATCTGGGCATTTCACTTTCTGAAGACTCGGACAGAGGGTAAATACCTGTGGCTGCGCAACAATCTGTCCACAGCTG
>JABAHP010001973.1_pt5 | contig 23564 bp, 12 predicted proteins | sample 7062081 | NCBI WGS metagenome assembly JABAHP01 (sample SAMN14534357, study PRJNA622989) | marine sediment metagenome | biome: marine biome [ENVO:00000428]; feature: marine pelagic biome [ENVO:01000023]; material: deep marine sediment [ENVO:00002113] | place: India: Gulf of Kutch | collected...
GAAGAATTCATTTTTCTCTACAACATCTTTGAAATTTTTCTTCGCCCATTCGCTCGTATATCCCAGCCCGCATTGATGTTGAAGCACCGAGTGAGCATAAAAAATGCACGCCCCTTTTAAGAAAGCCGGCATCAGCGGCGAAAGCTCTTTAGCAGCAAAATCATCGACGAATTTCTGCCCCGGGCTATTCATTTCCGTCCCGACGATTATAGGTAAATGCAGCTTCTGGGCCAGTTCAACCACGTCGTAAAGATTTGCCAGTTTTTCCTCACCGTGTCCGGGGCCGTAATTGCGGTCGGGAATAATATTAATCGCTGCCGCCCCCGTAGCCTTGCTCACCTCCAGCAGTTCTTCGATTGCCTTTTCTCCTTCACTGGTGCCGTCCAGCCACGTCACGGTCGGGATACCCCCGGCCGCAAGAATAAACCGGTTCGTGTCGGCCATAAGCGGAAACGAGCCCTTGTCGGGCGGAACATAACCCACACCGCCTCGCTTCATAGTTTTTGCCCGAATCGTATTTAGCAGGTCTCTGCTCTCAGGTAACTCTAACGACTTTGCATCTACGCCCAGCTTTTCAGACCAGTACTGCTGCAGCGCATTATCATCATCAAAGGCCTCTCTGGCTTTTCGCGCATAGGCCAAACAGATATGACGCTCAGTTGGATTGCCTGACGGCGTTAAAACAAGCACGTCCTGCTCGTAATCCAGTTCCACAGGTGATAAATGCTTATTAACCCGGTCCATTAGACCTCGATTTCTCTTCTGAGCAAGTTCGAGGAGATTATTTAGAAAATCCTGTATCTCGCCCTGAAATCTGGAGGTAGGAAATCCGACACCCATATGGTACGAAATGCCCGGCTCGCCCGGCGAATTAATCACCCTATCGGAAAATTCCGGCACATAAACTCGCGATTCCAGACCGCCGCATCCTTTGAGGTTCAACATCTTCGCTGCTTCAAGAAATTCTTCAAGGGCGTCGAGGACGTCAAAATCCACAACTCCCGCAAAAGCCAGGCCCCGCTTTCGGGCCAGCCACGCGAATTTGCTCGGAGAGTAGCCATATGTATTATAGGAAAAGAACGTATGACAATGCAGATTAACATCCGTGCCGAGCTCAGGCAAAGTTATTTCACCCGACCGCACCTTTTCACACAGTGCCAGCAGCGCCGCTTTTCTCTCTTTAGAATCGAAACTATCAAGTTGCTGTTCAAGCTCTTCTATCAATCTCATACCTCGTATTTAGTGGCTTTTTACTCACCCTTTTGTTTTAGGGCCCAGTTTTTAAGGCTCCATTTATGCATAATGATTTTTGTATTGTTCTTCCCAGAGCGAGGCTTCCTGCGGCTCATACTCTTTTAGTTCAAAGGAGTTACGCACAATCTTCCTCAGCTCGGCTAAGGTTTTAATCTGTCCGGTCGCCTTGGCCTGTATTAAAAGATTGCCGCTTGCCGTCGCCTCTATCGGCCCCGCGACGACTTTCTTGCCGATAGCATTAGCTGTAAACTGACATAGAAGCTCATTCTGTATCCCGCCGCCTACAATGTGCAGGCAATCTATATTTTGGCCTGTAATATCTTCGATCCTTTCCATTATCACGCGATACTTAAGTGCAAGGCTCTCCAGAATCATCCTTATCATCTGACCCTTGTCGTCGACGGCTTTCTGGCCCGTCTCCGCAAGATAACTATTGATTCTATCAGGCATATTCCCCGGTGCGAGAAAGCCGCTGTAATCAACCTCAATATGCCGGGCAAACGGCTCTGCTTTTTTCGCCATGTCGGTCATTTCGGCATAAGACAGTTCAACCCCCTCACGCTGCCACTGCCTCCTGCATTCCTGGACCAGCCATAGCCCCATTATGTTCTTCAAAAGCCGAATCGTATTCTCAACTCCGCCTTCATTGGTGAACTCATATTGAAAAGTTTTATCGTTTACAATCGCCTCGGGAACTTCCACCCCCATCAAGGACCACGTCCCTGACGAAAGATACGCCCAATTGCTGTCTTCTTCAGCAGGAACCGCGGCCACAGCCGATGCCGTATCGTGTGAGGCGGTTGCAATAACGGCAATCCTCCCACAGCCAAGTTCGTCTGCGACTGACTCAGTTAATTGGCCAACAACAGTGCCGGTTTCGACGATATCCGGCATAATATCTATCGGAAGAGAAAGCTTATCGAATATCGGCTTCGACCATTGGCCGGTTTTCATATCCATCATTTGTGAGGTGCTTGCCAGGCTGTATTCGCCGAAGGCCTTGCCGCAGAGGAAGTAGGAGAACAAGTCGCCTATGAAGATTAATTGTTTGGTATTACTAAGGGCTTCTGAGTTTGCCAGGCGCATCGCAAGCACTTGATACAAGGAATTTAGCTGCATAAACTGGATGCCTGTGTTCTCATAGATTTCGCGCTTGCCCATCAGCTCGAAGGCCTTCTCCAGCATCTCATTAGTTCTGCTGTCGCGATAATGATATGGCTTCTCAATAAGTTCTCCATCGGCATCCAGGAGCCCGAAATCAACGCCCCAGCTATCGACGCCGATACCCGATACATCACCTGCCTGCTTTACAGCCTTTACTATGCCGCTTTTTATCTCTGACAACAATCTCTCGAAATCCCACCGTAGTGTCCCGGCTTCTTCAATCGGGCCGGTGCTGAAGCGATGAACTTCCTCAAGAGCAAGCTTGTCAGCCGAGATTGAGCCAAGCATCACTCTGCCGCTCTCGGCGCCGAGGTCAACCGCGATATATTTCTTTGTTTCCGCCATTACCTATTCCCTTTACAAGAATTTTCCTGTTTTTCACTTATTATTGCCGACAGATATTTTCTTCTGATAATTCCAAAGAAACGGTTTTATAACCCAAATGCCCTGCCATTGCAAATTGAAAATCCAGGCGTAAAGGTGACCCTTTTACGTATGTGAATACAGAAACTTACCTTGAAACAATAGCACAACTTAAATGCGATATGCAATTGATTTGACGCAATTAAAATACAATGCGCAATGATACTAAAGTTTGAGAGGCCGGCTGCGGCCGGCTGTTATCTGGCTGAAAGTGCTTGAGCGTCCTGGAAGCGTTTTTTGGCCTGGCCGATGAGATAGAAACTACCTGTAATACAAATCAGGTCTTCCCTGTCAACGGCACTTTTGGCAAGTCGCAGTGCCTCACCGAGGGTTGTAGCCGATTGGCACATTTTGCCGCACATCTCAGTATACATCTCGGCCAGGTCTTCAGGAGACATCGCTTTCGCTGATTTGCTGCGGGTGAAAATCACCTTGTCGGCGCCATATTGTAATTGATGCAGCATTCCCTTAACGTCCTTGTCGCTGTTGCAGCCGAATATCACCACCATGGAATCGTAGGGAATATTTTGACCTATGGCATGTATCAGGGCCCGGATGCTCGCCGCGTTGTGAGCGGCATCTATCATAATCCTCGGGTCATCGCAAATCATTTCCATCCGCCCCGTCAGCGAAACATCGTAAAGTCCCTCAGTTGCCTTCTCGTCATTTATCTCGTAGCCACTTGATTTGAGCTTATCCAGCATAGCCAGAGCCAAACCGCAGTTGACGGCCTGATGTTTGCCGTACAACGGTACTCGAAGGTGCTCGAATTTGCTTGTTTGAGTCGTCAGGCAGATTCTCGTATGGGGCCCGTGTTCCCTTGACGTCTCAAAACGCTGTGAAAAATCAATATCGCTGCCAGTTACGCTCAGGGGCGCCTTAATTGCAGATGCTTCCGATTTTAGCACACGCATTGCCTCCGGGTCCTGCTCAACCGTGATAACCGGCACGCCGCGCTTAAAAACCCCGGCTTTCTCCTTGGCGATACTGCCTATCGTTTCACCAAGCTGAAGCTGATGGTCAATACTCAAGCTGGTTATACCGACGACTTCAGGCCGTATAACATTAGTGCTGTCAAGCCTGCCGCCCATCCCTGTTTCGATCACGGCAATGTCGACATCCACATCTACGAAATGCATGAACGCCAATGCAGTCATAATCTCAAAGAAACTTACCTGCTCGGTTTTGGCTATTTTTTCTACCGACGCATAAATGCGGTTCAGCAAACCAAGCATTTCCGACTCGCGAATCATCTTGTCGTTGACTCTGATTCGCTCATGCAGGTGTACAAGGTGCGGCGACGTATATAATCCAACGGTATAATCGTTAGCCTCGAGCATCTTGGCCAACATCGTGGCAGTCGAACCTTTCCCTTTTGTACCGGCTATATGAACTGTAGGAATTTTTTTGTGTGGATTACCTACTAAAGACAGAAGTTTTTCCATCCTCGAAAGGTTAAACGTCGTAATGTTATAGCGCAGACGCTTTTCCTTTTCGTAGTCGGTCCTCTCATAAAGGTACTTAAGAGCCTCTTTATAACTCTTAAAGACCTTTCTGCTTTTGGCCTTGACCGATTTAGAGGTACGTTTTTTAGCCTGCTTCTTTCCGATTGTTCTCGTCGATTTAGTCATTAAAACTCAATTATATTAGAATAGGGTACTCAAGTCAAGACCCTTATACTCAAAACACACCAAAGTAGTTCTGATATTATTAAAATAAATAAATAGAAAGTCTTGTTAATAAAGAGCTTACAAGTAGAACTATTTTATTTTATTAAACTCTAAATCTTTTTTTATAAGCACAAACGAGCGCATAATTAATTTTGCTTATAATATAACCCCCTGAGAATGATTTGCGTTCAATATCGCCGGAAAAAAAGACAGCAAAAAATATCTTGTCTCAACCGATTTTACCGAAATTTTTTTACACCCCCGGGTCCTGCTCAAGTAAATTTAACAGGTAGCCACACCATCTACAACGGGCACTCTTACCCCATCGAGAGAAAGGAAAGCTCCCAGATTTTCAACCATCTCCATAAATTTAGTATAATCGGCCGGTTTAATCATATAGAAACTGCAACCCATTTCATAGAACCGGCCGACTTCGATTGCCTCATCAGTAGTAGTCAGGATTATCACCGGCATCTTTCTAAGTTCCTCGTCTTCTTTAATACGTCGAAGAACTTCCTGACCGTCTATCCTGGGCATCCGAATATCAAGCAGCAACAAATAACTGCCGCTTTCATCGCGTTTGGCTTTATCGTCACTCCTGAAAAGAAAATCCAGTATCTCCTCACCATTCCTGAACTGCAGAATATTATTATCGACACAGCTGCGCCACAGATTTTTCTTTACAAGTTCGACATGTCCCGGGTCATCTTCGGCGATAAGGATAACCGCGTCCTTGTTCATTGTAAGACACCTTACGTCTTCGGCATTCCATTGATCTGAGGTACCTCAACAACAGAAAGAAGTAAACCGACTTTCCGAACAGCCTCCGCAAAATCCTGATACTCCACTGGTTTGACTATATAGACACTGCAACCAAGTTTATGGCAGCGATCTATGGTACGCGGGTCATCTGTTGTAGTTAACATTACAACCGGAATCTTCTTTAATTCCGGGTCATGCTTGACTTTCTCGAGAACTTCCATTCCGTCAATCTTCGGCATGCGAATATCCAGCAACAACAGATACTCCTTATCATGCTCACGTTTAGGCCCGTCACCTCTTACGAAAAGAAAATCGAGCGTTTCCTGACCGTCAGCGAATCTCAGTATCTCGTTACAGACACCGGCACGCTGCAAACTCCTCTTGATCAATTCAAAATGACCCTCGTCATCTTCTGCAATAAGAATAACACCCTCTTTCTTCATGCTTTCCCTTTCCTGTCAATACCTTCCCTTCTGATAAATCAGCCGCTCGGCAAAGACACAAAGAATTTGCTGCCTTTTCCAAGCTCCGATTCTACCCATATTTTCCCATTATGCCGGTCCAGAATACGCCTGACGATGGTTAACCCAAGCCCTTCACCGATTTTTTTGTCGGGTTCGAGCCGGTGAAAAACCTCAAAAATCTTATTCTGATGTTCCGGAGCAATACCGACTCCATTGTCCTCGACGCAATAAATACTCTGGTCGTTATCAATTTTCCCGTATATATGTATCATCCCCGGCCGGGAGTCGTCAAGATATTTCAACGCATTATCCAAAATATTAGAAAAAATCTGGTTTACCTGCGAAGAATCACCCAGACAGGCCGGAAGCGATGATGATTCCACTGTTGCACCTGCTTCTTTTACCTGAAATTCCATATTCTTGGTGACATCAGCGAGCATCGCGTTCATATCCAGACGCTCAATATCAATCGCTGCCTGGCCCAGCCGGGAAAGCCGCAAAAGACCGGAAAGAAGCGAATCCATCTTTTTCGCACTGCTCAAAATAAAACCTAAAGCTTCCGGAACTTCTTTATTAAAAGCTGTTTGAACTTCCTCGCTCATATCCCCGGCTTCTATCTTGTCTTTAAGAGCAGAATGTATCAGTTCACAACACCGGGTCAACTCGCCGCTAAAACCCTGAATATTAACCAGAGGCGACCGCAAATCGTGCGACGTAACGTACAAAATCGACTCAAGTTCCTTGTTCTTAAAAGCAAGTGTCTGCAAAAGTTTTTCGCGGTCGAGTTCCGCCAGTTTTCTCGCTGTTATATCACGACTAATACCCACAATACCCACAATCTTTCCGTGGCTATCCCGCAGTGGGGCCTTTGTGGTAGAAGACCACCTGCGGTTCCCCTCCGCATCTATCGCCGGTTCCTCCCGGCTAACCAACGCCTGGCCCGACTTGATGACCTTCTGACCGTCGGCGTCATACTTCGCTGCCAAATCTTGTGGATAGAAGTCAAAATCCGTCTTTCCAAGCAGCTCATCAGGCGTATCCGCACCCATGAAACGTGCCACCGCAATATTGCCCACAACGAAACGCCTCTCGGTATCTTTAACATAGATGTTATCAGGCATGTTGTCTATCAGGGTCCGCAGCAAATTACGCTCTTCTGCAAGTGACTCCTCCGCCAGCTTGCGCTTGGTAATATTCTGTATGGTTGAGCGTATACCGCTGATATGACCGGCCTTGTTGCGCAAAAGACGAATACCTACAAGCACCGCAACGGTATTTCCATCCTTTCGCCGAAGCGTCCGTTCGAAAATCCGCCCGGGGGGTATGTCACCGGTTAGCTTACCGGTAACCGTATCACGCGACCTCTTTGGGTCGGCCGAAAATTCCCATATAGGCCTGCCTAACATCTCCTCTGCCGTGTACCCAAGCATCTCAAGTTCCGTGCGGTTCACTCGCGTAATACGGCCCTGTGGATCCAGTTCATGATAACCGATAGGTGCATTGTCGAACAGCTCTACAAACTCTGATTCTCTCTCGCGCAGTTTTTCTTCTACGTTTCCCGCCAGAAAGGCGTAGAACACAAACGCCCACCACACCGGAACCAGCGCCCCTATGACGTCCTCTACCCCCTCCAGAACTTCAGTCCTGTCCAGAACTTCAGTCCTGTCAAGAGCTTCGGTTTTCCTGGACCACTCGATGAACAAAAGCAAACCATAGGATAAGGTAAATACCAGAAGACCCAGGAATATATACTTGACCTTCGGCTGAAAAGCACGCTTCCAACCCTTCAATAATATAATCAAAGCAAACATCGAGGCCACAAAAGTAATAAGATCAAAGAATGCTACAAGCTTGAATCCGGTTGATGGTTCTGCCTGATTGGCGTTTGAGGCCAGGACAGTGATAAGATTAAAAACTGATACAGGATGCATTACGAAGCCTCCTTTCCGGTTTCCCTCCCGCTTCTAAATACCTTCCAACACCACACTGCCACAAATATCGAGCCAATAGCGTAGAATGCGTGGTCCAGGTAGTTCAACCATTCTTCCCAAAAGGGCCCAAAAAGACCTTCCAGCACTGTCAGAATCCAGCTTACCAACATCATGCAGTAGCCCGTGATAAGGATGTTCGACGCCGGTAGGCTTTTCAGTCGCCGCCTATTTCCATGAATAAATATTAAAACCCCCACGCCAATCATAAGCATAACAACTTCATTTCCAAATACCTCTATCTCAGATTCCATTTCGATAACTCCTTCGCTCTTATCGATCATTCACTGCAAAACGTGATTAATTGCCAATTAAATCCGTAATTTGTGTCTTTACGGCATTTTTTTCCTACCATCCCGCCCCGGCTGTCTCCAATAATTGGGCTACCCCTGTTTTCACTGGTAAAAACATCAAGTCCTGACCCTGCCGCCGTATAAGTTGTTCCTGTACTCTCTCCATTAAAACCGACGAATGAAATGCTGAATTGCATAACTTTTTGCTCGACTTGTAATCTCTCAATGAGAGGGCTCACATTTCGGCGCTTACTGCCGAATGGAGCCCAAAAACCATCGTCATGTCCCGGGAGGATACTAACGATATAGCCTCCCTGGAAAACTGACGTTTTTACATAAGTCATTATAGCAAGGAAACATGCACCGGACAAGCAAATTTACACCCCACTTGAATACCCAATCCCCCTTCAAATCGGCAACGTGGTTTACGACCTTGTCTTTTGACTCCAGGGTTAAAAGCTGTAAAAAAGAAACTTCAATTGGTGGCAATTTGGGTAAGATTTTGATATTATCATGGAATGTAAAGTCTGATTACGTATTCAGGCGTTTTTTACTGTGTGCTTATGAGTAGGGAATCAGCGAAAAACCGAATGAACAGGCGCCAATTTCTAGCCGGTGCTGTCGCGACAGGAGTAACCTGCAGATTCGATAAGAGGCTTTCAGGAGCGACTGTGGGCCGTGGTCAATACTTTGGGGAGGGCGGCCGCAATATCCTGGAAACCAGCTTTGAGAAGGGACAGCCCGTTATAGACTCGAAGCAGCACAGGTGTGTTGAAGGCGTCGCCAGGACCGGTAAGTGCTCGATGATGGGTGAGGTGACCGGGCCAAACCAGGCGAGATTTCTCGAGATTCCGTTCGTTTCGAAAAAAGACAGGATAGTCCACGTATCATTCTGGGTCCGGACTGACAAGAGGTCGGCATGTGCTGTCTTCGTACGGATTGGAAATAAGAGAACCAGCATCAGGCGAAGGATTGACAACGTCCCTGTCCGAAAATGGATGCGTGTAGAGGCCCGCTATCCGGTGAGCGGGGATACTCGTGGTGTTATACAGATTGTTGCACCGTCTTCGCATAATGCCCCGGCCGGCAAGGCATGGATTGATGATGTGCATGTATGGGAAACCGCCAGCGAATGCAACTGGCCTGATTATGTAGAGGATTTTCCCACGATTACATACGATAAGTCGGGCCGGCTGTGGATGGCTGTTCTTCAGCGCCCCAGGAATCGAGGACAGATTGGTGTGTTTCGTGTTGATGGTCGGCAGCGCCGCCCGGTGTGCGCTTTGGAGCCACCGGGATTGACTGGTATCGGCGCACCGGCGATTGCGGGTACGGAAAACGGCTGCGTGGTGACATTTGCATTGGAGCAGAAGGACAAATGGAGAATTGCATACGGTTTTGTAGAAGGCGAAGATGCGCGTAGAAAGGTGGATTGCAAATATATCGACTGCGAAGGCTCGGTAAACATTTCACCCGCCGTCGCCGTTGGCAGCCGAGCGTGTATTCTATGGGAGTCAAATGCGGGTAATGCGCGCCGGATATATTCGTGCATGGTAGACCAACGGAATTCAGGTAAGGTTCGCCGTATCTCATCTGAGGCCGCCAACAGCTACAATCCTGCCATAGTTGCCCTTGGTGATGGTTCACTGTTCGCCGCCTGGGATTCAATGCGTGACAACAGCGCCGATATCTATGGAGCATGGTTTCGCAACGGCCGCTGGCAAAAAGAGCGACGTATCACTTCGGACGCCAGAATAGAAAGGCATCCGTCGCTGGCCGTGAGGGAAAATGAGGTCTGGATGGCCTGGCAGATGCANNAATCCGCAAAGGCGGCCTGTTCGCTCCGATTGGACTGTTCGAGAATGTCTCGAAGTTGAATAGGATGTTGATGCGACCGAGGATTGTGTTCGATGGTGCAGGGCGGCTCTGGCTCACGGCAAGAGAAAGCATAGGTCAGAACAGCGGTTGGCGGCCGGTCGTCTGGTCATACGAAGGGAAGCGGTGGTCCCCGAAACGAATCGTAATGGACCAGCAGGGCCGATGGCGGCCCGTCAATCTGGCCGGTTCACCGACAGAGACTACGGCCGTATGCCAGTATGATGACTTGGCACAGGGCTGGGACAGGACGAGGGGAAAATATCGAGACTGGAGATCGGGGACTCTGCTGAGGATTCTTACCGTAAATGATAAGCCCTCTGCGGTCAAAATTGAGACCGAGCCCCTAAGGACACCAAAGACTTCTTTTTCATTGGGCGAAAGGATAGAACTCTGCGGCACCAACTTGCCCAGGAAGAAGAGCAGCCAAAACGGGCGCGAATTGAAATTGTTCTGGGGTGACTTTCACGACCACACCGACATATCCGTATGTAATCGCAGGGGAAATCCTCCCGGCCATGACTTGTTTGCCAACGTGCGGGACATCGAAAAGCTCGATTTCTGCGCGCTGACGGATCATGGATACAACTTCGACGGCCCACAGTGGGCATTCAACGGCGAACAGACCAGGAACAACAACGACCCGGGCAGGTTTGTCACATTCCTGGGCCAGGAGTGGACATCCAGCAGGAATCCCCCCGCCGATGGCGGTATTATGAATCGTTACGGTCACCGCAACCTGATTTTTCTGGATCCCTACCATGCCAAGTTCTACGATTCCTTCGATGGTGACATATCTCCCGCACAACTCTGGAAGGAGCTTGAGGGACACGAGTTTATTTGCATACCGCACCAGTTGGCCGATTGGAAGGGTAATGGAAAGGGCAATCCTCCTACGGACTGGAACTACACCGATGAAAAACTCCAGCCGGTAGCCGAGATTTTTCAGGCAAGGCAGTCTTACGAGTATTTAAACTGCCCCCGACAATCACCGTCCGGCGCCCCGTTCAAAGGAAACTACATCCAGGATGCATGGGCCAAAGGCATTATAATCGGGGTAATTGCCAGTCCCGACCACGGCGGCGGCAGCGGCAAGGTTGGCGTCTGGGCCCAAGAACTTACCCGCGACAGTATTTTCGCCGCTGTTCGTGCCCGTCACACATTCGGGACGTCCGGGGCGAAGATGAGTCTGTTCTTTAGTGCCGGGAACGCGATGATGGGAGATAAGGTAAAACGCCGTAAGAGGCCGATTAAGTTCAGGATAAAAGCCCTTGCCCTGCGTGACATTGTCGAACTGGTCGTCTTTCGCAATAACGAAATCATCCACCGGCTTGAGCCGAAAAGAAAAGAGTTCGACCTGAACTGGACGGACATGGAACCACCGGCTGCTGAACTGCTCTGGTATTACGCGCGGATACATGCCCGGGACGATGAACTGGCCTGGTCAAGCCCGATATGGTTTACAGGATAAGGACAAAATACGTATCGCGCTATTGGCCGGAATCATAAATTCTTACAGCATCTATCCATCCGCAGTCGCTGCCGCCGCTTGCCGATCCGTCTTTGGTATAGGACCATTTGAATGTACGTTGCCCACCGCTTATCGCATACTCTACAACGAGCCAGTCTTGTTCACCCGACCATTTATCAATTTCAACATCATCAACGTAGAATCGCAGATAATCCCAGCCGCTTTCGCTGGAAACCTTCCGGGCGAAACTTATCGTATCAAAGCCCGTTTCAACAGTCAGCTCTAGGCTGGTGGCTTGGTTATGAGTTATTATGCCGGATTTAGCGGCGTAATTACCTTCATAAACAGAATCACTGCCAACTGCCCAGTCGGCATCTCCCGTGACATTCCAATCCAGAGCGGTTAAATCACCAGTCTCAAAGCCGTCACTAATCTCAGGCGAATCATAAACAATTCCCTCACCCAGCCAGCTTATAACCAACTGTTTGAGATCACGGCCATTTATAGTTCCGTCAATATACCAGTCCACTTCTGAGCAGCTCTGGCCTTCATTACAGTCGGCCGTCTGCCAGAATTGCGCCAACCGGGCCATTTCTTCGAAATCGACACGGTTATAAACATAAAGCGAAACAGGGAAACTAAGCGTGTCGTTATTATCTGCGGTTATACTAAGATTGCAGAAATACTCGTTAGGATCCAGGCCGTCACTGTCAACGTTAATAGTCACTGTGGTTTTATCCATTGGGCCGGTGGACGTCCCGCTGTCTGGAGCAAGACCGGTTATCCAGCCGCAGGATTCATGTCCGCTGATGGTCCAGCTCACTGATTCTTCAACAGGGCTGAATATTTCCATTCTTATCCGGCCGGTTTGATTTTGGGCCAGAGATATCGAAGCTTCGCAACTGTAAACTATCGTTAGCTGCCAGACAAGTTTCGGATAATCACCGGCCGGCATAAACCAGTCCATCGCATCGCCGTCATTAGGGTCAAAATCCCAGCCGGCAGTGACAAAGGTGGTTATGTCCTTCATTTCGGCGGTTGTTTTGCCGACAGAATTATAGTCGTTGTCGCCGGCATTGCCATAGTTACTGGTATCTACATCCCAGAAGCAGGCCTCAATTATGCCGGAATTATAAGCGCACAGGCCCCCGCGGCCGGTATGAAAAACTCCCGTCCAGGTAACAAGCCCCGCCGAATAGCAATTCATAATGCTTGCGTCATAATTGAATCCGCACAACCCGGCAAACCTCAATGGAGAGCTTATGCCGGTAATGGTGCCGGTCGCATAGCAATCTGTGATATTACCGTAAGAGATTTTCCCGCAAAGGCCGCCGAGATTCTCATTTCCTGTAACGCTGCACGTTGAATAACAGTTGGTTATGCTTCCTTTATATTGTTTCCCACACAGCCCGCCCAAATCTTCTGAGGAACCACCGCCGGTGACGCTGCCGGTCGTATAACAATTCGTTAGAATGCCGCCGTCTTTATACCCGCACAGCGCGCCAAGGTAGTCTGAATCATATCCTCCGGCAATGAAGGCGTTTTCGAGGCCAAGGTCCCTGACTTCCACTAAGGCACCGACAACCCGGCCGAACAGCCCCAGATCATTGCTATCGTCGTTAGTGCCGTTGGCATCGCTGAGCGTATCAATGGTTAAATTACTAATCACATGCCTGTTACCGTCAAAGACACCGCTAAAGTTGCTGATAACCGCACCGACGTAAATTGGCAGGCCCGTCGCGTTAGGATCCAGGTCAAGGTCGCATTCCAATCTCGTATGAACTCCTTCCGCCCAATAGATTGCAGAATTATTGGGATCGCTGAACACCTGAAAATCGGCAAAATCCTCTATCAGATAGGGAGTTGCCTCTGTCCCGTCTCCCCCTCCCATATCACCCCCGGCGGCATAAAGCCGGCTGCTAAGTATGATTAGTATTATAACGAAAAACTCAACATATCTCATTTTCAACCTCCATAATTAATCCTCATATCCTCACAAGAGCATTGTCGACAAGCTAACTTCTGAGTGCATACTCCTTAAGTAAAGATGTCAATCACCCTTATAGCTGATTCTGCTTAAATACAACTTACTATTCCAGCCCCCACTTGTCCACCAAAAACCACTGACCTTCCCGGCCTCAACCAGCCAGATACGCTGCGCATTAAGCAGCTTCCAGTTTACACCATCAGATAGTGAAATGTTTGCCCCGTGAGATAGCAAAGCGTTATCTCACTGGGGTTATCTCAAAGGATTTACAATTCCGGCTCGATACCGGCAAGCCAGTTCTCGCAGATTATCGCCACGTCTCTGAAGTCCACAACACCGTCACAGTTGATATCTCCTGGGGTTCGACAAAGCTGGAACTCATAGGCACCCATGTCAACCGTAACGCCAAAAATACTGATTCCCGTGTCTGGGCTTGCAGGTTCATCTAATCCACGTGGATTTCCATCCACATCTTCAAAAATATCGGATGGAACTGATGTTGTATCTCCTGCATCAATACATGGCGAATCCGGCTTCAGCCGCAAGTTCACTAAATTGGGATCCGGATTGTCAGCGTCTACAAAATCTGGATCGACGTTGATATTCCCGGTGCCGTTATGGCCGTTCTGAATATCACTATAATTAACGACTGGTATACTTGTACCTGCGCTGGAAATCTCATTGGGCTCATTATCCCATAAGATGCAGTTGGTCACGGTTGGGCTGCTATCCCAGTTCCTTATTCCGCTGCCATAGGTTGCAGCATGATTGCCACTGAACGTGCAGTTGGTTATCTCGGAATTACTGCTGCTATAGTTTGCAATCCCCCCACCTGATGCGTAAGCTATGTTTTGGTTGAAAATGCAGTTGGTCACCGTCGAGCTGCTGTTGTCAAGGTTGCTCATCCCGCCGCCGTAGCCCGTGGCGGTATTGCTGCTGAACGTGCAGTTGGTCACCGTCGGGTTGCTGGTCCAGTTCCTCATTCCACCGCCGTCGCCACCTGCTGAGTTACCGGTGAATTTGCAGTTGGTTATCTCGGAATTGCTGCTGCTATAGTTTGCAATACCGCCACCTGATGATGATTGAGCGACATTGTAGTTGAATATACAATTGGTCACCGTCGGGCTGCTGCCGGTGTTGTATATCCCACCGCCGTAGGAGCCGGCCTCATTGCCGCTGAAGATGCATTCGCTCACTACAGGATTACTATTCCCAAAGTTGAACATTCCGCCGCCGGTACCGTTGATGGCCGAGTTATCCCTGAAGGTGCAGTTGCTCACCGTAGGCGTACTGCCTAAACGATTGTACATCCCGCCGCCATCGGTATTGGCTGTGTTGCCACTGAATGTGCAGTTGGTCACCGCCGGGTAACTGTCATATCGGTTGTCCATCCCGCCGCCTTCACCTCTGGCCGAGTTTTCGCTGAACGTGCAATTGGTCACCGTCGGGCTGCTGCCGTTGTTACGCATCCCGGCGCCATAGCCAGCCGAATTGCTGCTGAACCTACAGTTGGTCACTGTAGGATTGCTGTTTTCTTGGTTGAACATCCCGCCGCCTCTCACGAGGGCCGTGTTGTCACTGAACGTGCAGTTGGTAACGGTAGGGCTGCTGCCGCTGTTGAGCATCCCGGCGCCACTATCATGGGGAAACGTGCCGTTGGCGTTACCGCCGGTAATGGTAAAGCCATCCAGAATCGCACTTGACTCAGTCGCGCTACCGGTAACCACATGATAGCCGTTGTCCGCATTTACACCAGCCGTGCCGATATCGCCGCTGAGAATCGTAGGGTAGGCGTCGATATCGCGAGCGTTTGGATCAGGCTCGCCAAAACCGGCGTAGCCACCGTATATAGGCACGTGATTGATTAGCTGAAACGTCGCCGTCCGGTCCCCGAGCGTGACGCCTGCTCCCCGGTCGGGTTTGTATGTACCTTCAGCCACTCGGATTTCGTTATAGTGTGAAGCCGCAGCTAGAGCGTCCTGAAGGTACCTGTAAGCGTTAGCCCAGCTCGAGCCGTCACCGCCTGCCGGCGCCCCGGAATCAACAAAGAGGGGGATTCTTTTATACAACCTGATATCGTCAATGTACACGGTACCGGAACCTCCGACATCGGGATAAGTGTCCCGGTCGCCTAAACCGATATAGACCTTCTTGATACTATTGAAATCCACACCGGTGAACGCTGTCAGAGGAATATTCCATTCCTGCCATTCCGTCAGCGTAGCTGCAAAGGTATCATTGTGCTTGACCACCGCAGTATTGAGACCGTCGGATAGAGCAATATACAACTGCTCGGCTTCGTTAGTACCGATGTTGCCGAAGACCCAGTTCATCGGAAACGGACTTACCATCATGTTGTTGAAGTCGGCCGCACATATCTGATTAGCGTTATGGCTGGTAACCGCCGTACCCACATAGATATTTGGGTCATCAATAGTACCCATGTCAATTTGCGGCAATACCGGCTTAGTGTTGGGCGCGTTTACATCCTGCCAGACAAAACCGTTGGCCGAGTGTTTGGCCTCAAAAGCCCCGCTGATTGTACGCTCCAATTTTACATATTGAGGCGCAGTGACGCCCGGCTTGGTTATGCTGGTAGTGGGACCATCCTCAACATCACGGTACTGGAAAACAACTCCGTTATTGGGCGTAATGAACACCGCAGCAAACTTGGAGTAAGGAGTCCACTTCTCGCGAATCATAACTCCGGCCTTCGCCCACGGGTCTGTATTATCCACGCTCAGCACCTGTACCTGAACGCTGCCGGCGCCGGTAAATGGATACTGGCTGAGGAAATAGAACTCATCGTGCCTGCCCCCGATATCCCGGCCGCGGCCGTATAAAGTGTAGCAAGGCCATGCCGTGGCATCGAAGTCACCATCAGATACAGGATGGCCCTGGAATGAAAGCAACAACGATTGAACACCTTCGCCAGCCCAATTCTGGCCAACGTCAAGACTGTTGGGGCCAACTGTATTCGCCTCAATCTCAGAGTAATAGGGCGCATCATAAACCAACTTTTCATCACCGACAAGACCAGTATAAGTCCAGCCGTCATTGTCGTAACGAAGGACCATCGCTTGGCCACCGCTAATAATTGGAGCATTACTGTCCTGATATGGGCTTCCAACTGCTGTGGAAACGTTCAAATTCGAGCCGCTGCTCCCGCCTTGGATCCGGTATAGGAAGGGATAGAAACCTCCCCATACCACATCGGCATAGCCGTCCCTCCATACTTCTCGTATGTCATTGCGGTCATTGTAGTCCTCCATATCATCCACGACAATGTATACGTCATTGCTTTTGCATACATTAGTGTTAGCAACCAGGCCCATTCCCACCAACAATACCGCAATTATTAAACATGTTCTTGGATTCGTTTTTCCGCCCATTTTTATCTCCTGAAAAGTGCTTTTTTGCGATTTACAAATAGTAGAACAGCATCGGCATTACGGCAATAAAGGGGAGAGTGCTAAATGATACGCATTTTAGCTGCCCTCCTCCCAAACAGCCGAAAATAGCCATAAAACTGCATAACAGTCCGTCACTATATGTCAAGAAAAATTTGATTTTTTTCACGTCCGCCTAACCATCAAACTTTAGCCCATGTCAAGTAAACGCTGAATGTGTTTGCCTGTCCCTAATCCCGATCGGTGGTTCACTTTCCAACTGGGCTTCATTCTATTTTCAAACTTCTTAATTCCTGCCACCTTTGTCCTCTGTATCCTTCCTGCAAAGTGTATATATTTACAACTCCGGCTCTGTGCCGGTAAGCCAGCTCGCGCATAGTATCGCCACGTCTTTGAAATCCACCACGCCGTCACAGTTGACGTCGCCGGGGATTCGGCAAAGCTGAAACTCATAGGCCCCCATGTCGACCGTCACGCCAAAAATACTGATTCCCGTGTCTGGGCTTGCAGGGTCATCCAATCTACGTAGATCTCCATTCATATCCGAAAAAATACCGGTTGGTACAGCTGTGGTATCTCCTGCATCGATGCAGGTAGAACCGTATGACAACCGCAAATTCCACAGGTTCGGGTCGGGATGATTCGCGTCCACAAACAATGGGTTCGCATCAATATTGCCCAAACCGGCCCAACCGCCTTGAACGTCGCTGTAGGTGACAGTGGGATTGCTGTTGTGATTGTTGACAATCTCATTCGGCTCGTCGGCCCAAAGGATGCAGTTGGTCAGTATCGGATAACTGTCCCAATCGTTGTACATCCCGCCGCCGTCTATGACGGCTGAATTACCGCTGAAAGTGCAGTTAATCATCGTCAGGCTGCCATAAACATTGAACATCCCACCACCCACATTAGCACTGGAGTTATTCAAGAATACACAGTTAACCAAAGTAGCGGTACTGTGGAAGTTCATCATCCCACCGCCGCCGTCACCGCCAATCGAGTTGTTGTTGCTGAATGAGCAGTTCCTTACTTTCGGATTGCTGTTATCGTTGCACATCCCGCCGCCCCATCCGGCCTCATTGTCGCTGAAGGTGCATTCGCTCACTACAGGATTGCTATTAGTAAAGTTGAACATCCCGCCGCCATTGGTATTGGCTGTGTTGCCGCTGAATGTGCAGTTGGTAACCGCCGGGTAACTGTCATACCGGTTGTCCATCCCGCCGCCTTCACCTCTGGCCGAGTTTTCGCTGAACGTGCAATTGGTCACCGTCGGGCTGCTGCCGTTGTTACGCATCCCGGCGCCATAGCTAGCCGAATTGCTGCTGAACCTACAGTTGGTCACTGTAGGATTGCTGTTTTCTTGGTTGAACATCCCGCCGCCTCTCACGAGGGCCGTGTTGTCACTGAACGTGCAGTTGGTAACGGTAGGGCTGCTGCCGCTGTTGAGCATCCCGGCGCCACTGTCATGGGGAAACGTGCCGTTGGCGTTACCGCCGGTGATGGTAAAGCCCTCCAGGATGGTATTCACACCTTCTCCATTCACGCACTGGACGACATGATAGTGACCGGTGCCGTCGATGGTGGTAACGTCCGGCCCGCCGATGCTGTAAAGCCTTATCGCCTTGCCGTTGAAATTGATGGTCTCATTGTAAGTCCCCGGCGATACCTCGATCTCGTCACCGTTTATGGCCACATCAATCGCCTCTTGTATACTGTCGAATGGATATTGGGTGCTTCCGTTTTCTAATGGATTGCTAACCGTAGGATCGCCAGGCCCGGGATCGCCCGGCGCATCATCATCCACGTACAGGCGGTCAAGTCGAGTAAGTGTGATATCGGCACCCCATACATTTCCTGACGTGGCATGATTATTCTTTGATTCGTCCACTCGAACAGGCAGGGTTAAAAGTACATAACCTCTTACGCTGCTGGTTACGTAGTATGTAGTATTCGAATTTAGGTCACTAAAAGCGTATATCCCCTTGCTGTCCGTGGTTGTGATAAAAGAATAACTAATTGATTGTGATTCCAGTTCTTTCATAGATGGTGGTGGGGGTGGAGGTGGTGGAGGAGGGGGATTAAGACCAACATACACCGTCGCGTTGGGAATTGGATTCCCATTGGCGTAAAGAACCCGGCCGCTTATCACCTCGCCATCGCCGATGCCTATCGTGCGGATGTTGTAAATACACGAAGGAACGGAATTAAAATCATAGGACGTACCGATATTGGGTAGATTGTACCATGCGTCGTCTGACCCCCCCCAGCCCATATTAATGTGGTGATACATCGTTGAAGAGTGGTATCCATATCCGTCACACACGACAGAATGCCCTCCGATGCCCAGTTCCACGGGACTATGGGCATCAAGATTTGGATTGACCATCGCAATTAATCCGGGACCGATATTGCTCCAATTGTTACCAACACCGACCACTGCGTTGTAATATTGAAAAATGCTTGTCAGTGCATACTTGGGCATATCTGCGTAAGCTGCTGATCCGCCGCTGGTGTATTTCATGTTCACAGAAACGCCGCAGTCGTAACACAATGCCCCGATGGCCTGGCGCTGTGTGAAAGTTATCGAGCAATCAGGAACAAAAGACATTTGGCTCCAGTTGTAAGGCCCACCGGTGCCGTCACCGCCTCGCGTAGACGCCGTCTGCTCCACACCGTCGACGTGAATAGTACGCTCATGTACACCTATCCCACTGGTAGGGTACTGGTGAAATCGTATTATCTGAGCCATCGCCGTAGCGACACAACCGCAAACATAATTATTGGGAGTGTAATAGTTATAGCAATGGTTTCCACAGACATCGCCCTGGGACCACCGGCTCTGTACCAGCGGTCCGCGGCGAACATCTGAGATTGAGCCAAGGCCCTCTATAACAACATCTTCTTCGTCACTGTCCGCCAGACTTATGAGCTGGCCCCATTTGTTCTGGGACTTGACGGCCTCTTCCATTCTGCCGTGTGCTTCAAGGCTTTTGACATCCCGCACTGTTGCGATTCGTCCGTTCAGGTCGTTAGTGACTAGCGCTCCCAGGCAATTGGCCGTTGAAGGATCGTACTTGCCGTCATCGGCAAAACAAACGATGGGTTCGACCAAATCATCTGCGGGCAAAATCACAAAGCCGGCAGGCTCCAGATAGACCACGTAATAAATCGGATTACCATTTTTATCGTTGAATGTCTCAACCTTTGCCACTTGCCCGCCGAGGACCGTTTCCAAAGGCTGTGGATCCAACCGCAGCCAGCCTGTTGCTGCCTGTTGCGCCTCATACACCGTTATCGGCCGGGCCCATGTTGTGTTGCAGCAGAATTGAAGTAGTGCAAAAGTAGCCGTGAAAATAATAACTGAACGTTTCATATTTTCCTCCCGTAGTACAATAATTGCCGTTTATTATAGCTCTTAAGTGGATTGAAACAGGCCTTCAGATTACGCTAACATTTCCACTTTGCATAACAGGCGTCTGTCAGTGGCACGTTAGCACGCATCGCCGACCGGATTTTGAGATTTGCATTCCGCATTTTTAGCCCTCTCAATAGAAGTTTTGTTTTCCTCTTTTGCAGAATATAGAGCCTTATGGCAAGTCAGGGGAAGTGCTAAAAGATACACATTTTAGCTGCCCTCCTCCAAAACAGCCTAAAAACGCCTAAAAGAAGAATACCGCATTATCTCTATATGTCAAGAAAAATTCTACTTTTTTCGCGTCCGTCTAACCTTAAAACGGTCTCCTCAACTAACCGTTTCTCCCATTCACCTACTTACGCATACAATCATCCAACCGTTTACTCGATAAATTTTCACAATCCCGGCGAAAGAAACCCCGCAGCTTCCTCAATTCGCCCAAAACGCTAAAGAACCATTAGAAACACTAATAAAATAATAATCGGTTTCAATGATTTTCATCTAAAATCATCTCGATGCGTAATTATTTCTTGAAACTTAGCCATTCAAAACTTAAAATATATCTATATCAATAATGAGGGAAAAGAAACAACGAATATACAATGAGGGCGAATTGAGGTAGAAAAGCCAATGGAAAAACGGGAATCACCAAGCTGCTTATTTATGATTTTGTGGGTCTCCTTTACCTATCTAACTACGCTTTCCCCGGGAATCGCTTACGCAGATGGGAAATTCTATCCGGAGAGGGCCTACAAAGTAGCTCCGGCTATCCCAGGCCAGAGAGCGATAATAGTTTACAAAAATGGAATAGAAAAACTGATTATTGAATCGGCATTGGATGGCGAAGGCCGGGAGTTTGGTTGGATTATACCACTTCCTTCAAAGCCAACAGAATTTGAAAAAGTCTCTCCGGGATTTATCAAAACGCTGAGCCTGACGGTTCAGCCGAAAATAACTCACGACCTTAGCATGTCACTTGAGGTGTTTAATATAATCGCGGCTTCTATTGGTTTATGGTGTTTATTGGTCTTGGCAACGAAACCTAAGAGACTGCACGTTACGTCGTTGTTTTTATTCGGTTGTCTTTTTATCGCTTTATCTGTATTGGGGCCCGCTTTGAACAAAGCTGGTGAGAGAGCAGGCCGCTTAGATTATGGAGAAATACCAGGTGTCAAAATACATGATATTCAGGAGATCGGAAGTTACGAACTTGCGGTTCTTGAGGCCGACAACTCCAGGACACTGGATACATGGCTCCAGAGTAATGGCTTCGCTCACCTGACAGAAAAAGATGAAGCAATAATCTCTGATTATATCAGCAATGGCTGGTATTTTGTGGCCGCGAAACTACGCAGAGAAACTGCCGGTTACAGTAAGCCTCATCCGCTGGCAATGACTTTTCCCAGTGACAAAGCTATATATCCGATACGTCTTACTGCCACTGTAGGCAGTGAAGTATATTTGGAACTCTTCGTTATTGCCGATAAGCAGGCAAGGTGCAAAGGTTTAGCACTTGAACTTTCCGATCAATATCATTTTTTGGAAAAAGCCTTGAGTAATCCTGTTAGCAAAAAGCGCTCGGCGGGTTTTATTGGAAAAACTCATCATCAAAATATCGGCCATCCAATTACCGCCAAATACATGTGGGACGGGTGTGTTTTGAGCAAGCTGTGCGGCACGCTTAAGCCGGGCCAAATGAATGAAGATATTGTTTTGCAACTGAGAACAGGCAAGCCATATCAAAAACATTATTACAGCCATCGTGGAGCAAAAGAGGCTGGCTTGCTCGTTTGTCTCGTTGTGTGGTGCATTTTACTTTTAGCATTAACCACAATCTTTTACGGAGAAATCAAGAAAGAAAACGGCAAAAAATTTTATCTGTCGCGGATAATAATACCCGCAGTATTATTGTCACTTCTGCTTTGGGCTTTGACCTACGCAGCCTTGCCAAAGGTTCAGGTACATACAAGAACGTATTGGAGGATGAGATACGAATATGAGAGGAGAGCACTTGCAAAACAGCGGGAAGTAGCTCGTGAGTACAACTATTTCAAAGGTGTAACTTTAGATGGGATTGTAGAGACAATAGACGGCTTCTTCAGATACCAGGTTTCAAGGAACACCTATACCCCAGAGAGGATTAAGCGCGAAGATTCTCCGGGCAATTACACAATTTTCAAGGACGACCGGGGTGTCATATTCAGAACGTACTTTCGAGGGGGGGTTTTCGGTGAATTTGTTTTAACGACAAAATCTGAAGATCCTCGGATCAAAAGCGATGAGTCTAACGCGATTCGAGCTTGGTCTAAATTGATGAAGTTGGCTGATGAGAATTCAGGCGATGACGTTATTGAAGTACTTTCAGGCAGTGTCCAACATGTTTATCAGAAATCTACCGGCAACTGGATCAGAGTGCCAACGAGACTATGGCTCCCTCATTACAGGCACAATCTGATCTTGATTAGGCTCTATAAGGAAAAACCAAAAAAGTTAGTACCTATAGTTCTTGCGGATTTGAAGAACAGGCTCAGGAACTTCCCCGAACATATTAAAGAAATTGAGTATGAACTTAGTATGCTCGGATGTATAACTCGGACGATTCCACCGCTGGATGTGACAGATAAGAAGAAGATAAATGAGTTTATCAAGGAAATTGAGGCGTGGTGCAATTTGAATTGAGAATTTAGAATTTCTGACCTCGAAAAGCTCTTTTTGGGGTTATTTTTTGATATCTTTTGCGTATTTTCTGCCTTTTCTTCCCACAATTTTCTCCCTTTTACCGCATTTCCACATACACTAATTTATTCATTCTCGAAAAATTTCTTAAATTTTTTGATTTTTATTGAACATTTCGGGCCAGTTTGGTATAATTACAATCGCCGCAGAAGTGGCAGATAGCGGAGAACCGCACGAATCGGGCAAGCCGCCCGCGAAAAACCCATTTTCTGGCTGAATAGCCAGCGTTTTGAACATTTAAATTTTGGTAATTTGGATTTGTTTAGAGTTTAGAGCTTAGGATTTAGGATTTCAGGTGCAGTGCTACGAACAATGAACAACGAACTAAAAACTAAGATTTTAATCTTTGATTTTCCTTTACGGCCGCTTCCCGCGGTATATAATATATTTCAGATTATGATGTTAACATAGGCTAAAATAGCCAAAAACCTTGGAGTAAAGCGAAAACATTGGGGGTATTATCAATGTTAAAAACCGCAATTGCCTCTCGTGCTGTGCATCTTGTGCCTTTAGTCTTGCATCTTATGTCTGTTGCTTTAGTAGCTTTACGGCTAAAAAATCTGCGAAATCTGCGTAATCCTCGGTTCATAAAGGAGTTACATGTCTGTAAGGTGCTCTACAGCTGTAGAGATACCTTTACAGATGTCATGAG
>JABAHP010001850.1_pt3 | contig 23550 bp, 20 predicted proteins | sample 7062081 | NCBI WGS metagenome assembly JABAHP01 (sample SAMN14534357, study PRJNA622989) | marine sediment metagenome | biome: marine biome [ENVO:00000428]; feature: marine pelagic biome [ENVO:01000023]; material: deep marine sediment [ENVO:00002113] | place: India: Gulf of Kutch | collected...
TCGCCCATCGTCGTGGTCGGCCCCAACTCTGCCTCGCCCCACGCTACCCCCACCGATCGACCGGTCCAGCCGGGCGAGACCGTCGTCATCGACTGCGGCGCGACGGTGGAGGGCTACGCAGCTGATATCACCCGTACCTTCGCCCTGGGCGCGTTGGAGCCGGAGTTGGCCCGCGTCTACGAGGTCGTGCGGGCGGCCAACGCTGCCGGGCGGACGGCGGCCGGGCCGGGGGTGCCCGCCGAGGAGGTGGACCGGGCTGCTCGGGCGGTGATCGACGGGGCTGGCTACGGTGAGTACTTCATCCACCGCACGGGCCACGGATTGGGGCTGGAGGCACATGAGCCGCCCTACATCGTCGCGGGGAACGAGCGTCCGCTACAGCCGGGGATGACCTTCACTGTCGAACCAGGTGTCTACCTGCCGGGGCGGGGCGGGGTGCGGATCGAGGACGACGTGCTCGTTACCTCCAGCGGTGCGGAGAGCCTGACCACGTTCCCGCGCGAGTTCATCCCGCTCTGATGAACGTGCCCTCAGTCACCGCCGAAGAAGCTTTCCAGGTCCGGGAAGCCGGCTTCAATCCATCGCACCAACTGCCGCCGGCCATCTTCAATGAGGTCGAGCACTGCCTCTCGCTCGCGTTTCGCAGGCGACGCGTCGCTCCATAGCGCGTTCAGCAACGCCGCCGTGGAAGTTTCCTCTTCTAGGGTGGAGCGGTCCACCGTCGCCAACGCTGCCGCGACTCCGATGGCGTAGCGACGGGGTTCCACCCCCTCGCGCAGTGCCATCCGCACCGTCCCGATCAACCGATCGTCCCACCCGAGTTTGCGCTGCGGATCGCGACCCACCCGTTCCACCGTGTCCAGCAGATAAGGGTTGAGCATCCGTGTCAGAAGATCGTCGGCGTGCCGTTGGTAACCTTCCGCCGTGAAAAGAGGGTCCACGCCAGCGTACCTCCGGACCAACGCCGCTCCGGACTCCTCGATCAAGGCCGCTCGAAGGAAGGGGAGCACGCCTGGAATCCTCCGCAGGTCAGCGATTCTGTGTACTCCAATCGCCGTCCCCAGGTACGCAGCCAGGGCATGGGCTGCGTTGTGGCCGTAGAGCTTTGCTTCCTCGAAGGGCAGGAGGTTCCCTTTCTCCTCGAAGACCTCAATGCCCCGCCGGAAAGGGGGCTCACCGTCCGGCTCTCCGAACTGGATCTTCGAGATTAGGATGCGGTTGAAGGCCTCCACCAGGAAGGCGCGCGGCTCGTCGGGCGTGATCGTGGCCAGTCCATGCGTCCGTATCTCGTCTCGGTCGGAGATGACGCCGCTCATTTTCGGGATCACAGTGTTGAGAAACCGCACCCGGGAGCGTGCTGTCTCCCGCTCACCCTCTGGGATCTCGGCCAGTACTTCCGACTGCAGTATCTCGGCTGCGCGATTGTGGTTTTCCGCGGTGTAAACGACCGCCCGCGGCCCGCGGCAGGCTGCCTTTCTTCGAAGTCCCTCAGCCAGGACACGGTGCAGGCTTCCTGGACCTGTCGATACGTAGTGTCTGACACTGGGGATGGCGGTTCCGATCTCTGTCGCTTCCGCGATCGCTTCAACGAGACGATTGCGGTCCGGTTCCGATGCGGGGTTTTCGATCTCCACCGGACCTACCTCGGAATGTCGCACTTGGTCCGAGTAAGCGGTGTTGACCGAGAAACGTCCGCTCGCCTGGCGCACGGCAGCGACTGAGTCGGGCATCACCTCGGCGACCACGAGGCGTCCAAAGGCTCCGGAGCCATAGGCCTCGTACAGAAAGAGCCCTGCCTGGATGGCGCCGAAGCCAAACCCGACGTAGGTGCATTTCCCTGTCAACGCCATGCCGGATCAGGTCCTTTTTGAGCAATGCACAAGCCACTGCTGTGGCTGTCTTACGTGGGTTGTGGCAGTTTCGGACACCTTGGGGCCAGCCTAGGGGAGCGCAGCCATCCGACACTAGATGCGATCACTGTGAAGCTAGGAGCTGCTTCCTCGATCGCTGTGGGGTTGCCTGTGTGTTGCCTCGCGAACCCCCGCCTACGCGCAGCACAGCGCGCGCGTCAGGTCCTGTGCAGTATGGATAGTGCCTGCACCTGGGCCTCGGCATTGTACGAACTCCGCACCAAAGGACCGCACTCGACCCACTGGAATCCCATCTCGTGCCCCCGGTCTCGGAACATGTCGAAATCCTCCGGTGTATAGTAGCGGGCGATGGGAACGTGCTGCTTGCTGGGCTGCAGGTATTGCCCGACGGTGAGGATGTCCACGTCCAGTTCGCGCAGGTCGCGCATCACCGCCAGCACCTCTTCCACCGTCTCCCCCAATCCGACCATCAGCCCGCTCTTGGTGATGGCCTCGGGCCACAGCACCTTGGCATTGCGCAACACGGCCAGCGACCACTCGTAGCGGCACTGCGGCTGTACCGAGCGGAAGAGGCGCGGCACCGTCTCGACGTTGTGGTTCAGGATGTCGGGCCGCTCGTCCATCACTATCTTCAGCGGTTCGATGCGTCCGCGGAAGTCGGGGATGAGCACCTCGATCGTGCAGCCGGGCTGCAGCGGCCTGCCCTCAGCCCGTCGAAGGGCGCGGATGCGCCGAATGACGGCGGCGAAGACGGAGGCTCCGCCGTCGGGCAGGTCGTCTCGGTCCACCGAGGTGATGACGGCGTGCTTGAGGCCCATGGCCTGCACCGCTTGGGCCACGTGCTCCGGTTCGTTGGGGTCGGGCGGGGCCGGACGGCCGGTCCTGACGTCGCAGAAGTGGCAGTTGCGGGTGCAGGTGTCCCCGAGGATGAGGAAAGTGGCGGTGCGGTGGCTCCAGCACTCTCCGATGTTGGGGCAGTGGGCCTCCTCGCACACGGTGTGCAACTCCTTGGCCCGCATCAGCCGCTTGAGCCAGTGGTACGTATCGCCCGTGGGAGCGCGCACCCGCAGCCAGGCGGGGCGGCGGCGGGGACGCGACGAGCCCCCTTGTGTTTTCTCGGTTTGGCTCACAGTCAATCTGCCTCCGCCCTCCATTCTACGTCGAAACCTGTTTGACCACAAGTGGTGATGGTCTCGCGGCCCGTTGAATGTATCCGTCGGTTGGTGCAGGTCTTGACAGGCCGCAGGTCTTGCGGTATAATGACTGTAAGACGTCAGATATCTGATAAGCTGACCATCTGTTTTCCCCTTCAGTGCTCAACGTTTGCGTGGTTTCGTCGTTGGAGGAGCTGCATCGAGGATCCGAGACGGAGACGAACCCATGGTTGGTGTGAACAGAGACACACGGTCTCTCCCTCTGCAAGTCCGGGATGCAATTCTCGACTTACTCGAGGAGCGGGCTTACCGCGCTGGGGATCGAATACCCTCCGAGCATAAACTGGCAGACCTCCTCAAGGTCAGCCGTCCCACCCTGAGGGAGGCGTTGAAGATGCTGGAGGAGGAGCGCGTTCTGTACTGCAAGCATGGACGGGGTCGTTTCGTCGCCGTCGATCGCAACTTCATTGGCGAGTCGATCACCCGGCTGCGGAGCGTGACCAACATGCTGCGAGACCGCTCCCTGGTGGCCCAGGCGCGCGTCCTCTCGCTGCGGGAGCAACCCGCTGGAAAGGTAGTTGCCGCGCATCTGGACGTCAAGCCTCGCGCTCCGGTCGTGCGCCTGGAGCGCATCCGTCTGGCGAAAAAACAGCCCTTGATCTATTCCCTCGACGTATTCCCGCGTGCCATTGTGAAGGGCCCCCTGGAGCCGCAGGACTTCGAGGGCTCGCTCCTCAGTATCATGGAAGAGCGCTGGAACGTGCGTCTTGACCACACTCAGACCACCATCAGTGCGGTGCAGTTGGACGCAGGTCTTGGCCAGAAGATCGGTCTGCCTGCTGACTTGCCGTGGATTCTGCTGGAGCAGGTCAGCTATACAGCGTCTCAGGAACCGGTCATCTACTCGAAAGACTATCATCGCGGCGACAGGTTTGCTTTTCATGTAGTACGGCGGCACTACTGATCTCACGCGCCAGTTCAAGGAGGTAGCGGTCGATGGGAGGGTTCATGGAGATCCCGGCGGAGGATCTGACCCGCCAATATCAACAGATCAAATACGACATTTGGGCCGCTATGGAGACGGTTCTGCCCACGGGCAAGTACACGCTCGGCCCTACGCTGCATGCCTTTGAGGAGGAATTTGCTGCCTACTGCGGGGTGCAGTGTTGTCTCGGTATCTCCAACGGTACAGAAGCGTTGCATCTGGCTCTGGTCGCCCTTGGCATTGGCCCTGGGGATGAAGTGATCACGGTGGCGAACACGTACGTAGCGACTGCCTTCGCCGTGTCCTACGTGGGTGCGACGCCGATCTTCGTAGATATCGACCCTGTGACCTACATGATGGACTTGTCCAGGGTCGAGGAAAAGATCACCGCCAAGACACGCGCGATCATCCCCGTACATCTCTACGGTCATCCGGTGGACATGGACCCCCTCCTGGAAATCGCGCAAAGGCATGGACTCAAGACGGTCGAGGATGCGGCCCAGAGCCAGGGCGCGTTGTACAAAGGGCGCAAGACGGGTGCTCTGAGTGACATCGGGTGCTTCAGCTTCTACCCTTCCAAGAATCTTGGCTGCTACGGCGATGGGGGAGGGGTGACCACCGACGATCCAGATCTCTGCGAAAAGCTTCAAGTGCTCCGCTACATGGGGCAACACGTCAAGCATACGCACGAGATCATCGGCTTCCAGCAACGCTTGGATCCACTGCAGGCGGCCATCTTGCGGGTCAAGCTCCGCCATTTGGATACGTGGAACGGCGCTCGACGCCGCTGGGCGGCGTTGTACGATGAGCTGCTGGCCGAGCTTCCCGTGATTCTGCCGGTGGAGGACGAGTTCGCCAGTCACGTATACTACATGTATACGATCCGCTGCCCTGAGCGCGATGACCTCAGGGATTGGCTGGCCAAGAGGGGCATCGGCACGCAGATCATCTATGGCACCCCAGTGCCTCTGCAGAGAGCCTATCGGCACTTGGGCTATACGGAAGCGGATATCCCTGTAGCTGTCCAGTGCGCCAAAGAGCTTCTGTGCCTACCGATGTTCCCCGAGCTGAGGGAAGAGGAGGTCCGCGCTGTGGCAGGAGCGATACGGGAGTTTTATGCGGCCAGGAGTTGAGGGGGAATCGATGTCAAAGCGGACCAAGGTAGTTGTCTGGGGGGGGAGCGCGGTCGCTACACCAGAGATGGTGGACGTGATGAGCCGTGAGGCAGTTGGCGCGGGATCCATAGAGCTGGTTCTGGTCGGCCGGACCAAGGAGAAGCTGGAGATCGTCGGGACCCTCTGCCGGCGCATTGCCGAGAGAGGGCCGGCGGACCTGGACGTCTCCTTCACGACTGATATGGAATCCGCAGTTGCAGGGGCAGACTACGTCCTGAATCAGATTCGGGTGGGGGGGATGGAGGGCCGGGCGTTCGACGAATCGTTCCCGCGCCGATTTGGCATCCCCGGCGAGGAGACAGTGGGACCCGGGGGATTCTCGTATTCCCTGCGCACGCTGCCTGTGGTGCTCGATTACTGCCGCTTGATGGAGATGTTGGCCCCCCAGGCGGTGCTGCTCAACTTGACCAACCCCAGCAGCATTGTCCAGTACGCGGTTCGCCGCTACACCAATGTCCGGGTCATAGGGACCTGCGATTCACCGGTCTCTCTGATGGAAGCTGTCGCCCAGCTTCTCGACCTCCCGCTTGCGGAGCTCTCCTTTTCGTACGTGGGGATGCACCATTTTGGATGGATCACCCGTGTCCTGTGGGAAGGTCAGGACGTGATGCCCCACGTGTTGGAGCGGGTAGAGGAGATCTCCAAACTGGAGATCGACGCCAAGATTCTGCAGGCGATCGGAGCGATTCCCTCGCCCTATTTGAAATACTACTACCACCCCGACCGCATACTGGCCAAGACGGAGGGGCGCGCTACCCGTGCAGAGCAGCTGGTCGGTGTCCAAGCCGCCATGCTGGAGCAGTACGAGGGTTGGACATCGGCTGATAAGCCGGATACTCTGGTGAGACGTGGGGCGGTGTGGTACCGAAAGATTGTAGTTCCCGTGTTGCTGGCTATGATCAAGGATCTCCGCAAGCCGTTCATCGTCAGCGTGGACAATGGTTCCGCCATTCCGTGGTTGCCGGAGGACACCATCGTGGAACTGCCTGCGATCGTGGGGGCCGATGGGGCACGACCGTTGGCTGCCGCAGAGGTACCTGCGGATGTGAAGGCTATGGTCCAGATGAATGCGGCCTACGAGAGGCTGGCGGTTGAGGCTATCGTCGAGCGATCTTACGGGAAGGCACTCCGGGCTCTGCTGGCCAATTGGATGGTGCACACCGCCGGTCAGGCGAAGGGCCTCCTGGATTCGATTTGGCCCGAGGGAAAGGAGGACGAGGCGGGCAAACAGGGCCAGGTAGTCGGTGCGGTCTCCAAAACGGAGGACATCGTTTTCCCCGACATCGTGTACGGGGATGGCATTCTGCGGGAGGTCCCCCTGCTGGAGGAGCGATTTGTCGTCGTCACGATGGAGGAACCTTGGGCGTTGGCCAAGGAGATGCTTCCCGCAAAGCCCGCCGCGGTGGCATTTGTCCGCAGCATGGACTGGGATGCGGTGGAGGGCCTGGAGCGGGACATCTCTCCTGACGTTGAAAGGGTCGTTGGTATTGGCGGTGGATCGGCCCTGGATATGGCCAAGTACGTGGCGTGGCGCAGGAATCTCCCCTGCGATCTCATCCCCTCCATCAGTTCAGTGGATACCTTTGCCACCAAGAGCATTGCCGTCAGGGAGGGCGGACACGTCCGCTACATCGGATTCATTGTGCCCAAGAACGTCTACGTGGACTACGCGCTGATCCGCCAGGCGCCGCCGCGATTGAATCGAGCTGGAGTGGGCGATATCATCTCGGCTCACACCGCGTTGTGGGATTGGGCGCTGGCCCACGAGCGGCGGGGGGAGCGGTACGACGAGGATATCGCGGCTCGGTTCCGAGACCTGCTCACCGCTCTGGATGAAAACGCTCCGGAGATTCAGCGGGTTTCTGCGGAGGGCGTTCATTTCATAATGGACGCTTATGCTCAGATCAACCTGATCTGCCGGCGCTTCGGCAGCAGCCGTCCTCAAGAGGGAGCCGATCACACGTTTGCCTACAACGCCGAGTACATCACCGAGCGCCCATACATCCACGGCGAACTGGTCTCGCTGGGGACCTTGGTCATCGCCGCGCTTCAGGACAACGAGTGGGAGTGGGTCGAGGGGATCCTGGAGCGTTGCGGCGTGCTTTACCAGCCCCGCGATTTGGGAATCAGCGAGGGGGGATTTGTCAGTATCTTGTGCTCGCTTGAGGGCTATTCCCGGAAGTACGGGCGCCGCTACACCGTCCTGGACGACCGCCCTATCACTGAGAGCTTCATTGAGGGCATGGTTGGGCGGTTGGTCTTCTGAGTCCATGGTGTGAGGATGTCGAGGATGCCCTGGCGACTGGAAATTGTCCAGGACGAAGAAGCTCTCGGAAAGGCAGCGGCCAGAATCATTGCCGAACAGGTCCGGGCGCAGCCGGACAGTGTCCTGGCGCTACCGACAGGCAGGACGCCGTTGTGCGTCTACCGGGAGCTGACCACGATGGACCAGCGCGGGGAGTTGGACCTTCGCCGTGTGCGCTTCTTCCATCTGGACGAGTTCTACCCTATGGCCATGGATAGCCCGGCGAGCTTTCAGGCCTTCCTATGGCGTGAGTTTCTCTCCCAGGTCAGCATCGACCGGGCCAACGTCCACTTCTTGAATGGATTGGCCGAGGACACGACCGCCGAATGCCGCCGGTACGAGGAGCGGATTGTGGCTGTGGGAGGACTGGACTTGGTCGTGCTGGGTATCGGAGTCAACGGGCATATTGCCTTCAACGAGCCTGGGTCTCCTGTCGACTCCCGCACCCGGCTGGTGACCCTGTGTCGCGAGTCTAGAGCAGCCAGCGCCTATCTTTTCGCCTCTGCTGAGGAGGTGCCTCACCAGGGATTGACCATGGGCATTGGCACCATTATGGAGGGCCAGCGGATCCTGTTGATCGCTGTGGGGGAACGGAAGGCCCGGGCGGTGAGCCAATCCCTGGGCCATTCTCTCACGCCCTCGCTCCCAGCCTCGTTCCTGCGGCAACATCCTGACCTAACGGTCATTTTGGATCAGGAAGCAGCGTCTCTGTTGAAGAAAATCTAGCAGGGCGGTTCAATGCCCTGTTCGAAATCCGTCCGAGCCTTCGAGGAGGTCTTGCATTGAGTTCTGAAGAGCTGTTGCAGAAGGACGCGCAATTTGTCATCCGCGCGTGGACAGGCGTTGCCGAACCGACGCCTGTCGTCCAAGGAAGAGGCGCTATCTTGGTGGATCCGGAGGGCAGGGAGTACATCGATTGCTCCTCCGGGCTGTTCGCCGTAAATGTCGGCCACAGCCGCCCAGAGGTTGTGGCCGCGGTCAAGGATCAGGTGGAGAAGGTGATCCAGGTCTCCGTCCTGCAGACCACCGAGCCAATGGTGCGGTTGGCCGAAAGGGTGGCCCAATTGACGCCTGCCCCGTTGCAGAAATCCTACTTCACCACCGGCGGCGGCGAATCCATCGAGGTTGCGCTGAAGATGGCCCGTCAGTACACGGGTAAGTACGAGACCATCGTTCTGAAGAACGCCTTCCACGGCCTCGGTTTTGGGTCTGGGGCCGCCACCGGCGCTACCTCGTACAAGAGGGGTTTCGGACCCCTGCTATATGGTTTCCTACGAGCCCCCCATGCCTATTGCTATCGCTGTCCTTTCGAGTTGACTTTCCCCGCGTGCGACCTGCGCTGCGCCCAGGAGATCGAGAACATTATCACTGATACAGCCATCTGCACCGTGGCAGACGGAAGCATCGGCGCTGTGCTCGTTGAACCTGTCCAGGGACGGGGAGGGATCATCCCGCCAGATGACTGGCTTCCCCGTGTGCGAGAGATCTGTGATCGGCACGGGGTGGTGCTGATACTGGACGAGATTCAGACCGGCTTTGGTCGCACGGGCAAGTTATTCGCGTTCGAGCACAGGGGGGTTGTGCCAGACATCCTCGTGCTTTCGAAGAACGTCGGCGGGGGAATACCTGCCGGTGTGGTTCTGCCGCGGGAGGAGATCGCGGAGGATTTCCGCACCGGTACCACGCCTACCCACTCGGGCAATGCCCTGGCCTGTCGGGCTGGGCTGGCCGCTCTCGAGGTTCTCGTCCGGGAGCGCCTCTGGGAGAACGCTGCTCGGATGGGCCAGCGGTTCGAGGATGGTTTTGAGAGTATGCGCACCAGCCGGCACGTTGGCGAGGCGCGCTTCAAGGGTCTCATGGGCGGCGTCGAGTTGGTGCAGGATCGCAAGACCAAAGAACCCGTTTCCCGCGAGGCAGTGGGCCGTATCAAGGAGGCCTTGTTGAGGCGGTCTGTCATCACCTCCGCTTCTGGTCCGCATGGCAACGTCTTCCGCGTTCAGCCTCCCCTGGTGGTCACCGCTGATCAGGTAGATCGGGTGGTATCGGCTTTCGATGAGGCGATTGAGGAGGTAATGGAGGTTTGAGGTCGGCGCACTGATCGGAGCGGTGGCCCAGATCACGCACCGCGAGGAGCGCGGTGCTGCAGAGCGAAAGGGGGTGATTGATGGGCATTTAGGTACTATCGTGGGTGAGGTTCAGAAATCCGTCAATTGCACGAGTCATCAAGATAAAGGAGAGAAAACATGTTTAACGAAAGGACACTGAGGATCGCCATGATCGCAGGCCTGGTAATCACGGCTGTGGTCATCATTGCCATGGCGCCGTGGAGTGCTCGGTTGGGGCCCTCTGGGTCAGCCGGGCGTACAGCCCTGGTGTGGATCTTCGCCTTCGTCGGCGCCCTGCCCTTCGCCGTATACTGGATGTACCGCTTCGCGCAGCATCCGGAGTGGAACGTCATGCCGGGCCGCTACGTCGAGGGTATGAAGGTTGAGCTATCGTCGCCCTATACCTACGTGGCCATCGGCGTTGTCGGTGCTCTCTTCGCTGTGGCTGCCTTGAGTGAGGGGATCCGCCTCGACTTCCAGGCGATGGTGATCGCCGCCTCCGCCGCACTGTTCGGTGGCCCCATCTCCTTCTGGGGGCTGCTGTTGGGTCNNCTGGGTCAGGTCCTGGGCCGCCTTTTCATCCATCCCTTCTGGGTGTCGGGTGGGGCCTCCGTCTTCCTCAACATCCTGCCCTACTCCCTGTTCGACGCCGCCATCTGGGCTTTCGCCGGGTACATCTACTTCCACTTCGTCCACAACCGTGGCTCCCGGGGTCTGGTTCCCTCCTTCCTGATCGCCTGGATCCTGTCCGAGCCCGTACACCAGATAGGCTGGCTGGTCGGCGACTACATCATCGGGAACCCGTGGGAAGCGGCGGCTGTTGGCATCGCCAGGGACTGGATTGTGCCTCAGCCCGCGTTCCCGTTCCTGCCTTACTGGATCCTCAGCATCTTTGCCTTCGTGCCCATCGGCTACATCGCTGGGCACGCGGTGCGCAACGCCTGGATGGGGGGGGCGGGCGAGGACATGTAGCGAGATTGAGCAGCTAGCTTTGCTCTAGGAAGATCTCGCTGCCGACCTCCCTCTATCTCAGCTAGATGTGGGGCTGGGCCGCCAGCAGCAGTTGCCGGGCGGCTCAGCCCCTGGGGTTGTGTGAATAATCGGTGAAGGTGGTAGCTCTATGAGTATCGTTGAGTTTAGGGATGTCAGTTTCCGGTATCTGCGCCGCAAGGCGCATGCTCTCAAGAACATCAATCTGAGCCTCGAAAAAGGGACCACCGTGGCCATCCTTGGTCCGGCCGGGGCAGGCAAGACCACCCTGGTGAAGGCGTTGATGGGGGTCGTGCCGCACATCGACCCTGGCTACCTGGACGGCGACGTCTCCGTCAATGGCTGGGGTACGCGGGACCACAGTGTTGCTGACATGGCGCGCCACGTGAGCATCGTGCTCGAGAACCCGGATATCCAGATATTCTCCCTCACGGTGAAGGACGACATTGCCTTTGGCCCGGCCAACCTGGGCATGTCCCCGGACGAAATCTGGAAGCGGGTGGCGTATGCGATGCGGGAAACACAGCTCGTGGGCCTCGACGATCGCAACCCGAACAACCTGTCGGGGGGACAGCAGCAAAGCCTGGCCATCGCCGGTGCGTTGGCCATGAGACCCCGTGTCCTGGCCATGGACGAGCCGGTGGCCATGTTGGATCCCGTGGGCAAGGAGCGGGTGATGTCCGTGGTGCGCAGTGTCACCAAGGGGGATACGCAAGCGACCACCATCATCACGGAATCGGGCGCCGATATCGAGTCTCTGGCGGGAAATGTCGATCGAGTCGTGGCTCTGCGTCATGGAGAGGTGGTGCTGGATGGACCAGCGGGGGAAGCGCTTGCCGATCCCGTGTTGGAGGAGATCGGCGTCGGCCGCCCTCAGGTGACGGACCTGTTTCTGAAGCTCCGGAACGCGGGCGGGAAGCTGCCCCACATCCCTGTCGACTTGGATGGTGCGGTCGAAGCGCTCCGTAGCCTCCTGGCTGAGGCCGGAGTGGGCCAGATCGAGCTGCCTGCTGGATATGGCAGATCCCCTGGTCGACACTTCGGCGAGCAAATCGTCCAGATTGAGAATCTCCACCATACCTATCCGCCCGATGTCCACGCGCTGCGCGGTGTCGATCTTGCCGTTCGAGAGGGGGAGATCGTGGGCATCATCGGCCAGAATGGATCGGGAAAGACGACGATGGCGCGCCACCTGGTCGGGTTGTTGAAGCCCACCAACCGCCGGGAGGCGGTAGTCCGGGTGATGGGCCAGAACGTCACCAAACTGCGGTTTCGACAGATTATCAAGATGATCAACTACGTCTTTCAGAATCCTGACGACCAGATCTTCGCCGACACGGTGTGGGAAGAGGTCGCCTTTGCCCCCGAGATGATGGGGTTCTCTGAAGAGGAGATCAAGCCGCTGGTGGAAGAGGCCTTGGAGACCTTCAATCTCACAGGCTACGAGAAAAGGTATACCATGGCTCTGCCTGAGGATTTGAAGACGTACCTGGCAATCGCCTGCGTGTTTCCGTTGAAGCCCCAGATCCTCCTGATCGACGAGCCCACCACCGGGCTGGACACGAAGGGGGAGAGGATCATGATGCGCAGCCTGGGGATGCTCCGCGATGCCGGCCACACGATCGTGATCATCACGCACAATATGAAGACCATAGCTGAGCACTGCGACCGGGTCGTCGCTATGGCCGAAGGGAAGATCCTCCTCGAAGGTACACCACGCGCGCTTTTCGCCCAGCCCGAGCGCTTGCTGGAGGCTGAGATCAAACCACCCCAGATCACCCAACTGGGGCAGCGGTTGGACGATATTGGGTTTCCACCCGATGTGCTGACGGTGGACGAGATGCTTGGCATCGTGCTGCACAACTTGGGAAGGAATGGAGGGTAGAGATGGCACGCTGGTTAGAGTATGAGTCGCGCGATACTTTCCTCCACAAGAGACTGCATCCCCTCACCAAGATGGTGGTCGTCGCCAGCATCGTCGTTATGTCGGGTATGTGGTTGGACCCCCGCTACCAGGCGGTCTTGTTTCTTCTGGCGATCATTCCAATATATGTCTCCAAGATACCGCTATATTGGTTTTCGGTCGTCGTGCTCGCGGTGGCCACGAGCATCTATCCAGTGGCGGCGACCTCATTGGGGCAGACCAACGTCGGACTCTACAAAGTCCTGGACCCCACCTGGGCAGCGACGCCTTTGGTAGGCGCAGATATCCCGTTTGTCGGCAAACTGGGGGTCACGCGTGGAGGGCTGCTGTGGCTCCTGAACGCTGAGTTACGGTCCTCGATCATGGCCATCTATATGTTCGTCTTCATCTACACGACCTCGATGGCTGAGGTGACCGATACGCTCCTGGCGCTGAAAGTCCCTCAGCCCGCGGTGTTTGTTATCTCCATAGCCTACAAGCTCATCCCCCACCTCAGCCGGGTGGTGGAGCACATCCTCAGCGCTCAGCGATTGCGCGGATGGAGCCTCAGACACTGGAACCCCGTCAAGATCGTGCGGCGCGCAGCACCTCTGATGAAACCCCTGATGCGACGTGTGGCCATTATGACTGAGCAGATCACCATGGCCACCCAGATCCGGGGCTTCGGCTCGGGAAAGGTCACGGCGACCCGTCACCTGAACCCCACCAAGCTCGACTATGCGCTCATGGTCATCGCCGGCCTCGCCACGATCACAGTCGTGATCTTGACCATCTTCTTCGACGTGGGTCAGCTCTAGGCCGCAAGATCGAGACTCGCTCGCCTCATCCGTGAATCCGAGGCTCGGAGAACAACGTGAAGGCAGCCTTTCTGCAAACGCTGGGCCATCTGGAAGTCCTTGAGACCGAGCGCCCCCCGTGCCCATCCAGAGGAGTCGTTCTGCGAGTGCGTGCCTGCGCCATCTGTGGCTCCGACCTGCGCACATTCAAGCATGGGCACCACGCCATCACCTTGCCCCATACCCTTGGCCACGAAATCGCGGGGGAAGTGGTGGAGGTAGATGCTCAGGACGGGTTCCAAGTGGGCGATCGGGTGGTACTGTCCCCCGCGGTGAGCTGTGGACGATGTCTGCATTGCCGCAGCGGTCACTTCAACCAGTGCGACCACCTCCTGGCGCTCGGGGAGGATATACCCGGGGGATATGCCGAGTACGTGGCTGTCCCCGCCCGGCTTATCGATGGGGGGTACCTGGTTCACATACCCGGGGAACTCTCCTTCGAAGCTGCAGCGCTGGCCGAGCCGCTTTCTTGCGTTCTCAACGGTCAGGAACTGGTCCAAGTCTCGCTGGACGATACCGTGGCCGTCATTGGTCTGGGGGCTATCGGCTGTATGCACGTGGTCGTGGCCCGACTGCGCGGTGCACGGAAGGTCCTTGCGTTCGACATCTCATCCGTGCGGCTGGAGATGGCCCGCTTCTTCGGCGCGGACGCCTACGCCAGTGCAGAGGCCGAGGACCCTGGGGATGTCGTTCGGAGGGCGACGAACAGGGACGGTGTCGATGTAGCCATTGTGGCCTGTGGCAGCGCTAAGGCCCAGAGGCAGGCGATAGGCATGGCGGCCAAGGGTGGACGGATCAGTTTTTTCGGAGGCCTACCTCAAGGTGACTCCCCGGTCTCTCTGGACACGAACGCTATCCACTATCGCGAGCTCACCGTGGTGGGAGCCTTTGGCACGACACCCATCCAGTTACAGCGCGCGGTCAATCTGATTGCCTCGGGCATGGTGTCGGTGGATCGACTGGTGACCCACGTCTTTCCGCTGGAACAGATTGCTCGCGCCTTCGAGGTCGCCGCCAGCGAGGAAAGCCTGCGCGTGATCGTCACGCCCTAGTTCCTCACCACCGGTCGGTCTCGAATCATTCTTGACATCTACGAGGAGAAAGCGCCGATGACTGCTCCCCTTCTACTGGGCGTTGATATCGGCACCCAGGGGTCCAAGGGTGTTGTTGCTGATGTGAGGGGACGGGTGCTGGCCCAGCAATTCTGTGAGCATCCCGTGCTCCACCCCAGGCCCGGCTGGGCGGAACACGACGTGGAGCAGACCTGGTGGGGGGACTTTGTGAGAATCTCTCGGGCGCTCCTGGCCCAACCAGGAATCGAGCCACAGGCCATCGCAGCCATATGCGTCAGCGGCCTGTACCCCAACATGGCCCCCACCGATGGGGACGGGCAGCCGTTGAGGAACGCAATTCTGTACTCCGACAACCGGGCCGTCGAAGAGATCGAGTACGTGAATCAGCGCTACGGACTCCAACTGACCAGCGAGGAGATCACCCCCAAGCTTCTGTGGTTCATGCGCCATGAACCTGAGCTCTTCGCCAAGACGCATATGTTCTTCAATGCCCACAGCTACGTGGTGTACCGGTTGACCGGAAGGTACACGATCGACTACATCGCGGCCGGTCTGGTTGGGGCCATATACGTGACCTCGCGCGCCGAATGGCGGGAGGACATCTGCCAGGAGTTGGGCATTCCTCTCGATATCCTCCCAACACCCTGCCCGCCAGCGCAGGTCGTCGGGGAGGTGACGAGGGCTGCCGCCGAGCAGACGGGATTGGTCCAGGGCACCCCGGTTCTGGCAGGGTCGGGGGACGTCTATTTCTCGCTGCTGGCTGCGGGGGTCACAGGGCCGGGTGACGTAACAATCTACTACGGGACAGCCGGGTTGACCACCCACTGTCATTCCACTCTCGAATCCCTGGCCCGGGAGCCCTACCCCGTCGACGAGGGTTACTGTTTCTCATACTCGGCCTACATGCTGACCTCAGGGGAGCTGGTGCGCTGGTTCCGCGACCAATTTGGCGTTTGCGAGACGGAGGTGGCGAAATGGTTGGACAAGAGTGCGTATCAACTCCTGGACGAAGAAGCATCCCGCATCCAGCCGGGCTGTGACGGCCTCATTCTCCTGCCATACTTCCTGGGCCAGCGTTCGCCCGTGTTCGATCCTCTGGCGAAGGGAGTGTTCTTCGGCCTGAGCATGTCGCACACTCGGGCACATCTGTACCGAGCCATCCTGGAATCGTATGGCTATGGCATCCGCCACGGGCTGGAGGAAACCTCGCGGAGCCAGGATGTCGAGGTGAGACGGTTGATCGCGACCGGTGGAGGTGCCCGAAGTCCGCTGTGGCGACAGATCGTCAGCGACATCGTGGGTGTGTCCCAAGACTACGTCGCCCGGGCGGATGCCCCCCTGGGAGATGCCTACCTGGCAGGATACGGCGTGGGGCTTTTCCCGGGTTTCGAGACCCTGCGCCAGGAGTGGCTGGAGGTCACCTCCGTGACCCAGCCTCGCATGGACGTCCATCCGCAGTATCAACCCTTCTACGAGATCTACAAGGACCTCCATCGGGCTCTCAGAGATCAGTTTTCAGCTCTGGACCGGGCTCTGAGTTAAGTCGCCTCCCAGTGTCAGACCCTGTCCTGTAGATTGTCTCGGGCTATGGTTTGGGGGCCAGGAGCACTTCGATGCCTTTCTCTTCTAGCATGTTCACGAAGTCGTCGGGGGCATCGCTGTCAGTGACGAAAGTATGGATCTCGTTCAGGGAGAGGATTGCTTGCAGTTGACGGACTCCGATCTTGCTTGAGTCGGTGACAACTACCACCCGATCGGCGCGGCTGGCCATGATCGGATACAGTCCGGCTTCCATCAAGTTGTCGGTGGTCAGTCCGAAATCAGCCGTCACGCCGTCAGTGCCGATGAAAAGGACATCTACGTGCATCCCCTGCAGTGCGTTCTCTACCTGGGAGCCGACAATGGTATCAAAGCTATGCACGTACACGCCGCCCAGGAGAATGAGACGGATGTGGCGTCGACTGCGCAACTCAGAGGCGATGACCAGGGAGCGGGTGATCACAGTCAGCCCGCCTTCTTCGAGGAGCGCAGGTGGAATGCGGCGGGCGATCTCCAGCACAGTGGTGCCAGAGTCGAGGAGGATGATATCACCGGGGCGGATGAGCGCAGCGGCGGTTTGGCCAATGGAACACTTGACTGCTGTCCTCTGGAGAAGACGAGCGTCAAATAAGAGGTTCTGTTCAGCCAGCGAGAGTGCTTGGGCGCCACCGTGCACGCGCTGCAATAGCCCCATTTTCTCCAAGTGGGTTAGGTCGCGGCGGATGGTTGCCCTTGACACGCTGAAGTGCTGACTCAATTTGGCTACGCTGACGTGGTAGTTTCGCTGCACCTCTTGTAGGATAGCCCAACGCCGTTCGGCTGTGCCTCCACGGGCACTTGCGCACGGGACTTTGTCGTTTTTCATTTCGCCTCCCTGGACACAGACTGTGATGAACAAGCCCAGACTGCTGCGACTGTTCAATCTGATCGTTTTCAGCCAAAATGTGCATAACTATCCTTTAGTTCTATTATATTATAGTTTCGTTTAGCCGTCAATAGGTCGGTCATTGTTGACAAGCGTGCAAAAATGATGTATAATATATCGGTATCGGACCCACTTGATAACATTCTCCCGCGCCGTCTTCCTGAGGGGCAGTCCATGCTTCCTCTGACAGGGATTCCTCGGGCCACGGAGAAACACGCGAACTCGTTTACAACTGCGGAATTCACTGGTACGCTTCTAGGCGAGGCAGGGTCTCTGCTGCCCTGAATCTCTCGTACGTTTGTGATGGAGCTGAAGGAGGCGACAGGATCTGTGGATCGTGCGTTAGCGCTAGAGCTGGCGCGGAGAACAATGCACCAGGAAGTAGAGGCCATCCAGGTATTGGCCGAGGGGCTAGGCGATTCTTTCTGGAGCTGTGCGCGGCTGCTCAGCCAGTGTTCAGGGTTGATCTGGGTGACCGGTGTGGGGACTTCGGCGGCGGTGGGCACCCGCTTTGCCCATATCTTGACCGATTGCGGGGTGCGGTCCATGTTTCTTTCCCCCGCGGAAGGGCTGCACGGCCACGCGGGGGTGATGGCATCGGATGACCTGCTGGTCGCCATGTCTCGAGGTGGCGAGAGCCGCGAGGTCAACCAGATGGTGAAGATCGCCAATCAGCGTGGGGTGACGACGGTCGCCTTTGTGCACGACGTCGAGTCCACGCTGGCCCGGATCTGCCAGTACGTGCTTCCCATTTTCAGCGAACCGGACTACGAGTTGATGGGCTATCTGGCCACCACCAGTACGGTCGCCTTTTCCGCCATGTGCGATGCCCTGTGTGCTGTGGTGCTGGAGGTCACAGGCTACACGCCTGAGCAGCTTGGCCAGACACACCCCGGGGGGGCCGTTGGACAGGCCCTGACGTCACCTCAGACATCGTAGAAAAATGAGGGGATTGAAAGCAGCTTTCCTCCATGCCCGGGAGGACGTGCGAATTGGCGAGTTAGACCTGCCGCCGGTCGAGTCGCACGCCCTTATCATCAGGGTCCTTGGCTGCGGCATCTGCGGCTCAGATGCGCGTATGTTCTTCAATGGGCCTTCGTCCCGCTACACGATCCCGGTGATCCTCGGTCACGAACTGAGTGGCGAGGTCGTGGAGGTGGGACCCCGGGTGGAGGGTTACGCCCCTGGCGACCTCGTGACCGTTGCACCCATCGCTCCGTGCATGCGCTGCCCTCCCTGCTCACGTGGGATGGATAACCTGTGCGAACGAGCACAGGTCATCGGCTGCACCGTCCACGGTGGTATGGCCGAGTACTTGTACGTATCCAGCCAGATGGTACAGGTGGGCGGTGTGGTCAGGCTGCCCCCAGGCGTTGACCACCGGACCGCTGCTATGTCTGAACTGGTAGGCTGCTGCTTGCATGGGCTGCGACAGACGGGGGTTAGAGCTGGCGACCGGTTGTTGATCGTCGGTGACGGCCCTATTGGCCTGACGTTCCTGCAACTGGCCAAGCTCATGGGGGCTGGATGGGTAGCGACCAGTGGTCGGCGGCCTCGGCGCCAGGAGTTGGCGATGGAACTCGGCGCGGACGAGGCGCTGGACGCCACGACCACGAACTTGAAGGCCCACTTCGGTCCATCTCTTGACCGGGTGATCGTAGCCGCCAACAGCATCGAGGCGACAAGGGAAGCGCTAGCTCTCGTGCATCCGGGTGGCTCGGTGCTCTTGTTCAGCGGGTACCTGCCTGGATCTTCACTGGAACTCCAGCTAAATGCTGTACACTATGGAGAACTCCATATCCACGGCTCCATTGACTGCACCATACGAGACTTCCGCCACGCCGTGGCCCTGCTACCCAAGCTGGATATGGGCCAGCTGATCACAGCTACCTTTCCGTTGGATCAGGCGATAGCCGCTTTCCACGCGACCAGAGGCCGCGATATGGTGAAAATCATGATAGAGCCCTGAATCAGTGTAGATCTGAAAGGAGACCAAGTAGATGTCGGACGAGGCTAGTGGCTCGTGGGTTCACGAGATGTACAAGCAGACGACGGAGGAGGAGTTGGCCGTTGGGCGTCGGGCCCTGCTCAGTGGCTCCGTGGCGACCGAGTTACCTTTGATGTTTGCCAAGGCCCGCGGTGCCTCTTTCTGGGACGCCAGCGGGAACGAGTATATTGACTGCACCTCTCAAGCCTGGACCCTGAACGTGGGTGCCTGCCATCCCAGGGTGATGGCCGCGGTGCGGGAACAGCTGGAGTATTTCACGCACCATCGGACCGCTTTCGACACCGTGCCCAAGCTTCTGTTGTGCAAGCGGCTGGTAGAACTGGCCCCGGGGAACCTGAGCAAGGTCAACTATTGTCTGCACGGGTCCACCGCTGTCGAGGGGGCGATGAAGCTCGCCTTGCGCAACAAGCCAGGGCAGAAGTACTTCCTCTCGCTGTGGGACGGTTACTCGGGGCGTACCTTAGCCGGGATGGGATTGACCTATCCTCACCCCACACCCTTCCTGCATTATACCGGAAACACGGTGCGGGTGCCTCAAGGCTATTGCTACCGCTGTCCCTACGAGATGGCCTACCCCAGTTGTGATCTGTTCTGCGTCAAGATGATCGGCGAGTTCGTCGAGCACGCGCTGGACGGCGAGCCCCTGGCTCTGCTCATGGAGCCGGTCCAGGGCAGCGGGGGGATGATCGATTTCCCCAAGCCCTACTACCAGGCCGTGCGCGCGCTGTGCGACAAGTACGATATGCTGCTGATCTACGACGAGATGCAGACCGGCTTTGGGCGTGTGGGTCGCATGTTTGCCGCGGAGCTGTACGAGACGGTGCCCGACATTCTGGTCTTCGGCAAGGCCATTGGGGGCGGCTTCCCTCTGGCCGGGACGATCTCCCGTGAGGGCCTGAAGTTCGAGCCAGGGGATCACTCCTTCACCTTCGCCCATTTCCCGGTGTCCATGGTGGCTGGGCTGGCTACGCTCCAGGCACTCGAGGAGGAAGGTCTTCTGGAGCGCGGACAGAGACTGAACGAGTTCTTCACCAGCCGTCTGCTGGAGCTGAAGGACAAGTATGAACTCATCGGTGACGTGCGGGGCCCAGGGGTGATGATCGGCATCGAGCTGGTGCGCAGCAAGACGACCAAGGAGCCAGCGCGCGAGGAGTCTTACCAGTTCGAGAAAGAGGGGCTCAAGCGGGGGGTTCTCTTTGGTACGGCCAAGTACGCCGGTATGGGCAACGTGGTCAAGATCAAGCCCCCGTTGGTGCTCACCGACGCGCAGGCGGAGCGGGTGATGGAGGTTTTCGAGGAAGTTACGCAGTTGCTGTCCCCCTAGGGAAGATTCTGTCCAGCAAGGAACTGGAGCATAGGAGGATTTCTGTGAATGGCAAGAGCATTCGTCTGAGCAGGCTTTTTCCAAGTGGCAAGCCATCTGTCATTGTCGCCATTGATCACGGTCAGACATTTGGCCCAATGTCAGGGATCGAGGACTTCCCCGCCGCTGTGGCCAAGCTGGGCCAGGCGGATGGGGTGCTCCTGGCCCCGCACATGGTCCGTTTCTCCGGGGATCTCTTCCTGGGGCCTAACCGGCCAGTGGTCATCGCCCGCCTGAACTGGAATACGGTTCACTGCTATCCCTGGGACTATAGGGAAGGGTGGGCCACGCAAGCTATCTCCCCGGCCTCGGCAGTTGCCATGGGCGCGGATGTGCTTCTGGCCGGATTGGTGCTGCGAACTGGTGATGAGGCACGCGACGCTGAGAACGTGGGGCTTTTCTCCACTCTGGCGGAGGAGTGTCACGCGCTAGGCATACCCTTGATCGGGGAGGTGTTCCCGGCCGGCGGCTCGGAGGCAGAGCACGATCTAGAACGTCTGCACTCATATGTCAAGGTCGTGTGTCGTATCGCCTGCGAGCTGGGGGCCGATGCGATCAAGACGTTCTACACCGGTGAGCGATTTGCCGACGTAACGGGAGGTGTGCCCATCCCGGTGTTTGCGCTGGGCGCCGAGAAGCTGGAGCGTGAGGTTGATGCGCTCGAGTTGGCCCACAAGGCGGTGAGTGCAGGAGCACGGGGCATCGTGTTCGGGCGGAACATCATCCAGGCACCCGACTCGGCCAAGGTCCTGGGGGCATTGAAGGCCGTGGTGCAGGACGGTATCGAACCGCGTCGTGTGGCTGAAGAGCACGGCTTGGCGTAGCAGTCGGTGTCTGGTCAGCGCCACGGAGGGCGATCCGGCTTTTGGCCGACAAGAGAGGCGAACATGATCGTCAGAGATGACTACTATGACCGCGTGGACATGGCGGTCTATCGAGAGGTAGTGCGTCCACTGCTGTCCGAGAAGATTCTCGATTTTCACGTCCATGTCTGGCGTCCAACTGACGAGGTGGGGCAGTACCCGGGAATCTGGGAGGTGGGTTTTGGGTTCGGGGAGCTCCTGGAGACAGCGCGGTTGATGTTTCCCGAGCAAGAGTATCACGCGGTCGTATTCGGCCGTCCCACGCTGGAGGGAGACAGGGCCGACGATCTCGTGGTGCACGGAGCCCGAGAACACTCGAATCTGTATCCTCTGTACATTCCAGATATGCATGCCAGCGAGCAGCAGGTACGGCGCACCGTCCGCCAGGGCGGCTTCTTCGGGTTCAAGCCCTACTGGAACCTGGTCGAGGGGAAGTCGAGCCAGGATGACGTGACGATCCGCGATATGCTACCACAGCCGTATACGCGCGTGGCTGACGACTGGGGCTTGATCATTATGTTGCACATCCCCGGCAGCGGACGCTTGGCTGACCCCAGGAACCTGAGCGACATCCGGTGGCTCTCGGCCCAGTGCCCCAATGCCAAGATCGTCATCGCCCACTTGGGGCGATCCTACTGTCTGTGGTCGATCAAGGGCAACCTAGAAGAGATATGTGACCTGCCAAACGTCTATTTTGGCGTCAGCTTCGTGCAGGAAGCGATCGTGTACAAGGTCCTCTTCGACCACGTCGATCCAGCGAAGATCCTGTACGGAAGCGATCTTCCCCTTTCGCGGTTGCGTGGACGTCGTGTCTGCATGAATGGCCAGTGGGTGGACGTCACGCGTGAGCCCTGGGCCTGGGCGGCACATCGGGACGATGCGCACCCCATTGAGGCCACCTTCATGACCTATGAGATGATCCGGGCGCTGCGCGAGGGGGCGGAGGCGGCGGGCCTGTCGTCGGATGAGATTGAGCCCATCTTCTACGAAAACGGGATGCGGCTCATTGAGGACACCAGGCGCGCTCTGGAGTCGCTGGCCTGACCTGATCAGGCGAGTGGATAGAGCGAAGAGGCTGGAAGAAGGGGGGCACTTTGGCAAGGGTTTTGCTGAAACTGGATCAGGTCTCTAAACGCTTCCCAGGCGTGCAGGCCTTGGATCGCGTCTCTATGGACGTGCAGCGGGGCGAGGTTCACGCGGTCATTGGCGAGAACGGTGCTGGCAAGAGTACGTTGATGCGCGTCTTGGCCGGTGCCGAGTCTCCGGATGGAGGTCGCATCACGCTCGAAGGCGAGGAGGTGCGTTTTCGTACCCCTCTAGACGCACAGCGCGCTGGTGTGGCCATCGTCTATCAGGAATTGAGTGTCTTCCCCAACTTGAGCGTGGCCGAGAATATCTTCGCCAATCGCCAGCCGACTGGGAAGATTGGCTTCGTTGACCGTGGCAGGATGCGGGAGGAGACGGGTCGTCTGTTGCAGATCTTCGCGCTCGAATTCGAGCCTGATGTGCTGGTGCGTGACCTGGATATGGGCGATCGCCAGATGGTGGAGATCCTGCGCGCGGTCTCTGTGAACCCCAAGCTGCTCATTCTCGACGAGCCGACCTCATCGCTCACCCTGGCTGAGGCGGAACATCTATTCCAGTTGGTGGAGCGTCTACGCGAGCAGGGCATCGCTGTGCTGTATGTCTCTCACCAGTTGCAGGAAGTGTTGCGCCTGGCCGACCGCATCACTGTGCTGCGCGACGGCACTTACGTGGGTACGGTGGAACGGGCAGAGGCTGGTGAGGCCAGGCTGGTGCGTATGATGGTCGGGCGGGCCGTGGACCTGTATAAGGATTATGGCCTTCACGAGGCCCGGGCTGAAGTAGCACTGAAAGTGGAGGGACTCACCAGGCCAGGCGTTCTTGAGGACATCAGCTTCGAGTTGCGCAGAGGGGAGATTCTGGGTTTTGCTGGCCTTGTTGGCTCGGGGCGGACAGACCTGGCTCAGGCTATCTTTGGCATGCATCCGATCAGCGCAGGACACATGGAATTGCTCGGAAAGCCCTTTGCGCCCCGGGAGCCCCGTGGCGCCGTCAAACGTGGTCTGGCCTACATGCCCGAGGATCGCAAGAGGGTGGGGCTTTTCCTGGCGATGACGCTCAGTGACAACATCGTCGCGCCACAGCTCTACAGGTTCTCGCGTATGGGCTTGCTCGATGACCGCGGGGCCAGGCAATTGACGGAGCGGTACATTGACAGCATGAATATCGTGGCTCGCAGCCTGCGACAGAAGGCTGTGACGCTCAGCGGCGGCAATCAGCAGAAGCTGTTGTTGTCCATGTGGCTGGCGCTGGAGCCGCAGGTGCTCATCGTGGACGAACCAACGCGAGGTATAGATGTGGGTGCCAAGGTCGAGATCCACGACACGCTGCGCCGGTTGGCGGATGAGGG
>JABAHP010000939.1_pt8 | contig 23535 bp, 13 predicted proteins | sample 7062081 | NCBI WGS metagenome assembly JABAHP01 (sample SAMN14534357, study PRJNA622989) | marine sediment metagenome | biome: marine biome [ENVO:00000428]; feature: marine pelagic biome [ENVO:01000023]; material: deep marine sediment [ENVO:00002113] | place: India: Gulf of Kutch | collected...
CAATTTTTGAAGCTTTTGTAAATAATCCTTAATTTTTTTTTCGTGACCTATTTCCTTGGGAACGTAATATGGTGTCTCCAGCGCCCCCGGCAGGTACTCCTGCGCCACAAAACCATCCTTAAAACTGTGTGGATACTTGTAACCGGTTCCAAAACCCATTTTTTTAGCTGCCGCGTAATGACTGTCCTTTAGATGTTTTGGCACTGGCTTGGTGGGCTCATTTTTCACATCGGCCATTGCCTTCCAAACCGCTGAAGCTGACGCATTTGATTTTGGCGCACAAGCTACATATATAGCTGCCTGGGCCAGCGCTAGTTGTGCCTCCGGCAGCCCGACAAATTCCGATATCTGAACCGCGGCCGCTGCCAAAACCGTTGCCATTGGATCGGCATTTCCAACGTCTTCCGCCGCGCATACAGCAATCCGACGCGCAATAAAACGCGTTTCCTCACCTCCCGCAATCATCCGGGCAAGCCAGTAAACCGTGGCATCTGGGTCGCTGCCCCGCATACTCTTCTGAAAAGCGCTTGCCAGGTCGTAATGCGTATCTCCTGTACCATCATAGTCGATCGCTTTTTGTTGTATCGACTCTTCCGCGACTTTCAGATTAAATTTAATTTTTTTTACCCCCTTGCGTGCTGCCTGTGACAATACGCCCACTTCTAAAGCTGTAAGTGCCCTGCGGGCATCACCATCGCTCATAACAGCCAGAAATTCCAGTGCCTTCTTGTCCGCATGGATATCAAATTCACCAAGACCCCGCTCAGAATCGGCAATAGCGGTCTTAAGAAGTTTTAGAATATCCTCTCCGCTAAGCGGCTCAAAATGAAACACCGTGCTGCGCGAAATCAATGGCGAATTGACCGAGAAAAAAGGATTTTCGGTAGTGGCCCCTATCAGTATTAAAATCCCCGATTCGACGTCATCCAGCAATACATCCTGCTGAGCACGATTGAAACGGTGGATTTCATCCATAAAAAGAACCGTTCGCCTCCCGTCGGCGGTAAGCCTGTCCCTAGCGCCGGCGATAATCTGGCGAATGTCTTTTACGCTGGCCGCAGGCGCGCTGAGATAGTGGAATTTGGCCTTCGTGTAATTCGCAATCACACGTGCAAGGGAGGTCTTGCCAACACCCGGGGGACCGTAAAATATCAGGCTGCTAAGCCTGTCGGCCTCCAGCATCCTCGTTAGCAACCTATCAGGCCCAAGAAAGTGTCTCTGGCCAAGAAACTCATCCAGTTTTCTCGGTCTCATCCGAACTGCAAGAGGTGCCGCAGAATCTATATTCACCTCTTCAGACCGGCTGAACAGACTTTTACTGCTCTTCTCATCACACATTGACTATATTATATGCCGGATCCACATAACTGTCGAAATTTATTTACATACGCCTCAAAACCCACTCTTTCGGCCTTTTTTAAGCCAAAAAACCTGCAAAAAAAATAAAAAAAACACTATTTTTTATTTGATTTGAGGCTGTATACCGATAAACTTCTGTAATAACTATAAGTCGTTTAATAGTGAGTCAGATAGAAGTTTCAGTGTAGTAAAAGGGTAAATTTAAGGAAAATTTTTTAAAAGGAGACGAGTATGAAGAAAAAAGCAATTTTACTAACTGTCGTTTTCTTGTTTAGTACAGGACTTCTGGCTCAGGCTCAGGATGGCGGGGTAAGCGGAACTGTGGACCTGACCTATCAAAGCAAGTACATCTGGCGCGGGTTCGATGTCTACGGTAACGACAGCGCAATTCAAATGGGCGCAGACCTTAAGTTAGCCGACACAGGGTATGGCATGAAAGCCTTCTGGTCAAGAGCTAACGAAAGTGGATTCGAAAACCTGGAAGAGTTCGACATCACCTTATATTTCAACAATCTTGTGTATGAAGATGAAATGTATGCTATGAACTACACGTTCGCCTGGACCTATTATAGCTACCCCGACGAACCAAAGACGGTAAGAAACTTCCAGGAATTCCTTTTATCTCTTGCCTTTCCAAAGATTTGCCCCGCAGGCTTCGTGCCAAACTATACGATTATCCGTATGTGGCCGGCAAAAAGTGGAGCCGCCCTGAACGACAACGGCGGCTGGCTGCATATACTTGGAATTGGCTATGACACCACACTGCCTCCGCTGGTACCGGAACTATCTGAGCAAGTTCTACATCTCTCAGGAAGCCTTGTCTACAATGGTGGCGTCGGTGCAGCATATGTTCCACTTAATGGATCTGTAGACCATGACTGGTCACACTTCCTTTTAAGTGCATCAACGGAATTTGACCTCGGCAATAACCTTGCCCTCTGTCCCGGACTGAATTACCAGTTATCGATGGAAGACACAGTAAATGATGACGATGAATTCTGGGCCAGCTTGAGCCTAAAGTACAAGTTCTAAAACTATCAGTTAGTTTCTATTTAAGCAAAGAAGGCCGGTTATGGAAAACCGGCCTTCTTTGGTTATTGATCTCAGAGTATCGAACAAATCAGCTTCAAATCGCTCGCTCACCGATAAATTTAGCTGTCTCAATAACCGCTTTTCTTACCTCACTTTCCTGCAAGTCAGTCAATGCATTCAGTGCTTTTGTAACGAATTCCTGTGCCCGGCCGTAAGCATATTTCAAACTGCCATAACGCTCTAATATCTCTTTCAAACTTTCTTTTCCGCTTCCTGTATCGCGCCCATGATACGCCTCATGATTCAATCCCTTCGACATTTCCCCTTCCTGTATCACGTTATCCGTCGTTACAGAATCTCCATCGGGATTCAAAAGATATGAATTTATCACTGTGTTTTTTTCTTCCTCGTCAACTGTTCTCAGCAAATGTATTACAGCCAATGTCAGCTTATTTTTATCAATATCGCTGCCAAGCGTCTTGCCCGCTTTACTTTCATCGCCGATTATGTCCAGTAAATCATCGGTAATTTGAAACGCAATACCGGCATTCAATCCGAAATCGGCCAGCGACTGGATTTGCGACTCACTGGCACCCGCCAAAAGTCCGCCAAGCAAACAACAGCTGCTAAAAAGAGAGGCACTTTTTTCAGTGATTATGTCGATATATTCCGATTCGCTCAACTGCCAGTTCTGCCTTTGAGCTATCTGCCCCAATTCACCCTCACAGACCCGAACTGCTGTACCGGCAACTATATTAGTGATTTCAGGGTCCAATCCGGCGCATATCTTGAAGGCCTTGCTTAACAAGAAATCGCCTAAAAGCACAGCCGATTCGTTACCGCACAAACTATTTACAGTAGGCAGCCCTCTTCGTTTTTGTCCTCCATCTATAACATCGTCGTGTAACAATGTGGCATTGTGAATCAACTCAACAATTGCCGCAACACAGATAGCATCATAATGCAAATCGCGCTCATTATCACTCACTGTCGAATCCACATGGGTCGAAGACTTGCTCAATTTCAGGCTTTTGTCTGCATTTTCACCCTTCGTAGTGGTCAATCCATTTGCGCATGATCCGTCCTGAACAACATGATAAGACAATAAAACAAGTCCGGGCCGAATCATTTTGCCGCTACAGATATCTACATTTCTCAGTAATCGACTGACCGGCTTAGTGGCCTCAGCTAACTGCTCTCCAATCAACCTCCTGACCTGTTCCAATTCGCCTTCGATGATTCTAAAAGAAGGAATCGCACTCAGAGGCAGACCGCCGCCCGCGCTCACCTTCGAACGCAGTGAAGGGTTAGTATGTGATGGTAATTGCATATCAGTTTTGAGTTCGGATTTTTGAGTCTTGAGTTACCACTAAATATTCAAAACTCATTACTTCTTTCCGTGTGCGTATCGGTAGAATTTTTTCCTCAGAAGACGCGTAATAGGCCCGGGCTTGCCGGCACCGATAATTCTGCTGTCAATATCGACAACGCCGATCACCTCGGCAGCCGTGCCGGTGAGGAAAAATTCATCGCTATTATATAAATCAAATCGCGTGAGATTTTTTTCAACCACCTCAAGCTTCTCTTCTTCGGCCAGTTTAATAACTACACTTCGTGTTATCCCTTCCAATGAACCGGCTTCAACCGGTGGTGTATAAACCACACCGTTCTTCACAATAAAAACATTATCTCCTGTCGCTTCGGCAACGTACCCTTCGTGATTATACATAACTGCTTCGGGAACATCGTTATCCAGCGCTTCAATCTTAGCCAGGATATTATTTAAGTAATTCAAGCTCTTGACCTGCGCCGGAATTGACAGCGGATGATTACGAACCGTCGTCGCACTGATTACTTTCATCCCTGTTTCGTAAAGTTCCTCAGGATAAAGTTGGATGTTGTCGGCTATGATAATCAACCTGCCCTCTTCACAAATGAAAGGATTCAATCCCAAAGTCCCCACGCCGCGGGTAACCACCAACCGAATATAGCCGTCAATAACACCGTTGGCCTCGGTCGTTTTTTCAACTGCCCTGATAAGTTTGTCCTTACTCATCGCCACCTCAAGGCGGATTGCCTTCGCCGACTCATAAAGTCTCTTTATGTGAGCCTCAAGCTCAAATACCCTGCTGTTATAGACACGAATACCCTCAAAAACACCATCGCCGTAAAGCAATCCATGGTCGAAAACGGATATCCTGGCATCCGTCTCATCAACAAGTTTTTTATCAAGCCAAATTTTCAGTCCCATAATACACCATTTTAACCTGTATCATGCGTACTTGCCTCTTTGAAAACCGTATCACCACATCACGTACGCCGAATTTTACCATCAGTTAACGTTACTATCCGTCCGGCCCTGTGTGCAACTCGTTCATCGTGGCTCACCATTACAATCGTCTGGCCGGATTGATTCAATTCTTCAAAGACCTTTAAGATACCATTTCCTGTCGCAGAGTCAAGATTTCCTGTGGGCTCATCGGCCAAAAGTATGCTCGGTTCATTCATCAACGCCCTCCCGATTGCAACCCTCTGCCTTTCTCCACCGGACAATTGATACGGCTTATGTTTGGCCCTTTCACCCAATCCAAGTTGATCAAGCAGTTCTAAAGCCCGTTTTTCAGCCTTTCTCCGGCAAGAAAACCAGCCCAATACTCCTTTTAAAACCATCGTTGGCAGATAAACATTTTCCAGCACGTTTAATTCGTCCAATAAATGATAAAACTGAAAAACAAATCCGACCATATTATTCCGGAACCTGTTCAATTCACCGCTGCCATACCGGCTCAAATCCCGCCCATTAAATGCCACAACACCCTTATCCGGCCTATCCAAAGCACCTAATATATGCAGAAGAGTGCTTTTACCGCTCCCGGAGGCGCCTACTATGGCAATATACTCACCTTNNCGATAAGACTTATAAACTCCTTCAGCTTTTAATCTAAAATCGCCCTTATTCATAATTGGCTCACCTGCAATATCTCAACCGGCTTTTGCTTCGCGGCCTTACGGCATGGCAACAGCGCACCAGCCAAACACGCAGCTATCGCCGAAAGGACTATTACCCCCAGAACTTTATAATCGATAGTATTCGGAATTTCATCTATGGCAAAAATCGTCCTGTCCCACAGCGGTTGAAACTCAAACCTGTCATAAAGCCACTTTTCTATCTCGTTTATATGAACCAGAAACTGCCATCCGCCCACCGTCCCTATGGCAGAGCCTAAAAAACCTACCAAAAAAGCAAAACCAAAAAACAACAACATAACATTTGCATTCGAAACACCTATGCTTTTTAAGATGCCTATGTCTTTACTCTTATGGCTGATAATCATATAACAAACAACAAAGACAATAAAAATAGTTGTAATCCCCACAAGAACAAACATCGCGGTCATCATCGTCTGTTCCTTTTCCATCGCCGCGATAAATACACGCCGGTTACTCTTCCAGCTTTGCACAGTCACCCTATCCAGCAAATCCGCATACTTTTGGTCGGCTTTTTCCTGCTTGAATGTCCGCCACAGCGAAGCGACTCTTTCACAACCTGCTTCAAGTTTAACATCAGGCTTAAACTTGATATGGATAGAGTTGGCCCTTTTAACTGGCTCGCCCATTCCACACAGCATTTGGGCCTCCTCAAAAGACAAATATAGCATTGAGCTGTCCACTCTGGCCAATCCACTATGCGAGGTATCGCTAAAGTGGAAAGTTTTCGTATTAACCAACCCTGCACCAACTTTTGCCAAAGCGCCTTTTGCAGTCAACGGAAAACAAGTCACCGCCAGAGATACTTCATCAGGACGGTAATAATGATGGTATTTGCCATCCGGACCACGCTCCAGCCACCGGTCAATCCCGACTATAAAACCCGGCAGGTTTGGGCCGTAGACAGGCGCAAACGCTTTTGCAACATCATCCTTACGGTAATGCAGGGTCCGGCCAAAGCTGGTGGCAATGCTATGCAAGTCAGGATCAATGCCCATCATCTCCAGGCCATAATTTTCCTCCCGGACGCTCGGTGTCACTAGAGCATAGCTTTTTATCACCGCCGATACGCCTTCAATAAATTCCTGCTGCCTGAGTATATCCATGAAATCTTCATATTGCGTAAAGCCTACGAGTGATTCTGTGCTGACTATACAATCACCCGTAAACCGATGGTTCTTCCGTCGGAAATCCCTCACAAGCCCGGTCATTACAGTCATCACAACAAAAACAATAAAAACGCAAAGTGCCACTGCAAACACCGCAAAGTACGCTATCCGCCGCTTCAACAAATACCTGATTGCAAGAATAATCTTGTACATTTGAATTACTGTATATTTTCGTCGCTCCTGCTTAAGCAGGAATCTATGCCCTTTTAATTATCCACTTATTCGTAGCGCAGAATATCCACCGGTTTTGCTCTTGCCGCAACAATTGCCGGTATCAACGCTCCAACAACCGCCGCTGCTATCGCTATCGACACAATGGCCAAAGCCCAGAGCCAGTTAACCTCATTAGGTATCTCACTAAACATATATACGCTGCTCTTCCAAAGCTTCAAACCACATATTCTTCTTATAAACTCCTCGATAGCATTGATATTTTTTGTGATAAGGTAACCCAACAAAATCCCGAAGAGTGAGCCGGCAATTCCTACACAAAAACCGAACGCAACAAAAATCCAACAGACCGATCCGCTTGCCGCACCGCAGCTTTTTATTATCGCAATGTCCCTCTGCTTCAGCCTCACAATCATATAAAATATACAGATTATCAGCAAAACCACACTGCAATCGACAACCCCGAATATAAATATCAAAATCCGCATTTGTTTTCGCAGTTCGGTAATATACGGGCTTTGCAGCTCTTTTGCCGTGATGATATCGGTTTCATTGATAAGGTAGAGCGGCCAATTAAGCTGCTTATCGGCAAAATCATTCCACACGCCGCGAATCTCTGTTAGCGCTGCTTTAGTTTCCACATTGCCGACAAGTTTAATTTGAATCCTGTTTGCAATTTGGCCGTTTTCATCCGGGTATAATTCCTTTTGCAATTCTTCGATGGGCAGGTACACAAAACTCTTATCAAGTTCATACACTCCCGTGAAAACAATATCTGCGATACCAACTTTTATCACCTTCCTTGTGGCCTCTTTTCCTGACACTGTTCCCGTAGTAAGAATAACCTGACGGCCTATCATCTCCTCCGCCGCGGCAAAATCATATTCATCTGTTTCCTCATCCGGCTCCGTCAACACACCAACACTCACAAATCCACCGACTCTGTCAGGTAAGTCAGGGACCTCAAAAAAGGAACCACCGGAAGACTTATTATGTTTAATTAAGGATTGTTGAAAACCCGTCACTTTATCTCGTCGCTCCGGCTCTATCCCGAGAATGCTTACAGGACGAACATCTCCCTTTTCCAAAAGCAACAGACCCTGAGCAGACAGCACACCTGTCGCCGCCTCCACTACACTCCTCTTCTTCAGCTGTTCAATAAGCAGAGGATATTTGTCGAACCTAATCGGGGGCTCAAGAACTACATCCCCCATTGCTTTGACCGCGCTTTGCTCGAAAACCTTGATAAAGCCGGTGAACAGGCTGGCAACAGCTATCAATAACGAAACAATCAGGGCAACTGCGGCAATGCTCAAAAATACGATTCTTTTCTTACGAAGGTACCGCAGCCATAAAAAAAATTTCAACATCGTATCAAGTCGCCTGCTTTTAATATTTTGACTTACGTTTTATGCGGGTTAATTTTCTCCGCGATTAATCCTTTATAGGCCTGAGAAGTGGAAACAACACCACGTCACGAATACTTGTAGCGCCTGTTAAAACCATTACCAGCCTGTCAATCCCGATACCCAGCCCCCCCGCCGGCGGCATACCGTACTTCAACGCCGTGACAAAATCTTCATCCATCGTCGCCATCGTTTCCTCCTGGCCGCGAAGCTGGATTTGGAAGTTCTCCTCCTGAACCGCCGGGTCATTTAGCTCTGTATATGCATTGGCCAGCTCCATCCTGGCTATATACAGCTCAAACCGCTCAGCGTATTTCGGGTCGTCTTTCTTGCGCCTTGTCAACGGACACAGTGACGCCGGGTAATCAAAAACAAAAGTCGGGGCAATAAGATTGTTCTCAACTGTGGCTTCGAAAACTTCATTGATAACCACCGCCTCATCCATCCCCTTCTCATCCAATTCAAGTTCTCTTGCCTTCGCCCGGACAGCAGCGATATCATCAATGTCACAGCCGCTGTATTCTTTCAGCAGTTCAGCATACGACCCCCGACGCCACGGCTGCGCAAAATCGATTGTCATGTCCCCGAATTCAACCTGCTCACCATCGCAGTATTTTTCGACTAATAAACAAATAATCTCCTCCGTCAAATCCATCATAACATTGTAGTCGGCGTAGGCCTGGTACAATTCCAGCATTGTAAATTCAGGATTGTGCTCTCTGCTCAAACCCTCGTTGCGGAAATTGCGGTTTATCTCAAAGACCTTTTCCATCCCACCGACAAGGAGTCTCTTCAGAAACAGCTCCGGTGCTATTCGCAGATATAAATCCAAATCCAGTGTGTTATGATGCGTGACAAAAGGTTTGGCTGCCGCCCCGCCGGCTATGGTCTGCATCATCGGCGTCTCAACCTCCAGAAAGCCCCGATTACAAAGGAACTGGCGAACTGTAGCCACGATGGAACTGCGCTTCTTAAAACGTTCCATCACCTCAGGATTCGCCCACAAATCAACATATCTCTGTCTGTAACGCAGGTCGATATCCGACAGACCGTGAAACTTCTCCGGTGGCTGGCACAAACATTTGCTCAAAAGCCTAAGGTTGTCGGCCCATATAGTAATCTCGCCGGTCTTGGTCTTACCCAATTGCCCCCCGGCTCCGATTACATCACCAAGCTCGAGTAATTTGGCGAGCGGCCATCCCGACGCCTCGGAACCAAGCAGCTTCTTGCTCAAACCAACCTGAATTGTCCCGCTCCAGTCCCGAAGTGTAATAAATATCAGCTTACCGATGTCCCTCAGCAGCACAATCCTGCCGGCACATTCGGCCTTTCCCTCCTCGCTGTCGATAATACCGCCCTTCTCAAGTTCGCGCAAACAGGACCTGCCCTTGATGTCTTCTGCCAATTCGGCCCCGTCATATCTACCCCCATAAGGCTCGATGCCTAATTCCTTAATCTGGTTCAGCTTCTCCTGCCTTTGCCGCTCGAACCGGCCCTGACGTTCCAGGCGCGATTGAGAATCCTTTCCTGTATCTTCCTTGCCTGTCAAATCAACATACTCCCTAAACCTGCACATTAAGATTTACTTGCACTCGAAACCAAAGACTCGACCTGAATCAGCTTGCTTTTAATAACCAACACACCAACCGCCAGCTGTGGGTCGGCTGCGAGGGTCTCTTCGACAGTATGTTTTTTTAGCGCCGCATTGCTCTTATCACGGCCTGCCCGAACCAGCACGCTGTTATCCCGCTGTATCTGGCTCATTTTTCTAATCTCATCGTTTCTCAGCTTGACTTCGATATCAGGCCCGACCCCCCAATCACTTCTACCCTCCTTTTTCATGTCGTCCTGGCTTTCAACCCTTTGGCCCGAGGGCAAATGATAATACGCCATCGTATACTTTATCCGGGCACCCTCCTGCGGAAGTTGTGATATACCCTGCACGCTCCCCTTTCCATGTGTCCTTTCACCAACCAGAATCGCCCGCTCATGCCGCTCGTCCGCCAATGCCCCCGCCACAATCTCAGAAGCGCTCGCAGAGTAGGAATTAATCAGCACAACCAGGGGGTATTTAGGATGAGTTTTTTCCTTGCGCGCCGATAAATAAGTCCACAGCCCACGGGGACGGGTGCTAACAATCAATCCCTCTTCGATGAACTTGTCGGTCACCGCAACCGCGCTATCCAGAAGTCCCCCCGTATTGAATCGTAAATCCAAAATTAGCCCCCTTAGCCCCTCCGCCTCAAGCTCTGTCAGAACTTTTTCAAGAGCATCTGCCGTCGCTCCTGAAAAGCTCGTAATCCGCACATAACCAATTTTGTCCTCCTCATCAATCATATACAGCCGTTTGCCGACCGCATTCCTCTGCCAGCCCCGGATTGTCGGAACAACTATCTTCGCTCTGGTAATGGTTATTTCCTTCTTTTTCTCTTCACCGGGCCTTTGTATCGTCAATGCCACCTCGGTGCCCGGAGGGCCTGTAATCTTCTTAACCGCGCAAGTAAGCGACATACCCTTCGTTTCGACACCATCAACCAGCTCTATCACATCACCCGCATCCAGACCCGAATTGTACGCCGGTGTATCAGGCAGAAGACTTGCAACCGTCAACTGCCCCTTTTGCTTCGATATCTCAATACCTATACCAGTGAATTGATTGGTCATCATCTTTTCAAATTCCTGCACCTGCCTCGGCCAGACCATAACCGTATAACGATCAAGTGCAGACAATGCAGCTTCTGAAAACTGTGCAACCAATACCCGCTCCGGCAATTGAGCTGTTACCTTGTTCAGCTCAAGCACCTTTTCAAAAACACCTACAAACTTGCTCTTGGTAAAACCTGCCTGTGACTGCTCAACGTCATCCAAAATAGCAGCCAGACCCACAGACCAGGCAGAAAGCTGTTCACTATCGGGCGGAGAAAAGGGCTCCTCGCCAGTCTTGTTAGAAGAGACCATATCCGGGCTATCTGATATCTCTGAAAATGACAACGCCATCACTTCACCCAGCAACTCACACCGCCGGATAGCCTTCTTCGCCATTAATCGATAATCAATTATGTTAACGTAATATCGTTTCAGGGCATCAATCGCCCACACAAACAACTCCTTCTTAACTCCGTAATAACGCTCAGAACGGCTCTCACAGGAGCTGTCTTGAAAAGAAGCCACAATAGCAGCCTTATCTAAAAGCTGATCGGCACGTTCCGAATACTCCTTGTTGTTTGGATCGATCACCTGCAGCCATGAGTAGCAGTGTGAGTACGCCTCAAGCCACTTGCCCTTCGACTCTGATTCAGCAGCCTTTTTTATCGCTCGCTGAAAAGTCTCATCAACAAACGACTCGGAAAGAAGCTGCTTTTTTTGTGCATCATCCGTAAATTCAAGGGCCTTGGCAATAAACCCAAGCATCTTCACAACATTATTGACATCTTCTACGTCATTGCTGTCCGTCTCAGACCGGAACTTTTCCAGCTCGGCTAATTGCTCCCTGTATGCAGCTTCCCGAGCTGTTTCACGCCGCTCTTTTATGTCCCGGTATTCGGCGATAAGCTTGGCCAATCGCCCAAGTCGTGAATTCTCGACTACCACCTTGTCGGCGGCGTCAAACTTGCCCTCGTAAATCAGCTCACAGGCCAAGTCGACGACAACGGATTCCGTTGATTTACTTTTTTCAACCTCAACGCCGACCTGCTGGGCTGCAATCACCGTTTTGGCAGTTGTAACAATACCACCGAAAGAATGGCTATAAACTGCCGACAATAAAACAACTAACGTTAACATGATTCTCTTTTTCATATTTCACTTCTCGTAATTAGTAACTCGTACTTATCAACACGCCTCCTGTAACACTTATCATATAGGCAAAAAACGCGATTAAAATCAACTACACTCTGCCGCCTTCCCGGCACAACCTACAACGTGCAGCTTGTGCTTGACCATTTCCTTAATAGCTTCTCTACCCGGTCCAAGATATTTACGCGGATCGAACTCATCAGGTTTTTCGGCAAAAACCTGTCGTATCTTTGATGTTAATGCCAATCGAAGGTCCGTATCGATATTGACCTTGCACATCCCCATTTTTGCCGCCCTGCTGACCATCTCCTCAGGAACACCCATCGCATTGGGCATCTGGCCGCCGTATTTGTTGATAAGGTCCACAAATTCCCTCAGAACCGAGCTTGAACCGTGCATAACAAGGGGAAAACCGGGTAGTCTTTTCTGAATCTCTTCTATCACGTCGAATGCAATCTTGGGCTCACTTTTGAACTTATACGCACCATGGCTTGTTCCGCAGGCAATAGCAAGTGAATCACAGCCGCTTTTCTCAACGAATTCCTGAACCTGGTCAGGGTCCGCAACGTGTTTGCTCACATCGTCGACTCCGACCACGTCCTCTTCGATTCCGCCCAACTGGCCCAGTTCTGCCTCAACTACAACGTCCCTTGGGTGCGCATACTCAACCACCTGCTTCGTAACGGCAATGTTTTCCTCGAAAGGTTTCGACGAGGCATCTATCATCACAGAAGTAAAGCCGGCATCCACGAATTGTTTACACGTTTCAAATGTGTCCCCGTGGTCCAGGTTTATTGCGATAGGAATGTCAGGATTTTCCTCTACCACAACATCAATGATGGCCCTCAAATAGCTCAGACTCGCATACTGACGTCCGCCCCGCGATACCTGCAGAATAAGAGGCGCCTTCTCTTCAGCCACGCCTTCAATAATACCCTGCGTGATCTCCATATTGTTCACATTGAACGCACCGATCGCATAGCCGTTTTTATAAGCCATCTCGAACATCTTTTTAGTGTTAACCAACGCCATTGTACTCTCCTAAAATTTTTTCATAACTCCTTACGAAACAAACTTCACGTTTAGTAACGTATCGGGCCGCCCTGGCCCATATATCTTTTTTGCCCAATACCAAGCTCCTGCAAACCTTCCGGCCAGATAGTAAATAAAATCGCCTTTCGGTCCATAGACTCATCTACTCTTAATGTTATACCGTAATTCAGCCGGTGATAACGCCGGACAAGTGTTATTTCACTTCGTACATTGGCCCCATAGTCAAAATCATACTGCTGCGAAAAAACTACCGTATATCGCGGATCAAGCACATAACTGGCCGCAAAAGTAAACGCATTCGAGCCTTCTTCGCCAAGCCCATTATCAATCCGCCTCAAATATCGGCTGCCTATATAATAACTCAAATTCGGCCAGCGAAGGCGGGAAAATCCAACATTTAACTGCTGGACCACACCGCTTTGCATATCATAATTAATATCACTCAAAACCGCCGTAGTATCGCTCAAACGCCACATATAGTCGGCGCTGAAGTAATTACGCCTCGGCCCAAATATACTGCTGCTCCGCCTGTCTTGAGGCGGAACAACCGTGCTGAACCGGTTAGCCAGCGGAACAAACGCATTGTTCCAGAGGAACCTGTCCGCACCCGCCGAGCTGTCTCCGGAGTTGTTCAGCCACGTAAAATCCATATCAAGACGCATCCAATCAGTGGTCCGCCTGTTATCGACAGGCCCGCGCTTTGTTTGAAGCCGCTGTGATATACCTACGTTCAAAACATCTCTCTGTTCGGCAACCGAATCACTCTCGGTATAGCCAATAGCCGTCACATGCGGTTGTACAATATGTCGAAGACCGTACAAATCCCAAAGTCGAGACTCGACCTCAGGATACACTTTCCACATCGGCAATGGGAAAACACGGGCTCCTGCCTCGCCAATCCAGATACTATCTTCTCTACCTGCCGCTCCACCATCAATATCAGTATAAAAACCGCTGCCGTCCTCGTAGGCAACCGTTCCCGCAACGTATGGCACAACCTTGGCAAAGTCCATACTCATCGGCATATCCAGCTCGGCCCGCTGCGCCATAAACGTAAAGAATTCCTCTGACACCGGCGATGTGCTCCCCGAAGCCAAACGCTGACGGAACCGGCTGACCTGACTGTCGCTGTAAAACGTAAAATTATCATCAAAAACAGATTGGCCCGTCCAGTGAAATTCTGCGCTGGGCATCTCTTCCAGCTCATCGGTGAAATCGTTTATCCTGCCCTTACCCAGCAAGGCAAGACCCCAGTTGTCCTCGATACGCTTCAAATGAACCAGGGTCTCCTGTTCCTTGCTCAGGTTGTATTCGCCGCGATAAAATGACTCCAGGAAATTCTCATCGGATAAGTAACTGACCTCCCCCGTAAGCTGCCAGTTGTGAGGCAGAAAATGCCTGTGCCGCCAGAGAAACCTGCCTCGAAGCTCTCGCGGCGGCTCAAGGTCTTTACGCGAGTCATGCCGGCCAAGCCTGTCTTCACCGTGGTCGTCGATAACATAACCTAAAAGACTGCCGAAATAATCCTCTCTTTCATAATCTAACTCTGCTCCGCCCCCCACACCGCGATCGCTGAAATAATCCACGGAAAGAGTACTGTCCGTGCCTTCTGTTTCCTGCAATCCAAGCAGCCGCGAAAGGTGCCATCGCGTCTCAACCGATGTGCCCCAGACGTTATCATGACCGACGCGCAAGCTTTTGAGAGGAACATCAGGCCTGTGAAGGTTACTGCGTATAAAAGGCCAGTAAAATATCGTCGTCTCCTCCAGCTTAAAACGCACATCACTCATCTGGGCATCATAACTGCCATCCGAAAGCTTCCCTGTACGCTCATCGGCGCTGGTCGTATCGATGATAATTATACTCGAGGCGTTAAACGAAACCTGTGGCAGATAAAATTCGCTGCTCGTCAAAGTAATATCCTCACCGGCAAACTTATTTTCCGCCAATTGCCGAAGCTTCGCCGCCCTGACATAAATCGGAATCCCACGTTTCACATCGAAGTTCCTCATCACCGCGTTTACCGCCAGGGCCTTTTTCTGTTCGAAATCATAGTATATCTGGTCGGCCTGAACCGTCCGCTGCCCGTAAGTCATCACAACATCACCCGACAAATAAACGGCCTTGATATTCTCTCCAATCATACTCTCCGGCGCCGATTCCCCTCCGCCGGATTCTGGCCCTTTCACATACCATACAACTGCGTTATCCGCCTGCAATTCAAGCAAATCACCCTCTTCTTTCTGTTTCTGCCAGATATAGAACCTGCCTATAACCGTCATAACATCTTCGCCATCAGCCGTCTTACCGGCCTCCATACTCAAAGCAGCCTCCCCCGCCGGTCTGATATTTACCGGATACATCAAACCCGGCTCATTCCCGTCAGCTTCGTCTCCTCCATCCTGGACAGCAGCAAAAGCCACACTCGACAGCAAAAATGCCGTCGAGAAAAAAAATAGACTTAATAACCGTATACTTCGCATATTCACTTTCACATATCGCTCATCTCAGCATGTAAGCATACACTCATTCACGCATCCACGCTTCACGAACTACGAATCTCGAATTATAGCCAATTCTCTCCCCAAAGCCAGTAAAAACCAACTTAATAATACCAACAGCTTGATTTATCTAAAAGTTTCCTGTAAAAAGGTTCTCACAACACGATATACGACATAAACAATACGAAATGGGTATTTATGGCAAAAAACGAGCGTTCCACATATCAGAATGAAGTAATCTCAAGATACTACGACAATCTTGACACGATAATGCTCCAGAAACTCGGAGAGCTGGTTACCGAACTCTACCTGGCCGATACTGCCGCCAAAAAGGAAAGGCTCTGGCAAAGGGCGCACAAGGCCATGACAAAGCTCAAAGTCCCCCCGGCAATCATCAACCACATTATGCAAAAAAGAGATGTTCAAATCCTCGCCAAAAACCTCCAGGACTGGCACGTCAAACAAAAGAAAAAATAAACAAAACTCACGCTCAATAAGCCAAAAAAATCCTTCGTATTGCACTAAAATTGGTCGTTACATCAAAACGTCTTATATTTCCTTGTTTCAGAGACCAATATTTGTTATATTGACTTCAGGAAGAGACTCAAATGAAAGGAGAATAAATGAATCTGACAACAAATCAAAGAATCTGGATGGCCATGATGGTATTTGTGCTGGCGATAGTCTGCCCCGCTTTCGCAGTAAGCACAATCTATGTCGACGCCGATGCGTCGGGCGCTAATGACGGCTCATCCTGGACCCATGCCTACAACTACCTGCAGGATGCTTTAGCCGATGCAAATACGTCGACCAAGCCTGTAGAAATCCGCGTTGCACAGGGTATTTACAAACCCGACCAGGGCACAAATCAAATGAATGGCGACCGGACCGCAACATTCCGGCTCATCAACGGCGTAGCTATTAAAGGCGGCTACGCTGGCGCAGGAGGACCAGACCCGGACGCCCGGGACATCAACGAGAACAGAACCATCCTGAGCGGCGATCTGGCCGGTGACGATGGCTATAATCTCGCGAACAGAAAGGAAAACAGCTACCACATTGTGACCGGCAGTGGAACGGACGCAACCGCCGTCCTAGATGGCTTCGACATCAGGTATGGTCATGCCAACCGCCAAGTGGACCCCTGGGGTGCAGGAATGTACAATGACCACGGAAGCCCCACTGTTAAAAATTGCGGATTTGGCTCGAACCATGCATTAGCCGAACAAGGCAGCATGGGCGGTGGAATGTACAACTACGGCAGCAGCCCTATACTGATCAACTGTGCATTCGGAGGAAATCATGCAAAAGTCACCGACAAAAACCAGGCAGGTGGAAACGGCGGTGGTATGTACAATCACAACAGCAGTCCCACACTTACAAACTGCACTTTCAGGAGCAACAGTGCCAGAGAATATGGTGGTGGAATGTACAACTTGGACAGCAATTGCACGCTGACATACTCTACGTTACAGGCGAACAGTGCATTCCTGGATGCTGGTGGAATTTACAACTGCCGGAGTACTCTCACACTTACCAAATGTATACTTATCGGGAACTGGGCCTACGGCAGCAACAACGGTGGCGCAATATACAGCGATGCCAGCGATGCCACACTGACCAACTGCACATTCATTCGAAATAGTGGTAACGGAAGCTCTCTTGTCTGCGATTCATCCGGACAGTTGAATCCGAGCACTGTGCGAATGACAAATTGCATCCTCTGGGACCACGGCAACGAAATTTGGAACAACGATAATTCGAGCGTCATAATTAGCTACAGCGACGTCCAATGTGGCTGGCCGGGTCAAGGCAATATCTCCGCCGACCCGCTGTTCGTAAGCCCCGGCTCCGTTGAAAACTTCCGTTTGGCAGAATCCTCACCCTGTATCGACACCGGCGACCCGAATTACGTACCAGAACCAAACGAGACTGATTTCGACGGCTTCCCGAGCATAGTCGGCGGCCGAATCGATATGGGGGTATACGAATTTCAGGGCCGGCTGATTGTATACGTCGATAAAGATGCACCCGGCAGCAACGACGGTTCAAGCTGGATCAATGCTTATAACTGCCTTCAGGATGCATTGATTCCTGCCGATCCCACCGGCGGACCCGTTGAGATAAGGGTGGCTGAAGGTATTTACAAACCCGATCAGGGTGCAGCAGTCATGCCCGGCGACCGGGCAGAAAGCTTCCATATCAAGCCACGCGTGTCGGTTATAGGCGGCTACGCCGGCTTCGGATATTCAGATCCTAATGTACGCAATATTAACAAATACGAAACCATCCTCAGCGGCGACCTGGCCGGCGACGACGGCTCTAACTTCGAGAACAATGACGAGAACAGTTATAATGTCGTAAGAGGTGGCGCCCTTGGCGAAACTACAATCCTCGACGGCTTCACTATCACCGGAGGAAATGCAAACGATTTTAAATCCTATAACGCGCGGGGCGGAGGAATACGGGTCTCTCCGGACATTAGTTTCACTATTAAAAACTGTACCATCATTCGCAACAGGGCCAAGTATTCCGGCGGTGGAATATATTCTGGTGGATCAAGTGGATGTTGTTTCCCAATCATTAATTGCCGCTTCATAGCGAATAGGGCCGGCTGGAGAGGAGGAGCAATCTCTCTGGATGGTGAAAGTTTGCCAAATATAAGTAACTGTGTCTTCGCCGGCAACTCGGCCGAATCTGGTGGGGCAATTGGTAATATTGAGGGTTATCCCAGAATAAAAAACTGCACATTCACTGGTAATCGTGCGCTGGATGAATGTGATGCAGTTATAGATTATGATGGGGGAGGTTTTAGGAATTGCATTTTATGGGCAAACACCGGCCAATCCCACAAGCCAATTCCAGATTGCTACGGGGGCCGCTACAGTTGCATCCAGGGATGGACCGGAGCCTTGGGTGGAATCGGCAATATTAATGAGGACCCGCTTTTTGTTGATCCAGGTTATTGGAATGACAATGGAACACCTGACGATGCGAATGATGATATCTGGGTAGATGGCGATTATCATCTGCTCCCGGATTCACCCTGTATTGACACCGGTGATCCCAATTATATATCCGAACCAAACGAAACGGATTTAAACGGCAGGACCCGTGTAATCGCCGGCCGAATTGATATGGGTGCATACGAGGCGCCGATAATGGCCGAGGCAAGAATCGCCCCGCAAACCCTCAATCTCGCAAGCAAAGGTAATTGGATAACCTGTTATATCTGGCCTCCGGATCAATATAATGTCGCTGACATAGAACCAAACAGCATCTTTCTTGAGGGCCAAATACAACCTGAACAATTCTCAATTGACCAAAAACAACAGGTTGCGACGGCTAGGTTCAGCCGCGAAAATGTTCTGCCCACTCTTGATGTCGGCGAAATCGAACTCACAATCACCGGCCGATTGACCGATGGAACAGTCTTCGAAGCCATGGATACGATTAAGGTAATAAACAAAGCCGGCAAACAAACCAACAAAGTACCGTGCGATTAGACTGCTTTTGACATAGCTATTCACTGTCGAGATGCGCTTCAATATTCGCGATTTGCCGCATTCCGCCTTGCTTTTCGACTGCTTTTCTGATATACTATATCTAGGTACAGAACGGCCAGGGATTATCAGGAAATCCACTTTTTTATTCTTACCTGAGGACAGAAAAATATGGCAGAAGGATACCCCGACACCGCAAAAGTCTACGTAACCGAGAAGCTCGGCAAGCTGAGCATTCGAGATATGCTCGCTTATTTCGAGGAGCACGGCGTCATGAGGGTCTCCGACCTGCATATAAAAGTCGGAACACAGCCGGCATATCGCATCGACGGCAACCTCGTAAAGCTAAAAGGTATAACCGTTACACACGAAAGCGCAAAGCAGCTCATCTATCCCCTGCTGTCCGATGAAAACATGCAAAAGTTCAACAACCAATACAGCGTCGACTGCTCTTACAAGCTCGGCCAACTACAGTTTCGAATCAACGTCTTCAGGGAAAACGACGGCATTTGTGCCGCCATCCGCGCATTATCTATGGACATCCCAAAAGTCGAGGACATCGGCTTTCCAAACAACGTCTGGAAAGACATCATCAACCGCAAGCAGGGTCTCGTACTATTCACAGGCATCACCGGTGCCGGCAAATCAACTACCATCGCCTCCATCATCGACCGCATTAGTGAAAAACACGCCTGCCGAATTATTACCCTTGAAGATCCTATAGAGTATCTCTTTCAACAAAAATACGCCCTTATCTCGCAGCGCGAAGTCGGAAGAGACGTCAAATCATTCGTCGACGGCCTGAGGGCCCTGCTCCGCGAGGACCCCGACATCGTATTTGTCGGCGAAATGCGAGACCCTGAAACGATTATGATGACGCTTATGGCCGCCGAGACCGGCCACCTGGTCTTCTCCACCCTGCACACACGCGATGCGACCGGCACGGTAACAAGAATCCTCGATTATTTCCCGCCCGGCAGGCAGAGCGAAGTGCAAAACCAGTTATCACTCAGCTTGGCATACATTATCTGCCAGAAGCTCGTGCCAAAAAAAGATGGTACTGGCAGGCTCGTCGCAATGGAAATCCTAAACAACAACTTTGCCTGCGCAAATCTGATTAGAACCGGTAAAATCGAGCAGATGTATTCGCAACTCCAGACAAAAGTCAAAAACAGACCCGATGAAAAAATGATTACACTGGATAAGCACCTGGCAATGCTCGTAAAAGCCGACAAGGTCGAGCTGAAAGAAGCACAAAAGTGGGTCAACAACATTAGCTGCTTCATCGATGCCATGAAGCACGACTAATATATAAAAATCAAATTCACCTGCCCCAAATCCAATCAAAAAGACCGGCCGGAGCCACTCAGTCTTTTATCACTTCGAAGCAGCAGCCGTCGAGCAGTGCAACATCAACGAAATTAACCACGGAATCCTGGTCAAGGTCGGCCCCGTTGCACCAGTCCGGCGAACCGCAAACAGATAACCATTTGGATGCCACAACACCCATTTGCTTGATTTTATTAGTCACTATCTTGATTGTGTCCGTACCACGAAACTTTTGACCGCTGGTAAGGTAACCCACAACAGCTATTTCACCATCAAATGATCCGACGCCGCAGAAAGCGCCCCTGTCAAAAACCGCCACAACCGCAACCAAACCATCCTTTACAGACACTTCCATCGATTCTGACGTAAGATTCAGTTCTTCGATTTCAGCCGGCCTGCTCGTATCCACATCTTCAATTGTGTACCCTTCAGGCAGAACAAAATGCGCTTTTATCCACTTGCCCTGGCTGCCGGGATTCAACGCCTGCGGCACCAGCTTCATCGGCACCTCTAATGCCAGCATAGAAAGCTCATAAGCACCCATATCAACCACTGGCTCGCCGTCGCCGTCACCGTCATATATACGCAAGTTGCCGTCGAGGTCGCAAACATCCGCAGGCACGCTGTCGTTGTCACCCGTATCGACGCAGGGCGAGCCGGCCGACAATCGATAATTACCATTGCCGCTGTCCGCAAACTGCGGCTCAGAATCAATATTGCCGTCACCCCAGTTCAATATATTACCGGGCTCCACATATATACCCCCCTCGCCGCCTCTGATATCGCAATAGCTGACCGTCATCGTCGCAGGATTTTCGAAATGCTCAAAATATATTTCCTCGCCCTGCAACGCCGCATTGCCCCACACAATGCAGTTGGTCAATGTCGAGCTAACGTTGCGATAGTACATGGCGCCGCCCCTGCCTGCAGCTGAATTACTGCTAAACGTGCAGTTGACCAGTGACGCCGTGCCCCAGTAGCTGTACATACCGCCCCCCTGGGAGGCCGAGTTACCCGTGAACAGACAGTTAATCAGTGTTGGGTTGTCCCAGTAGTTGTTGCAGATCCCGCCGCCCTGGGAATGAGAGGATGTTGCCGAATTGCCTGTGAACTCGCAGCCGATGAGTATCGGGCTGCTCCACTCTGTGTTGCGAATCCCGCCGCCCTCATAGTATGCCGAGTTGTTGATAAAACTGCAGTAAGTCAGCGCAGGACTGCTCATGCGGTTTTCCACCCCGCCACCTTCATGGGCCGAGGAATTATTGATGAAAGTACAGTTGCTCAGTGTCGGATTGCTGTTGTAGTTAAGCATCCCGCCGCCATTACCGTTGGATTTATTATCTCTGAAGATGCAATCTAACAGCGTTGGATTACTTCGGAAGTTATTCATCCCGCCGCCGCCGTCGTCATCTGCGATTATATACTCGTTCCCTACGAACTCACAGTTTATCACCGTGGGATTGCTGTAGCGGTTATACATCCCGGCCCCGCCGCCGCCGCATTGGTCTGACGCCGTGTTCCCGGTAAACGTGCAGTTGGCCACCATCGGACTGCCGTAGCTGTTGTACATCCCGCCCCCGCTGTCGTTGCTGCTACACTTAGTGTCAAAGGCATTGCCGCCGGTGATAGTAAAGCCGTCCAGCACGGCCGATGCATCCGTTCCGCTGCCGGTAACAACATGGTAGCTGTTCTCCCCTCTCGATACGTCAAACAAATCACCAATATCATCCCCGGCAAGGTCGCCGCTCAGAACCGTCTCGTACAAATCCACATCCCAGGCATCGGGATCCGGCTCTCCGAAACCGGCATACCCTCCCTTGATTGTCACATCGTTTTTCAATTGGAAAGTGGCCTCGCGATCACCGGATGTATTACCACCGCCCTGGTCCGGTTTATAAATGCCCTGCGCAACCAGAACCTCATCACCCTCACAGGCACTCGTCAGCCCATCCTGAAGCAGGTTGTACGCATCAGTCCAGCTCAATCCGTCATTGTTACCGGTGGCATCCGCATCAACATAAATAACTTTCGGACAATGGAATTCATACGCACCCATATCAATTCGGCCGCAAAGCACGCGCCCCTTGCCGTCCAAATCTGTCTCGTTCGGCCCGGTAACGTAATTCGGGTCCCCGGCATTGATGCAAACCGAATCCATCAATAAATGATAATCGCCCTCGACCCACGCGCCATCTGCATCCCAGTATCCAGGCTCGACAAAACACGGATCAACATCAATATTTCCCTCACCTTCCCAGCCGCCCTGAATATCACTGTAAGTTATCGATGCGGTGCCGCTATATAAGTATATTTCTTCAGGGATATCACCCCAAAAGATACAGTTGGTCATGATCGGGTAACTACCAACGTTGAACATCCCACCGCCTTCACTACCAGCCGAATTTCCAGAAAAAGTACAGTTATTCAATTTGGGATTGGAGTAGGATTCGTTGTACATACCACCACCGTCGCCCCACCTACCCCCAGGTCCTATGGCCAGGTTGCCCGTAAAGAGGCAGTTGTTAAGCGTCGGATTGCTTCTGTGATTACTCATCCCGGCACCGTTACAAAGCGCTTTGTTCCCGCTGAAAATGCAGTTAGTCAATACAGGATTACTGTAGGTGTTGACCATCCCTCCACCATCGCCACCGCCGTGATCGGGGATTTCGACGTCTGCCATATTCCGGGTAAATACACAGTTGGTCAGTACAGGATTGCTGGAAGAGTTGTACATTCCCCCGCCAAAGCTGCCTTCTTCGTCCACTGATGTGTTTTCAATGAAAGTGCAGTTTTTCAATGTCGGGCTGCTATCTCCATTGAACATTCCGCCACCGGCACGAGCCATATTACATGTAAAAGTACAGTTTATCAACGTCGGCGTGCTGTTATTGTTGTACATCCCGCCGCCGAAATCTCTGGCCCGGTTCCCGATGAACGTGCAGTTTAAAATCGTCGCTCTGCTGCTTTGGTTGTACATCCCGCCGCCTGAGTAATAGTATGATGATGAGCCATTAGCGTTGCCGCCTGTAACGGTGAAGCCATCGAGTATTGCTGTTATCGTGCCACTACCCCTCACAACGTGCCAGCTGTTCTCGCTGTTATTGGCAAAATCAGGCCCGTCGTCACCGGCAAGGTCACCGCTAAGAATAGTTTTGTACAACTCGACATCGCGAGCATTAGGGTCCGGTTCACCGAATCCCGCGTAGCCGCCCTTAATAGTCACGCCATC
>JABAHP010005306.1_pt2 | contig 23472 bp, 30 predicted proteins | sample 7062081 | NCBI WGS metagenome assembly JABAHP01 (sample SAMN14534357, study PRJNA622989) | marine sediment metagenome | biome: marine biome [ENVO:00000428]; feature: marine pelagic biome [ENVO:01000023]; material: deep marine sediment [ENVO:00002113] | place: India: Gulf of Kutch | collected...
TCTTAGTTCCTCAAATTGATCATAAATCCCTTTTAAAATCAATCGATTTCATGGGGTTCAAGGCAAAGATTATTCCAGGACAGATTTTTGGGGATGTGGTTAGAATTCCCTTTGAGAATATAAAAAATACCTTGGATGATAACTGTTATGCAATTCTTTCAGTTACTAGCTTTTTTCCACCTCGAGAAAATGATAATATTAAAGAAATAAGTAAATTTGCACACGAAAATAATCTTGTACATATTGTGATAAATGCATATGGAGTACAAAGCCCAGAATGGATGAAAATAATTCGATCTGCAATTGATGCAGGAAGAGTAGATGCTATAATTCAATCAACAGACAAAAATTTCCTTACACCTGTTGGTGGAGCAGTGATAGCTTCTCCTATAAAAGAAAATATAACAAAAATTAGTCAAACTTATGCTGGACGTGCCTCAGCTACTCCAGTTGTAAATTTCTTAATTTCAATGTTATCATTAGGTATTAATGGTTATCAAAAGCTAATTGAAGAGCAACAAAAAAACTATAAAATACTTGAAACAAAACTTAGAGAAATTGCTGAAAAATTAAATGAAAGACTTCTTGATGTTTATAATCCAGTGGCAGTAGCACTCTCATTGAAAAATATGAAAGAAGACCAATTATATGCTCTTGGTGGAGCTTTATATAATTTACGTGTGACGGGACCAAGAGTATATAATCCAAACGAAAATGAATTTGGGACATGTTGCAGAAATTATCCAACACCTTATATAGTTATGAATGCTGCAATTGGAGCAAAAGAAGAGGATATCATTTCTGCTGTTGAAAGATTTGAAAAAGCATATAATCAAATAGTAAAACAATAAAAACACTTCAAATTTTTTAATATTCTATTTGAACAGAAATAAAAATAAATAAAAACTAGAAGTTCTATATTTTAATAAAAATTATTTGAACGTTTTAAAATCGTGAGTTAGGGGTTCATAATGGAAAACCGGCTTTTAACCCAATTTAATAATGTGATTACCTCTCAATGGCTCTCGAAACAAATAGAAGAAAATTATGGAGCTTTAAGTCCACGAGAGTTATTTGAAATAGCTTATCATACATGTAATTCAGTAGCTATGAGAAATATATATATAAAACAATCCCAAAGCGAAGATGAAGGAGGTTCTAAAGCAGTTTTTTATTCAAATAGCAAAAAATTTACTGCAATAGAAGCTTTAGAAAATTCTTTAAAAATTACTAAATACTTTAGTGAAGGAACCACTGGTGATAAAGTAACCACAGAAATTCAGCCTTTACTAAAAAAGAGAAAAGAATTGTTCACAAAAAAGGATGATCAACTAAAAACTCAGATATTAAAAAGCATTTTAGTTGAAAGAAAACTTGATGAATGTGCTAACTTAGTAATGTTAAAAGGAATAAATCGAAAAATTTATTTTGCAATAGGTGATGCCAGAGAATCTGCTGCAGTTGTTCCAATATTTATGGAAGCTGAAGGTGCTAGTTTAGTACAATTAGCTTTAAATAAGTGGATGGAAACAGCTCAAAGATTAGAACAAGAACATACTTTTCCTGATAATCTTGTCCCTGGTATTCTAAAAAATCTTACTCAGATAAAAAAATGGCTATTAGATTTAACAAGTTCATTACTAGATAAATAGTTGTTAATTATTCTGAATCCATTTAAATTTTAAAATCTCAAAATATCACTTCAATATACATTTAGATAATACAGATGTATGTCTAAAAAAACGTAAAATGGATGTTTCACGAACAAAAAAATAAAAAATGGGCCATCGGGGATTTGAACCCCGGATCTCAGGTTTTTACTTTCTCGGACAAATTTTTTTATTGTATGTCCGATGGTCATTTATAAGACCTGCGCTTGTTGACCAAGCTTTTCTAAAACCTTGTTAACCAGGCTAAGCAAATGGCCCCAGTGTAAATAGGTTATGCTGAAACTATTCTAATCGTTGTATTTTTATATATATTACCAATTTCGATGGTTATATATCTAATTGGTAAATATAAACTAATTAAATCAGAAAAAAGATAAAAATTTTTTTATTGGTGTAATCTGTTATATTTATAATTGAAGTGATAAAAAGAGAAATTTTTATATCATTAAAAAAAATTGAAAAAGTTGATATTCAATGGCTGAAATGTTAACAGATCTCCTTCAGAATATCTATAAAAGAATTGCTCAATTAGGTCAAGCAATACAAGAACTGAAGAAATCTCTTGATGGGCTAAATCAAAACATTGAAGAAAAAATTACTAATTTAACCTCAAAATTAGAGGAATTTTCTAATGAGATAAATGTAACTCAAACTAAACATATTGATGTTGTAAAGGAAATTGGAGCAGGAACAACGGAAGAATTGAAAGTTATTCAAGAAGGATTAGGTTTAGATGCCCTTAAAAACCTAATCAAAAAATTAGAGGATTTTTCCAAAATGTCTGAAGGTGTTCTCAACCAGGATACTGTAAATTTATTACTTTCAGAAGCCATTGATTCAGTTAAAAGCCTTAAAGAATCTATTAAAGAAGAAGAGGTAATAGAATAAAATTAAAATATTGTAGGTGTAAAAAGTTGGCAGAACAATTATTGGAACAAATGATCCAAAAAATAAATCAAATTATGGCTTCTTTAGATGGTACTATAGCTCAGATTAACCAAATGAGAGGTGCAATTAATCAAATGAGTCAAAGTTTTTCTGAACAAACAGTAGCTATGACAGAAAATATTAGATTAATAGTAGAAGTCTTAAAACAATTCCGAGTTCAGTCTACAAAAAGTCTCACTGACCTATCTGATGATTTTAATCAAAAAATAAAAGAACTCTGGGAAAAAAAATCTATTGAAGCAATAACAGAAGAAGAAAAGAAAGCAATTGATATTATTAAACAAGCATCTAAAGCAGTAACAGATAATCTTTATTTTGCTCAATTATTGAATATAATTCAAAGTATAAGAGAAGAAACTAATAGGATAATTAGTGCAAGTCAATAAAAAATTTTTAATTTTTTTAAACTTAGTTTTAATTTAGCATAATAATATAATTATAAAAGGTGCATAAGTTTACATGCCAGTAGGCTGTTTCGTTATTTTACTTCCCACTGAATCAGATTATAAAATTTTAGGGTATTATTTTAAAGAGGGGGCACCCAGTTTTGAAATTACAAATGATTTATTTCTAAGATTAAATCTTGATCATTCAAAAAATGAATATAATTTGCTAAAAATAAAGGAGATTCAAATTTTTTCATATATTCATAAATTTAAAGGAAAATTAGCTCGAAACGCATCAGGTCTTATAGTTGGGTTATTATTAAACCAAGATGATAAACCAGATAAGTTTAGATCATCTCTTAAAGAAGCAACAGAAGCCTTTGAAATCCCAAGTCTCAATATTCTAAAGAAATCAAAAGAAGAATTTGAAGTTGTTTTAAGGGATGTATATTTGGAGCATTTGGAACCATTAATTGATATTCTTCAACCTGGAGCATTAAAAAATAGCATAATTAATATTACTAAATTTATGCTTAGTGGTGGGAAAAATGAAAGAAAAATTGCCCAATCTCTTTTAGAAAAAGTTGAAAATGGAGAACATAACAAAATCTCGGAGTATTACAATACTGCTGAGAGTGCTATGAAATCTTTAGAGTATGAAAAAGCAGCAAAATTTTATACTAAAGCAGCAGAAATTGCAGAAAATCTATTTATAATGGATATTGCAACTTCTCTTAAAGAAAAAGGTAGTTTTTCTCAAAAAATACCTGATTTATCTAAAGAAAGAGAAAGAATTGTACAGGAAGCGAGAAATGCTCTTAGAAGTGAAGATTTTCATACAGCGTACACCTCATACAGAAGAGCAAGTGAGATTTCAAAGAAATTAGTTCAATTTGATAAAGAAGAAGAATATCGATTAAAATCAAAAGCATTAGAAGAATTTTATAAAATCGATGAAAAATATAGAAAAAATAAATAAACCTCTCTTGCTTAATTTTTTATAAATATATCCATTAAAATGCTTGTTTTTATTCTGAAATGGCGGATTTTAATCAAAAAGTTATATGCTTACTTACTGATTTTGGCTTAAAAGGTCAACATTATGTAGCGAGTATTAAAGGTGTTATATTAAAAATTAATCCCGATATAAATATAATTGATATAACCCACAACATTACTCCTTTTTCAATAATAGAAGCATCATATATATTAAAAGCAACATATAAGCATTTTCCAGAAGAATCTATCTTTATAAATGTAGTTGATCCCGGTGTTGGAAGTTCGCGAGAAATATTAGCGATAAAAACATTGTCTAAGCATTATTTAATAGGGCCTAATAATGGAATTTTTTCAGGAAATTTTGCTAAAGATATAGATGAATGTATTGAAATCCAAAATGATGATTTTTTTAATAAACCAATTTCAAATACATTTCACGGAAGAGATATAATGGCACCAGTAGCAGCGCATTTAATTTCTGGTATTTCTTTTAAAAAATTTGGACCTAAATTTAATATAAAAAATTTAAAAGGTATCCCATTTACATTTAAGATTAATAATGAGAAAAGGATTATCCAGTGTATAATTCAATATATCGATTCTTTTGGAAATGCAACCACTAATATTCCAATGGATAATAATAAAATTCATAATAGTGAAATCACACTAAATGAAGGTAAAGAAATAATAATTGAAATTAAGGAAAAAACATTTAAAGGATTTTTTAACTTAAATTTTTCAAGCGTTCCAGTTGGATCTCTTCTATTTCTTGTGGGATCGACTGGTTTTCTTGAAATCTCAATTAATCAAGGAAATGCTTCCAAGAAATTAGGGTTAAAATTAGGAGATAATACTACAATTAAATTATAGAAAAAAGTGTTTAGGCATGGAAAAAGAGATTTTAGCCTGTATTGATAAAAAAAACAAGAGATATTTACAATCTGGTCAAATCTCCAAATATATTTTTCCAATAGAAAGAAAAGAAGCCCATAGAAACAAAATATGTCATTTAATAACAAGATTTTTTATACTCTCGTCAACTCCAGATGGTTCTCAATTTTATTTAGTTCAAAAACGCGGAAAAACTAAAGTAACTTTTCCCGGATTTTTTACAGACTCATCTTCAGGACATGTAAATTGGGAAAAAAATTTGACCCTAAATAAAATTAAGCAAAACGCATTAAGAGAACTAGAAGAAGAATTTGGAATCCCTCCATCTGAAGTTAAAAGCGTCAAGTTTTATGATCTAAATACGGAGGGCGATGAAATTGCATACATTTTTTTAGGTTGTGTTGATAAAAATATACCTTTAAATCCAGATGAGAATGAGGTGGATGTTAAGTTTAGTAAATTCTATAGTAGGTCCGAGCTTAAAAAGCTCTTAGAATCCGAAAAATGTATTGATTATTCAAAAGCAATTTGGAAAAAGCTTTTAAATATAAAATTATCAACACTCTTCAAGGATAATATTGTACATCCTATGAGAAATAAAAATGGAATTGCCCTATTTATTGGAAGATTTCAACCTTTACATCATGGACATATATATGTTATAAAACAAATTTTAAAATCTAAGAATTTACTAAAAATTGGAATTGGTAGTTCTCAATTATCCCATACTCTTAATGATCCATTTACATCTGAAGAAAGAAAGATGTTTCTTAAGAAATCTTTGGAAAAGAGAAAAATTTTATCAAGTTCTTATAAAATTTTTGATATACCAGATATTTTTAATGCTGCAAAATGGGTAGATCATGTTATTTCAATCGTTGGGGAATTTAATTCAGTTTATTCCAATAGTGATTGGGTAAGAGAACTGTTCTCTAACAAAGGAATTAATGTTGAGAAGAAAATATCAATTTTTAAGAGTAAATTCAGTGCGCAAAATATTCGGAGATTAATCTCTAAAAATGATAAAAAGTGGAAAAATTTAGTGCCAAAAGAAGTAGCTGAACTTATTGATGAATTTAATGGAATCAATAGAATCCAATCTCTATATAAGAAAGCAGGGAATATATAATGTCAAATGAACTCTTAGAAATTGATGGATCCCTTGGTGAAGGTGGTGGCGCAATACTTCGAATAGGTGCAGGATATTCAGTTTTACTACAACGTCCAATTCGAATCAAAAATATTAGAGCAAATAGATCTAAACCTGGATTAAGATTACAACATTTAATGGGTTTAAAAACCTTATCTGAATTAACAAACAGTGACTTATCTGAATGTCAGGTTGGAACTAAACAAATAACATTAATTCCTAAAAAAATAATTAAAAGTAATATTGAGGTTGAAATTGCTACCGCAGGTAATATTGGTTTACTACTACAACCTATTCAAATTGCGTGTATGGGATTTAAAACACCAAGGGAAATAGATATAAAAATTAAGGGTGGTGGGACATTCGGAAAATGGGCTCCCAGCCTTAATTATCTTCAGCATGTAACATTTAATATTTTTAAAAATCATGGTTTTAACATCAATATTGATATTCTGAAACATGGGTTTTATCCTAAAGGAGGCGCTGCTGTAAGATGTGCTATAAATCCTCCAAAAATTAGCCTAAACCCAATAAATTTGGTGGAATTAGGAAATGTTAACTTAATTCAAGGAGAAATTATTTGTACAAATCACTTAAAAAATAAAAAAGTATGTGAGAGAATAAAGAAATCCGCAACAGAAAGAATAAAAAAACAATTACATGTTGATGTTAAGATTAACTATAAATATATACAATCCCTGAGCCCAGGAGTAGGCCTTTCTTTATGGGCAAATTCAGAAACAGGTGCTATTGTTTCTTCTGGAACATTATTAGGAGAACGGAATATTACTTCTGAAAACCTAGGTATAATGGCCGCTGATAAGCTAATTAAGTATATTAAAAACAGAATTCCCGTTGATAACTATCTTAGTGATCAATTAGTTCCTTACATGGGATTTATTGAAGAACCTTCAAGGATAAAAGTCCTTGAGGTAACAAGCCATACCAAAACAAATCTTGAGTTGGTTAAATTATTTTTGAAAAGAAATTATATTGTTAAAAAAGAAAAAACTCATCATATAATAGAATATCTTTAGTTGATATATGACTTTTTTAAATAGAAAGTATTAATCAAGAATTTATCAAAAGTTTAGAAGAAATTTTTATAAGATTATTTTATTATATGTTTATTATAAAAATTATTAAATTATTCAAATAAGAATGTCTCAGACAGTTGCCGCATTTCAGCGATGTCCTAGATGTGGAAATGAGAATACAGCTGATAGTTATGCTTGTAATTTCTGTGGATTTAGATTAAAAATAGAAAGAATCGAAACTATTAGGTTTTTTAGAAGATATGAAGCAGAATGGACTAAACCTTACCGCTGGTATATGAAGATTTTTTATCTTTTTGTGAATGCCCCAAAAGCTTTTCACGATATTAATCATAAAAGAAGTAAAGCCCCTGGATGGTTAATTTTGCTATTTTGTTCTTTATTATACGGATTAATGGGCTTAGCGTTTTTTTCACATGTTAATATTATAGGGATTCCTCCTTATTCTTTTGGTCATTTTCTTTATGGATTAAGTTTTTTTGCATCTTTTTTTCTATTTGGGTTTTGTTTTCAATTAGTTTTCTTTTGGTTTTTAATATGGGCATTTAGTAAGGGAGCTAATTATGCCGTTGGATTCACAGATAAATTAGAAAAACGCTTTGGAGGATTACAAGAAGAAAAAGAAAAATATAAAGAAACAGATGTAAGTCCATTTAGTATATATAAAGGTGGTACTATGTTGCAATTAGAAGGAGCATACAAATTCAGAATGATGTTATGTGCATTTACTCCATTTTTAGTCATAAACGCGATAAAGATTTTGATTGTAATTTTTGGGTTCCCAACTGTGGATAATATCAACATTGATCAATTATTTGATTCAGCAACATGGGCTATTTTGGATGTTATCGATGCATTAACTTTAGCTACTTGGGTGCCAATTCTAATGACTCTCGCTATAAGAGAATTAAGTAATTCTTCTACTACCAGAGTATTAATCCCTAATATAATCATTGGTGTAATAATAGCTATTTTATTCTATTTTCTACGCCCAACATTATTTGGTTAAATTTATTAGCTCTCAATCAAAACGTAATATTAAAATTCTGATTTTATAATTATTAAATTTTAGTATGACAGAAGATAATAATATTCCTGACATTGAATCAAAAATCGAATCTGAACTATTCGCATTAGTAAAATCAATAACAAATTTAAATAAGAAATATGAAAAAGGAAATGTTAACCAAAATTTTTTTAAAAAGGCATTAAAGACAACCATGAATAACCTATTAAAGCTTAATTTCACATTAAAAGAAAAAAAGATTCAACTGACAGATCTCCTTAATAGAATGGAATTCACTGAAGAATATAACTCCGCTTTTGATATTATTAATCGAGTTTCATCCCTTAATATATCGGAAAAAAATATTTCTTCAAAAAACCATACATTTTTAGAATTACCTGGTATTACTTCTGAAATAACAACATCTTTCATAACTCTTATGGATGCGTTAACTTTAGAAGGTTTAACAAAAAATGATATAATTATAAATTTGTTTGAAGAATTAACTGATAATTTAAGTAAGTTCCCTGGATTAGATGACATTCTAAATAGAGCCGAAGCAGTTAAAACAAAAGCACTAAATCATAACAATCAATTTCTTTCTGATGCACAATTGAAAGAAAAATTAATAGAAGATCTATATCAAATTTTTAAAGATTTTCAGAATAAATTAAGGTTAAAATAATAGGTAAAATAAAAAAATTAATATTTTTTGAGTAATTTAATTTCATATAATTTAATTATAGTATTTCTAAAAGAATAGCATAAGGTAATTTATTATTCCACGTCCAGGCTTACGATCTAAATCTCAAGCACGAAAAATTATCAACACCCCAGGGAACAGAAATGTAACCCATTATTGGAGAAAAAAACCTAAAAGAGCAAGGTGTGCAATTTGCAAAAGACCGCTTCAATCTGTTCCAAGATTAAAGCCTTCTAAAATGACTAAAACTCAAAATACAGCAAGAAGGGCAAATCGACTAGAAAGTGGAAGATACTGCGCAAAATGTCTTCAAAGAATGATAAAAGAGACAGTTTGGAGCCAAAAAACATCTTAGATTTTTTAAACAGTTAGTTCTATTCAGTAGTAAAAATCTTAAGTACTTTCTTTCTTAATTCAATTAGATTAAACTTTAAAATATTTTTATAAAATGATTATAACAATCTCAGGTCTCCACGGAACTGGTAAATCTACTATTGCCAAATTAATTGCTGAAAAATTGAGAATCCAATATTATAGTACTGGCCAAGTCTTTAGAGATCTAGCACTAGAAATGAACATGAGTCTAGAGGAATTTACAAAATATACAGAAGAAAACCCAGATATTGATAAAAAATTAGATAATAAAATAATTGAAATCGCTCAAAAAGGAAATATAGTTATTGATAGTCAATTAAGTGGCTATATTCTCAAAACCATTGCAGATTTCAAGATCTTATTGACTTGTTCACTAGAAACTAGAATTAATCGTATGTCATATAGAGACAATAATAGTTATGAAGAAAAATTAAAAGAGACTATTTTAAGAGAAAAATCAGAATTAGAGCGATTTAAACGTCTCTATGATATAGATTTAAATGATCAAGAAGAGTTAAATCAATTATATGACCTTATTATAGACACAGAAAACCTTACGGTCGAAGAAATTTTAGAAAAAATTCTTTCATTCATAGAAAAATAGTCAGACTTTTTTTGTGAAAAAATCGAAAAAATTTTATGTTTATATTGATTTCTTAAATTACTAAAAATTTCGTATGTTTACTGGATATTTTAGACTCCCAGTAACTAAGAAATAATTGGAAATAATTTGGTGACAAATTATATGAGCGTTTATGATATTGGAAGATTATGTGTAAAAACAATGGGAAGAGAAGCAGGACATTATTGTGTTATTGTTGATATAATCGATAAAAATTACTTGCTTATTGATGGTTTAAAAGTTCGAAGAAGAAGGGTAAATTATAAACACATTGAACCAATTGCAGAAACAATTGAAATTAAAAAAGGAGCTAAACATGAAGAAGTTGAAGCTGCAATAAAAAAAGCTAAATTAGAAAAACAAATGAATGAAATAATGTCTATTCCAATAAGATAGCTTCAAAATAAAAATCCCAAACAATCTTTTTTATTCATTTTTATTTTAATATGCAACGGTTGCCTAGCCCGGTACGGCGCCGGCTTGGAGNNCTTCTTATAAGAATAAATCCCTCCCGTTGCGCTTTTTTTGAATGAACTTTCTGAATTAAACGTCGGGAAATTCTAACGCTTTTGCTTTTTGACCAGCAAACATTCCTCCCATGCCTCCCGAAGCTTGACTTTGAAGCTTAAGAAGCCTTTGAACAAGGGTATTAAGTCCTAAAGAACAGAGAAAATACCACGCAGTGAAATTTATGAAGCGAGCACCTACTGCCATGAAAGCACCGATTAAGGGAACATCGTTAGCATTCATAGGAGACAATGCTACAGGTTTACCCGCAAATAGAGTGTTTACAATACCAAAGATGATAATCATAGGAAGAAAAGTTATACATGTCGGTTTCATTCTTTGCAAAGACATTCTTTGTTGTGTCTGTTTGAACATAGCATCTTTACGTTCCCATCTCTTTCGAGCCTTTCGGTAACGTTCAGGATCGACTTCAGCTAATTCAATTATTTTTTCTTTTTCTTCTTCATGTGATTTAATTTGTAATTGTTTTCGGTTCATCTCCTCAGTGTCTACTAACAACTTTGTTAATGCCGCACTAATTAGGGCTGTAGTTATAGCTAAAAGTAGAACAAAAATCATTGACCATGGGGGAGTCGAAATAAAATCTAAAAACGCATTTTGAAAGATTAATAACATCATCTTTATATTTTATTATCTTGAAATAATTTTAAAGTTTTCATTTAATAATATTCTAATATTTTTTATTCAAAACTCTTAAAATTGTCTGATAAAAACAATTATATGATGTGACAAGAAATAAAAATAGATGAAATCTATTAATCCATACCCAACATCGCCCGTAAACCAGGATATTGTTGAGCAGCTAATTCTTTTGATATTGTCTCAGCGTATTGATGGATTATGCCTATGGCTATGAGAAGACCTGTCCCAGAAGTCAGTGCCCCTAAAGTATCTGCGCCAAAACTTAAACATGCTATAATCATACCATTTAGAATGACAAGTGTGGGAATATATCTTTTAAGAATTCTTTCAATAATTTTTGCAGAGCTTCTAAAACCAGGAACCTGCATTTTTGAATCTATAATTTGTTGAGCTATATCACGCGGTGCGAGTCCTGAGACTTCCACCCAGACACGGCCGAGCATCACACATAGAAATATAAATATCACTAAATAAATAAAACCTCTCAGAGGATTTGATAAAAAATCATTTATTCCTATTGGTGGAGTGAGCAAATATATTAATCCTCCAGTTGGCACAAGTTGAACACCTTGAGTTGCACTTCCTTCTACCTCTCTAAATGTTCCTATTAAATTTATCCAAAAATTGAGGGGGTGTGAAGGATCTGCAGGTCGTAACCCAGAGTTCGGGCCAGCCAATAATTGCCCAAAAAATAGTATATTTGCATACAATGCATTAACTAGAATAACAGGAATGTTGGAAACATAAAGTAATTTCATTGGATATTTACTTTTGAAACCTCTACTACCACGATATGCCAGGGGTATCTCTACACGCGTTGATTCGAACCAAATCACAATCAGAAATATCACAACAGTAGTTATTACACCTAAAAGTGACGGGAAACTGCTACCTTCACCAAAACTCCGTAAAAAAAGTGAATTCAGTTGTCCTACGTTGTCAGGATTCCCATCAAACAATGCTTGAAAGAATGCTATAACAACTCCTCTTGCTAAACCATCTCCTCCCTCTGCTATGCTAGGCGTAGGAATAAAACTAAAACAATTCCAAAAGATTTGCCCTGCTATACCAGCAGCTATGAATAAAGACACACCGCTTCCAAGCCCCCAACCCTTCTGGAGAACTTCATCCAGTAATATAATGATAATTCCCGCAAAAAGTAATTGAAAAAATACAAAAAAAGCTTCTGAGATACCTAGGGCGCCAAAAGCTCCGCCCATAATATAAGCTGTAGCATTGAAGATTGTTAAAAATATAGCTAATACTTTTTGAGCTCCACTAAACATTGCTCTATCATATGGATCAGCCATATTTACATTAATTATTCGAGAACCAAGAAGTAATTGCATTATAAGCCCTGCTGTGACTATAGGTCCAATGCCTAATTCTGTCAGCATCCCCCTCTGACTAGCAAGGATAACTCTTAACCAATAAAAATAATCTGTTGATTCTTGAACATTTATACCATATAGTGGAACATTACTCATAATCAAATAAATTATCAAGACAATTGCAGTCCAGATAAATTTCTCTTTAAATGAGACTTCGCGTTGCGGCTGTTTTATTTCCGGCATTACCTTTACAAACGGAGTGAAGAATTTAAGGAATTTTCCAGCCATTTTTAATCAGAAATATTAGTCTTTTCAATTGAATTATTTTAAGTCTTCTTGAACTATTTTCGTTCTCAAAAAATGAAATGTAATTTAAAAAAAAATAGATTTTTAAAAAAAGTTTACTATTTGAAAACGGATTTTTTATGATAACCAAATAGTCGATTGGAAAACTTAAAAAAAAAATAAATAAAAAAATATTAACTTATTTTAGATTGAAAAAATCAATAAATTCACGAAATTTGGGTTTCTTAAAAGAGACTTCCTATTCCTGTGGGTTCTTCTTCCTCGGGTTCCTCTTTTTTCTTCTTTTCTTCCTTTTTCTCTTCTTTAGGAGCTCCTATTGGAGCTGTAGCTATAGGTACAGCACTAGCAGATTTTATAATATCTTCAATTTTAGTTCCCTTTAAACCCGCAATTAGTTTAGAGATTTCTGTTTTATCCACTTTAGCACCTGCGGCAGTTAATACCTTTTCTACGTTTGCTTCGGTAATTTTACCTCCAGCTTTGTGAAGTAATAAAGCTGCATAAATACTTTCCATATTATTTAACCTCTTTTTTATTTTTTTATCATTATATTTGTAATTTTAATTTGCATTTCAAAAAAATTGTAATTTATCCAAAGAGACCTCCAATTCCAACGTCCTCATCCTCGGATTCCTCTTCTTCTGGTTCTTTTTTATCCTCTTTAGGCTTCTCCTCTTTTTTTACAACTTCAATTCCTTCCCCGAAGATGATAGAATTTAGTAAATTTGCTTCAGAAGCAGCTTTTCGAACATAATCCTCTGACATATCTTCTATAAAGAAGGGCATTTCGAATAGAATTGCCAGTGATTCTCTATAAGCCATGGCAAAATCTTGTTTAAACTGTTGAATATCCATATATAAGATTTCTTCAGGAATAATCTCACCATCACTCCAAGCAAAGTGAATTTTAATCAAGGATTCGATAGGAGTAATTCCCAATTTTTTCAACACTGCTGCTTGTTTAACGTCTACAGTATCACCAGCTTTATGTGTTCTTGTATCTTCTCGAATATGTATTGTATCATTCATAATTCTGGTAGGTAATCGCAAAGTCATGTTCAATTCACTAATAACTTGCCCAGTTGGTAATCCTGTGTCTCCGGCAGGAACCCAAATATCGACAGGTGTAACTTCATTAGGTTTTGCTGGAACCATCCACTCATTTTCAAGAAAAATACTCTTTAATTCAAATATATCAAGATTAGTGAAAACTAGACTCGATTGGCCTGGTATATGATCAGCTAATTCGTCTAAACTTTTCTTTTTGGATTCATTTTTAAACTGTTCTATGGCACGGTGTTGAAGCGATTTTTTCGACATTCTAAATACTGCTTTTCCTCTTAAAATTTTACGCATAGTTTGAATTTGCATATCATTGATATGGGCAACTTCGATTACTACAACATTTTTATATTTTTTAAACAAATCAACTAAATGATTAATTTCATCAATTTTCCATTGTGGAATATGTTTATTTTTAATCATAAGATCACACCTCTATTGTTTTTAAGAATTCTTCTGTTACTTTAACAGGTTTTCCCATTGTAGATTTAAGATACATTGATTTAAAATTATTAAATCTATGAGGCATTTGATCTGCAATAAAATTCACCACAGTTTTCATATTTTCAAATAAATTGTCTATACTCATAGATTTTTTACCAATCTTAGCAAATATAATAGGATGTTTTTTCATTTGAATTCTAATGATTTTTTTATATCGTTCAAAAGCTGCTTTTAAATCGTCTGGGCTAGAGATAATACCATATCCCGTAGGAAAAGGTTTAGGCATTTTACCGACAGGTCCAAGAAATCTTGCTAAGTAACGAGCAACATCTCTCATCATTTTATCTTCTACAACAAAAAAATCATATTTTTTAGCAAATTTTTTTTTAAATTTTTTCTCTTCATTATTTAATCCAACTAAACCATCAGAATCAACAGTATCAATCCCAAGTTTTTTTGCTTCTAATAATATCTCATCAGATGCAATCACACAAATATTTGGATTATCATTCAAAATAATATCATTAGATAAGATAATTTCTTTATCAATTCGGTTTTTCGGATCATTTAAATTAACATCTTTAATATTTATAATAAGATCAATCGATTCATCAAACTTTCTTACCTTTTCTTTAAAACCATCCTTTTTAATTACTGAAAAATCTATAGCAGCATTTAACGATTTTCTTAATAATTTATCATCCACTTTCACTTTTAATTATTCACCTCTTATTTTATCGTCAAATTCTCCATTATCAATTCGTCTTTGTATGACTCTGGGATCCTCTCCCTCTATAGTTAATCCTACTGATAATGCGGTTCCTAATACTGTTTTTATAGCAGCTTTATATGACTTATCCAAAAATTTCTCTCTTTTACCATCGACTACATTCTGGATTTGCTCAAGTGTCAGATCACCAATCTTTTTTTCTGCTGTAGCAGAAGTCCCTTTTTCAACACCAACTTCTTTAAGTAATAATGATGCTGTAGAAGGTGTTTCGATAAAAATTTCAAACTGCTTTGTTTCGGGATCGCACTCAATTCTTACTGGTACTGTTAATCCTCTAAAAACCATTGTTTGCTTGTTGATCTCGTCTACTACGTCTTTTATGTTTATACCCGTGGGGCCGACGGTGGGGCCTTTACCATAATAACACAAAAACGATATGCTTTATGCAATAGGCGGCCCTCCTGATGCATTTGGGGTTTAATCGAAACGATTATTAAAGATATACTCTCCCACCAGTCACAAGAGCCTTTACAATTACTTTTCCTTTTTCACTCACATATACTCACCGTTTATACTTAAAAATCTTTGTTAAAAAAATATCTAAGATTGTATGAACGCGAAATTTATAAAACTACTTTCCAATATCTTTAAATATATTGAAACCGCTTTAATTTGCGTCCTAAGTTTCTTAGAATAATTTTTTTAAACTTAGTGAGTTTTAGAATTAAGTAATATTAAAAAATTTTATCTTTCAAGAAAAGAATATTCAAAAAGGGAACAAAAAAAAATATCATAGCATTAAAAAAATTAACCTCTGCAACATAGTCTTCTTCCATATTCAAGGTTACATTTATAATATTCTTCAGACAAAATCTCTTTAACAGTTTCATAATCTAAGTTTACTTTTTCAGCTATCTCCTCAATATCATTTCCTGGGGTTGCGATTAATAGATAAATTTTCTTTTTTACTTCTTCACTAACTTCTATGGTCATTATAGTAAATTATAACTTTTAATTAATAAATTTAAGTAGTAAATTTAATCATTTCATCTACAATCTTATAATTTGGCAGAATTAAATCTGCTGCTCCACTTTCAGCAGCAGCTTTAGGCATCCCATACAATATGCTTGTTTCCTCAGATTCAGCAATTGTTCTACCTCCTTCGTGTTTAATTGCCTTCAATCCAGATGCACCATCAGCCCCCATTCCTGTTAGTAAAATACCCAATGTTTTTTCCTTATATACACGAGCTGTGGAATAAAACAACACATCAACAGAAGGTCTACAAAAATTCACAGGTTCTCCTTCATAAGTTCTAATACACGGTCTATTATTTTTAACAATAACCTGCATGTGTTTATCTCCAGGTGAAAGATATATTGTACCTGATTTTATTTCATCATTATTCATACCTATTTTTACACGAGCCCGACAAATATTTTTTAAGGAGGATGCAAATTGTCGCATGAATAGATGGTTTAAATGTTGTACGACTAGAACTGGTGCTGGAAAATTTTGAGGGATATCACTTAAGATCATTCTTAAGGTTCTAGGACCCCCGACACTTGCACCTATTACTATTATTTTTGTCGGTACTTTTTTAATAATAATCGGTGAAAGGTCTAGGAAATAATCTTCTGATCTTTGCTCTACTGAGTTGTCTAATATTTTATTAGATATCACTTCTGGTTTAATTTTTACTTCTTGGGTTTTCTGGATAAAAATATTTTTACTTAATAACTTTATCTTGTTATCAATTTTATTTACATTTCCGATATCTGCTAAAATAACTTTTGAAATTAATTTGTCTTTAATAGTTGGAATTACTTCCTTCCATATTCCTTCAGGTTTAACGATATAATCATAAATTTTTACGATAAGAGGAATATCAAGAGAATCTCCTTTATTGGGATCTTTATCGGTTAACACAATAGTAGCTATGTTAAACTGCTTTATTAAAAAATTAAAAGGCGAATACCAATCTTTATTTTCAAACTCAATATCGAGTATTAAAACATCAGGATTCTTGCTTTTTATAATTTTAACAGCTTCTTGCTCATTTCGAGCAACATCAACAACTATCATTCCTTTATGAGAAGAAAGCATATCAGACAGTAGAGTTCTACGATATGCTGATTCAGAAGCTATTAATACTCTTTTCGGCATTATCTTTCTCTTTGTCTTCTACTGAAAATAATGAAATTTCTTGTTTATATATATTCTGATAATAAAAATAAATTAGGATAAAAATAATCTGAAATATTAATTCTTAAACTTAATCTTCTAGAACGACTTTATGAGTGATCTTTCCTATTTTTTCAATTGAGGCTTCAATAAGATCTCCCGGTTGAATTGGACCTACCCCGCTCGGAGTTCCTGTTGCTACAATATCATCAGGAGCAAATGTTATAAACTTAGAAAGAAATGATAGTATCTCGGGAATTTTAAAAATCATATTTTCTGTATTTGATTGTTGACGAACCTCTCCGTTTATCTTTAAATCTATGCTTAAATGATGCGGATCTTTAATTTCAGCACAAGGAGCAACATGTGGGCCAATAGGTCCAAATGTATCAAAATTTTTACTACGATACCAAGGTAAATTGATATTTCTATCACTGATCTGCATTTTTCTTGCTGTAATATCAAGAAAAATAGTGTAACCTCTAATATATTCATAAGCTTGCTCAGTTTGAATGTTTTTACAAACATTGGAAATAATAAAAGCTAACTCTACTTCATGATCTACCTGATTATATTCTTGACTATTGTAGAGCATTTTCGGGTAAATTATAGGATTCCCCTCAGTTATTAATGTATTTAAAGTTTTTACAAAAAATAATGGTTCCTTGGGAATCTTTGATTTCATTTCCTTAGCATGTTCAATATAATTACGTCCTAGGCAAATTATTTTTGTTGGATTTATAGTAATATCCCCAAGCTTCATAATATTTAAAATATGATCAAACTTTAAAGAAATTTACCTTTCAAATTATTTTAGACTAAATAGATAACGAGTAACTTCAAAGATGAAAAGAATGAATGAAATAAATTCAGGTACTAAACAAGATGAAAAAAGAAGTTATTTTTCTCTTAAAATCAATCTTACGAAAAGAGTAGCAACTTGCGCAATTTTTATGGCTATTGGTATAGTACTAGCTCTTTTCAATCCGTTTGCTTTTGTTGAACTTTTAGGTGGTCCAAGAATTTTTCCTATGGCACATTTTATTAATGGAATGACCGGGGTTTTAATAGGCATGTCATTTGCTTGTACAACTTCCCTTGGTATCGCAATTTTTCGATATCCTTTACAAATTGGTTCAATCCATGCTTTTCATGGAGGGATCTCGGGGGCTCTTATAGTTGGGATCACAGCTTATATTTTACGAAGAAAAAAGCCTGAATATGTAGAATATGCAGCTTTAACGGAACCAATAGGTACAATATTTATAGCCGCAACTATAGCTAATTTTATTTCACCTGTTACTCTATTATATTGGTGGGCAATATTTGCTGCTGCCAGTATACCTGGGTGTATCTTAGGTTTTCTAATGTTGAAAATATTAAAACGTCAAGCAATTTCTTGGAAGGATTTCTTTCAAAAATAAAAAATATACTAATGTTGTTTCAAAACAAGTTTAGTTTTGCGGATTGTATTGGCAGTCACACCATCTTATATGGTGAAACTGATACAAAAAAGACCTATTACACTGCAAAATTTATTCAATTTCTTATAGAAACAAAAATGGTTAATCCAAAACAAATAAGTATATTGGATTTTGCCCCACCAAAAGAATCAATTAAAAATATTAAAATAGGTGGTAAGATTAGTGATTTTTATGAAAAAAGTCTTGTTTGTAATAATTTAAATTTTGAAGGAGAAATTATTCCACCTCGACTTAATTCTATGAACGTTGAGGAGCTTTATAAAATTGCATGTAAAAATTTTAAAAAAACTTATAAAATATTAAAAATCTTTAATGTAGATCCTACGGAAATATTAATTATTAATGATATTTCAATCTATCTTCATATAGGGAACAAAAAAATGCTTATCGACTCAATAAAAAAGTCCCGTACTTTTTTTGGGAATTCTTACTATGGTTCTTCGATATTAAATAATTTTGCTACTCATTTTAACTTAAGAGAAAAACGTATAGTTGAATATTTGGTAAGAAAAATGGATTATGCCTATTGTACAGAATAAAAATCTCGAAACCTTTAAGTCAAAATAATTTTAACTAATGTTCAATTAAATTATCTACAAAAAAAATTTAAATTTTTAAGATAATTATGAAAAAGTTAATTTTGTTCGGTCCTCCAGGAGCCGGTAAAGGTACTTTCAGTTCACAAATTAGAAATGTAGTAACTGAAATTGTTCATATAAGTACTGGAGACATTTTTCGCGAAAATTTAAAGAATGAAACACCTTTAGGTTTAAAGGCTAAATCATATATGGACAACGGTGAATTAGTACCTGATGACGTAACTATTGAAATGGTGCGTGATAGGTTAAATAAAGAAGATGTTAAGAAAAATGGTTTTATTCTTGATGGATTTCCTCGAACATTGCCTCAAGCAGAAGCATTATCAGATATAACAGAAGTGGATTTGCTTCTATTATTACAAGTTTCCAGAGATATTATATTTAAAAGAATTTTGGGTAGATATGCCTGTAAATCATGTGGAGAAATCTATAATAAATATACTCTCCCACCGAAGGTTGAAGGAATATGTGATAAATGTGGTGCTGAGATCAAATTTGAGCAAAGAAGTGATGATAATGAAGAAACTTTAAAAAGTAGATTAGATGCTTATGAAAAAAATGCCAAACCTCTTATCAAATACTATAAGAAAAAAGGGAAGCTTAAAAAAATCGATGCTACCGATACATTAAGTTATACTGAAGATGAGATTAAAAAATTTATAGGTTTATAAATTTTCTTTTTATCTTTATTCTAAATCATGAAATATAATATATGTGTTCCAATACCAATTAGAGATTCAAATTTACCATTAGTTAAGCCTATAATTGATAAAGCATTAAATTTAAAAGCTAATCTAATTGAGCTAAGATTCGATTATATTACAGATTTTAAAAAAATCTCTGTGGAATTCCTAAAAAATCTTTTGAAAATTATTTCTCCTCATGCTGTCGTTATTTTTACTTTTAGGGATTCATCTGAAGGAGGAAATACCCAAATTCAGCAAGAGACTCGTTTCAAGATTTATAAAATGTTTATCTCTGCTAAACCACATTATATTGATATTGAAATGGGTTCAGATATAAAAATTTTAGAGGAATTATTCAACTTAGCTAGTCAAAATGGGGTGGAACTAATTTTTTCTTATCACAATTTATGTGGAACATTATCATTTGAAGAAGCAAGAAATCATATATTTGATTTCGAATCTAGGTTAACTCAGAAATTACATATAGATCAAGAAGTATTTGAAAAAAACATTTATAAGATAATCTTCACCGCTAATAAATTCGAGGATAATCTAACTCCCTTAAAGCTTTGTAAAGAAATCTCTTGTTCTAAAAAAAAAATTATATCTTTCTGTATGGGCCCATTAGGTATGTTTTCTCGAATTATATGTATCATTGTAGGGTCCTATTTAACTTATGCTTTCTTAGAAGAAAAGACCGCAAAAGGGCAAATTCATATTAAAAAAATGAAAGAAATATACGATCTAATTCTAAAAAAGAGATAAATTGATCATCTATTAAAATTAGAAATATGAAGATTAAAAAAACTGGAAAATTTAATAAGATACATGGTTGTTTATTTTGCCTTTTTATTCCATATTTATCAGCCTCCAGTTCAAATCCCAATTGTAATCAATCAAATTGTAAATGAATCTTATAAACCTATAATTGATGCTTTAAAAAATCATCCAGAGGCTAAGATTACCTTAAATATCAACGGCACTTTAACTGAACAATTACATGATTTTGGTTTTGATGATTTAATTAGAGAAATTGCCACTTTAGCGTCTGAAAGCCAGATAGAATTCACAGGATCTGGTAAATTTCACCCTCTACTTCCTTTGATACCTGAACCTGAAATTAAACGTCAAATAAAATTGAATAATCACACTAATCGTCATTTTTTTGGAAAAAAATACAAACCAAGAGGGTTTTTTCCCCCAGAAATGGCTATTTCTGAAGAATTAATCAAGATTATTAAAAAATTAGGGTATGATTGGATAATTATGAGTGGAATTGCTAATACTTTACCAGATTTTCCTACAACTAATGTATCAATTCATCCCAATGGGCTACGTTTACTATTTAGAGATGATTATATCTCTACCGACTGCGCCTTTGATAAAATTAATAACATTGATGCTTTTATTAAACGTTTATATTATAAACGTACATCTGATGACTATTATGTAATACTTGCTATGGATGGGGAAACTTTTGGACATCACGTCAAACATGCGATTAGTAATTTTCTTGTTCCACTCTTTCAAAATATTCCACATAGAGATGATGTGAAACTATGTACGGTATCAGAAATAGTTGATAAGTTTCCTAAAGGCTACACTCAAGTCCCACGAGACTCTAGTTGGTCAACAATGCCCTATGATATTGCTACTGATGTCCCTTTCCCTCTCTGGTCAGATCCTAATAATGAAATACACAAACAACAACATAAATTTTTTATGTATGCTCTAACAATGATCCATCTTTCTGCGAAATATTGTGAGGGAATGGATGAAGAGAAAAGGAAATTATTTGATAATGCTAGAAATTTATTTGATCGAGGAATTCATAGTTGCCAACAATGGTGGGCTTCGCAACGCCCATATTACTCTCCTGATATGATATTGCGTGGACTAAATGAAATTTTAATGGCAAGTGTGAATGCTAAGCGTAGTATTCCTGAAAATGTACCAGATATTAAGGAAGCGATGGAACTGATAATGGAAGATATGTTAAAAACTCAAAATAAAATTGTCCTATCTCTAGACTAATTATGGAACGAGATTAAACCTAAAATCGAATCGTATCAAACCTTTATTATACTAGATGGTTCTCAATAAAAATAAAGAAAAAATTTTTTAATTAATTTAATCTTTTTTGAAAAGTTTCCCACAATCCCCGCACTTCATTGATGTTGCATCCAAATTTTAAACAAAATTAGATTTTGCATAAACCGGAGTGCCCTGCTTCAGCGATAAGCTGAAATAACTTTACCAATACTGTAGTATAGCACGTTATTTTTATCCGGTTCTTCATGAAGCTTTCGTGGATTCTCATTACCACATTGAGGACATTTATTGCGTTTATATTGTGTCAATTTTTTAATCCTAACTCTGTTATATTTATTATGAATATTTAGTAGAGTTGACAAATTTAAATTTAGTTTTTTAAATTGGTTTATATAGCAACCTCTCAAAAAGAATATTTTCATTTTCCATTTTATAGTATATGATAGGTGAATGAAAATTGGTATCTAATACAAAGAGAAGAGCATTTTTTGAATATTTTGATATTATTGTAGTTGGTTTAAACACCATTGTTTTAGTATTTTCAATCTTTATCATCCAAAGTAATGCTGTTTTATTATCTATAAATCTTATTTTCATAGCTATACTCTGGGGTTTATTGCTTTTTACATTTGTAAAAAGAAATCCTTACTACATAACACCTCTTTATGGAATGATTCTTTTTGGTATTGTTCTTGCTTTTGGCTTACTAACTCTACCAGAGTTATACACATCTTTATCATGGGTTGGATTTCTTTTAATTGGGATTTTAGCTATTATATTTGTAGCATTTATGATAAAGGGTTCAGGAAGTTCTGCGAGTAGAGTAGCCACAGCGGGAGGTCGTAAATGAACTCTAGTACAACCAGGAACTGATAACCCCTCTTACATAACAGGAGGAAGGGTTGATCGTAAACAAAAAAAAGCAATTCAAAAACAATATCGTATGTCTTGGATCGTTGTGATTTCTGCTATCTCACTATTTACAATTTTCTTAACATTTATAGTTTAACTTGGTTGTAGAACATAAAGATTTCGTCTATAATTTCACTAATTTTCTTTTTTGATGTATCAATAATAAAGTCTGCTGCAGACTCATATAATGGTTGTCTTTCAATCAAGAGTATCTTCATCTCTTCCAAGGAATCTTCTTTTTTAATTAAAGGGCGGGATTTTTTTCCATCTCTCATAATGCGCTTGTAAATCTCTTTAATGGAGGCAGTTAATAAAATTATATGACAATTTTTTCTTAAATTTTCAACATTCACTGGATTTATTACAACTCCACCTCCACATGAAATAACAACTTTTTCCAATCTTGAAACTTCTTCACATACAGAAATTTCGTATTCTCTGAATTTATCTTCTCCTTCTTCAGCAAAAATTTCAGGAATCGATTTCCCAACATTTTGAATTATAAGCTCGTCCATTTCTATAAATTTATATTCATTTCCGAGGTGTTTTACTAAATACTTACCTATTGTAGTTTTTCCTGTTGCCATAAAACCAATAAGTGCAATGGAATCTTTAGTCATAATGTTTCATAGCCGTTATTTTACAAAAAATAATATATAAAAAATTTTCAGATAGTTTATTCCCATGAAAATCCATGTTTCTCTAA
>JABAHP010002786.1_pt4 | contig 23469 bp, 23 predicted proteins | sample 7062081 | NCBI WGS metagenome assembly JABAHP01 (sample SAMN14534357, study PRJNA622989) | marine sediment metagenome | biome: marine biome [ENVO:00000428]; feature: marine pelagic biome [ENVO:01000023]; material: deep marine sediment [ENVO:00002113] | place: India: Gulf of Kutch | collected...
GGTTCGATTCAATGAAGCAAGCGGTGTTGAGGTTGATATTGAAGGACCGAATGTTGTTGGTGGAACACAAAACACCGAAGGTGAATTATATACCAGAATTAGTGGTACAATGACTGAAGGTGAAATCAGTGATCCAACACCAACAGTTGTTTGGCCTGAGCCCTAATAGGAAACTGTGTGGATTTACCCTCCGCTGTAGCGGCACCGTTATATATTGAGTTAGATGGACGTGACTTATGGTTCACTCCTTTGAAACTCTGGGATTTAGGTGTCTATGAAGCATGGGCGGTAAGTACCTATAAGGGTAGTAGACAAGAAGTTCTTGAGCAAGCAGATGCTTCGATAGAAGGGTTTGTTTTATTGCTTTGGCTTAGTTTACGCCACTTACATCCAGGTATGCAAAGAGTAACTTTGATTAAGCTCTTAGCAAAGGATGGTATAGTTAACATTCTCAAAGAGAAGGTAATTCCGCATATCATGGGGAATAGCTTTACATTTACACAACAGACAACCCAAGCATCAAGGATTACTGATGAAGATACAGATTGGACTTGGGTATTTCAAGGCTTAGCAGAGCTTTATAACTTCACTATTGCAGAAGTTGCTGCTATGTCTATGGACCAAGTTACTATGTATCTTTCATCAACTGAAGGGGGTAAGTCAAAGCGTATTGTAAAGTTTGATTCTTTGGCTGAAGCAACTCAGTACATTCAGAAGTTGAAGCAAGATGGCCAAAACGCAAGCAATAATTGATCTCATTGCAAATGACAAGCGGTTCAAATCCGCAATGTCTCGAGTGCATGGTATTCTGAAAAGAGTACGCACTGCAATGCAGGGAGTTGCTCAGACTGCTCGCCGAATGATTTTCTTCGGCACTGCTGCAATGGTTGGTTTTGTAAAAGCTACTTCAGATCAAATCAAGGCTGAAACAAAATTAGCAGCAGTTTTGAAATCAACTGAGAATGCTGCAGGACTTACTAACAAACAACTTCACGCTCAAGCGCGTGAACTTCAGAATTTGACTGGGATTGGTGATGAGGTTATCATTAATACCCAAGCAATTCTTGCTACCTTCAAAGAGATCAAGGGTACTCACTTTTCTAGAGCAATTCGTTCTATCCTAGATATGTCAACTGTCTTGGATACGGACTTAAAAAGTGCGGCGATCCAAGTTGGTAAAGCATTGAATGATCCAATTAGGGGAGTCACTGCTTTAGGTCGAGCTGGCGTTCAGTTTACCGATAAACAAAAAGATGTAATTAAGGGGTTCGTCGAACAAGGAAACATTGTTGCTGCTCAAGCTGTAATTCTCCAAGAGTTGGAATCTCAATTCCAAGGCGCAGCAAAAGCTATTGGTGATACACTACCTGGTGCATTGAAGAAAGCATGGGCTGCACTTGGTGATATGGGAGAACAGATCGGTTCGATCTTTATTCCATTCATTACAACATTTGCAAATAAAGTAGTAACTCTCAGTCAAAAAATTGTTGACTGGGCTTTAGCCAATAAGCAACTTGTTAAGACCGGTGCCGCAGTCGTTGCTATTTTAGCAGCCATAGTTGCTATCATTCCTACTCTTTCTGTCGCACTTATTGGTCTATCTTCTTCAGTAACTGTACTCAGCGCTTTACTTCCATTACTCACTGCTACAGCAGGAGTCATTGCTGCTACAGCCGCGGCTCTTTTGATTCTGACGAAAAGAATATACGATTTTAATCGTCAGCCTATCATTATGCAGGAGTCATTGGAGAAAGCAACTACTGCATTGAATGATGCTTCAGAAGCAGCAATGAAGTTGAATGATGCATTGAGAAAGGGGGACTACAAGACTGCTTTGGAAGCAGCAGAAAAACGTTCTACTGCATTAGCTGAGGCTCTTGAACAAATCCGGAAAGAGGCTGCTGAAGTTCGAAAGCAAATGTCAGGGGATAATATGATATTCAATCAGGAGCAGTTAGCTGCCCGATTGATTACCCTGAATAAACAAGCATATAATCTTCAGCAACAATTAAACAGTGCAAAGAATAAAGAAGAGAAAATTCGAAATACCATAGCACGTCAAGCTGAAGCACAAGCAAGACGTGATGCAGCAGCAGCTAAACGAGCTGAAGAGATCGCTCAGCGTAAAAAGGCTGAAGAAGAATACCTTGCAAAGAACCAGTCATTACTCGAACAAATTCGGGAAGTGACTGATGAGATTGCAGTACTTGATGGAAAGATTTCTGAAGAGCGAGCAGAGATCAATCGTCTTACTGCAAAGGGTGAGGATATAATTCTTGCCAGTCGACTAGTTGCACTCAAAGCACTTCGTGAAGAACGACAACGAGCACGCGATAAAGAGAAGGCTTTGAAAGATGAGGCAAAAGCGATTCGTGAATCGCTTATGACTGATAAGCAACGACTTAATCTAGACATTGCAAGGGTAAAACAAATAGAGCGTGCAGGCCATTTAACCAAAATGGAAGCTGCATTAAAGATCGCCGCACTTCAAAAAGAATTTTCAGAGCGCACTCGAATTAACCAATTCACTGGGACTATTCAGTCCGCTGAAGCCTTATACCGACGAACACAGGAAGCAGCCGGAGCAAGATCACCGAAAAGCCAACAAGCACTTGCTGCATTAGGAAGTAAGATGGAATCTATTGCAGCAGCAGAAATGAAAAAGACAGACGAGAATACTTTGGCTATTCGACAATTTCAATCTGCTTTTGAGAGAACTGTTGATGAGTCGACCGTAGTTGGTCGCTTTGGACGATAAAACATGGCAGTAGAATATGAAGAGCTAGCAGGTTCGCCTGTTGAGCGGGGAACCTTTAGTGAATTCAGTGCGACGATGCAAGTGATATGCGATTGGGGAGATCGCCATGCACTTATGCGTGAATGGGTTGGACAACTTCGTGGATACCCACATGCAAATAGTGGGAGTATTCCTGCTGTTCCTGCCACTTCTGCGAGTGCCCGTCCATTTGAAGGTGAGATTCAATCAGGAGGTATTGTTCTTGGTACTGATGGGCCCCTTGCGCAATATGAAAAAGCATTAGTTACTATTGAGTTTGGAGTAACTCAAGTTGGTACTCTTGAAGTGAAAGCATCAGGACCTGGTCAACCATTGGGTTGGAGACAAATTGCATATGCTTTTACTGAAGACTTCGAGCCTATCTCTGAATTTCAAACAGTATCTCATGAAGGCTTTGTTTGGTCTGATGGAAAAGCATTAGAACCAGAAGAAGCGCCAGGCAAGCAAACAGTTGGATTCAATTATACACTTACACGAAATTACTTGTTTGGTGATAACATTACACCACTTCTTGATCTAGTAGATAAAGTCAATGATCTGCCTTTGATTGGAAGAACTCCATTATTAAATGGAATGTACTTCCCAGCAGAGACTTTACTATTTACTGTTCCGACTGTTCATACTCGAGCAATTTCACTCTATTCAGTGGAATTTCTTGAGTTTACTATGCACCTTCATTATCGTGCTTCTGGATGGAATAAGTTTTGGCGACCAGATAAAAAGGTATATGGTCCTCCAACACAAATACCTATACCAGTAATTGCTGTAGGTGATTGGGATTCAATCCATATCGAAGCAGAAGGTACTAGTGGTGAAGCGGGTGTTCAATACAAAAACTTTAAACTTGCGGACTTTCTAGTATTGTAATGACACGAAAACTAACTATTGCAAAAGATGGAGATGTAATTTCCGCAGCACAGTGGAATGAGTTAGTTCGACTGGCAAAGCGAGAAGTTACTGGTCCGCGAGTTGTAAAGTCTCCAGATGGGTGGCATATTCGTGATGCTCCACGAACTGAACCTGGGGCAGACAACTTGTCTTTCGTGGTTATTCGGAGTATCAATGATTCGACTGATCGGGCTGTGAATGTTCAGAAGGTAAAACCTACAATTGTAGATGGAGAGTGGACTGGTGGATTTCATACAGTAGGGGATGAGCCATTTCCAATGGCAGTCTATCCTTTTCAAAGAGCAGGGGATTATCAAGCTTTTATTTGGCCTGATACAGCATTGACTGAAGAGACTTGTATTCTCCCTGCAATTTTGATTGATGGTTCCTGGTATGTAATGCAATACCTTCGTCATCGATTGGCACCACCAGATACTCGAGTTCCAATTACTGATTGTGGTGTGAGTCTCCAAGAATAAAATGGAACAAGCTTGCTGTTTTAGTTTCGACGTAGGACTCTGTCGCAACCTTGAACCAGAGGAGTGCCTTAATATCGGAGGACTACCTCGAGGGGATGGTACATGGTGTGATGGAACTGTACCCCCATCAACTGGCTATGATATGATTGTCTGTCGTTGGCAAGCATGTTGTTACCAGTTAGGTGGGTATGGTTCTCCATATGAATGTATGGATACTACACCATTTCGTTGTGAGGATGTTTCACAGGGATATTTGGGAGAAGCAAAAGGTTGGGGAACTAGTTGTGGGGCTATTGGCTTTGATTGTAATGAAGAAGGTTTTACTGTTCACTGTTGTTTACCAGATGGTCAGCGATTAACTGATTTGATGGAAGGTCAGTGTTATGCAGTAGGTGGAACAATATACCCACCAGGTGAACCTTGTCCTCCAGCACCTACAACTGATGATTGTGGTTATGCCCAACTAGATAGGCATCCTACTGGACTACGACATTGGCATCGCGATACTTGTCAGAATGCTATTCTTGAGGAGACTAAACGGTATCCTGAGCAAGAGCAAGGTGCAAGTTTTCATTATCGTCGTGGTTACTTTGAGATGGTAACTCGACAACCAGTACGTGCAATGTCATTGAGTGAACGTGATAACGAACCTTGTCAACACCAGTTTGTACCAGTAGTTATTGAAGATGATGGTTATGCTGTTGGTGCATTCTGTTCTGATAGGGATTTGAATGAGTTATCTCGGTCAATGACAATACCTGTTATTGCAGGAAATAATCCTCAGTTTGGTCGACCTGGATATGTACAGTTCTATGCTGCATATCAAACGCCATTATGGACTGAGGTAATTTTTGATTCTCCATTACTACTTTGTGGTGGAGGACCAGTATAATGGCGATTTGTGATCCATACGATTCACACATTGATTTTTGTTGGGCAGCAGGTGGGGATAGTACTGAAGATCATACTAAGTGTTATACTGCGCTTGATGATCATGATGATTATGGTGAACGTGAATTATATGGATGTGATGCTGGATGTATTCCTTGTAAAGATTACCCAAGTGAGATTGTAGCACAAGTTACTCATGAGGGTGGTCGTCGTTGGTTGCGAGCACATCCTACAGAACGAAATCGTGATGCTTGGGGAAACATTCATGATTTAATGTCTAGTACTCCACACCCTATTCCATCTGATGGGGTTTTCTTTCAAAGAGGTCAATGTTTTAGTCAAGCGCGTGGAGGTCCTCGACAAAGTGGAGAAGAGTGTTTTGGGATGGGTCCCTGTCGATGTTGGAGGGGAGCATCATTAGAAACAGATGAGAGTGGCTATTGTGCTGGAGGAGCATTAGTAGGTGATCCAGTTGAAGAAGGTCACTTTTATGATGCTCTCTTTTTCAAAGGATTTGATTGGCCACCTCGTGCAATAGAGGGTGGAATTCATTGTCGTAAGTTCAATGAAATCAATGCACGAACAATTCCCGCTATACCAGATAATATCCTTGGTATGCCTGCACCAGTACTTCTACGGTATGGCCAATTTGCCTCTGATGAAGGTTCATCACCATGTATGCCTAATGCTTTTGTACCTTGTTTAGGTAGACCACGAGATACTAGTGCATGTTTAGGTGAATGGCGTGCAGATCCTCGTTGGTTTGAACAACAATTAGATCCACCTATTAAGTGGTTGGAAAATCAAACTCCATTCAATTACTTGGAGTTCACAGAGAATTCAGCACGGATTACTCCAACTCCTTTGTCAACACCAATGGATCATGCGACTATTAACCTGAAGAATGTCGCAATGAACCATGTTAAGGATACCACATTTACTACACAACCTCATGGAAATCCAGTTCGTTTTAATCGAGTAGAACGTGCACGTAATATGTATGATGGGTCAGCAATTTGGACTCGATCATATAATCGGGCATGGGGTCCAGATCAACAAGACTGCGGTCAACTATTTTATGACCCTGCTACTTTGATTCGGACTTTTCCATATTGTAAGACAGCAGAGGGTGGTGACCAAGTTACTATGCAATGGTATGTGTTATCAGTGAGATATACAATTCTATTGATAGCACAAAAATATTTTCTTGGTGAAGAGATAGGGCAGTATTCTATAGATCGTATGGAGTACCATGCTCGAGCTCAAATCTCTATTGAATGTGCTTGGGTAGGTTCTAGTCCAACTGTACAAATTGAGCATGACTCTAACTGCTTTGTTTTGCCGAAGGTTACGGGGGATAGAATCATATACAAAGACAACAATGGTCGAGTGTTTTCACCAATTCAAAGAATTGTTTGGCTTGGGTATCTCGGCCGACTTGGAGTAGAGGGAACTGAGCGAGTTCCTATTTGGCTTGGTGGTACTGTGAACAATCAGTGCAGTGTTGTTCATGACCATGTAAGTGATAATCCAATACGAGGTTGGCCTGTCTTAGCACTCAATACACCAAGTAATCCGAGTGGACACTATGCAGGACAACTGCGAGTGGAGTTTCGACAGTAATGGTAGAAAATACAGAACAAACCATTGAGATTAACATGCTTCCAACAGAGGAGATGAAAAGGGGATTTGTTGATCCGGATATAGAGAGGGCTTCTGAAACTTCTCCAATCAATGAAAGAATGGAACGACCAGACCGACAGTATATCCCAACTATACCTTGGGATATTCGATTGCACAGATGGATTCGTAGTTGGGTTATTACACCACATGATATGTCTAAAGACAATCGGTGGTTAAGAATTGCTCGAATCAAATTCTGGTTGTTTGGTCGTACTTCAGGTGGTGCGGGAGTATACGAACGATTTCGCCAAATGTCATTAGCTATAGTTGGTGGAAAAGTTCGTCCTGAAGTATTCGTGGCTCGTATGGAGGAGTGTATGAAATGTCCGAAAATGCAGATCAGAGTTCCGTCTCACGACGATGGAAAGTGGAATTACTATTGTGGGTCTTGTTCGTGCCCACGATGGTGGTTGTCGGAACTGCACAAGAAAAACAAACTCCGTCGATGGAATTGCCCAGAACGCAAACACCCCGGGTTATATACCATCGACAACATTCGACGGCGTATAAATCAAGACCGCGAAAGGCGAGGAGTATAGCAGTGGGTGATAAACATAGATGGATTTCACTAGATGGGGATATGGCAAATCCTGCGAGTTGGGATACTGGTGAACCTCCAGCAACAGCTGCAACAGGTGTTTTGACATTAACGGGTAATCCGTTAAATAATGAAACGGTTACCTTAGATGTAAAGACCTACACGTTTCAGACTGTATTGACTGACGTGGATGGCAATGTATTGATTGGAGCTGATCCAGAAGAATCACTGGATAACCTTGTTGCAGCTATTACACTTGGTGTTGGGGCTGGAACTAAGTATGCTGCATCAACAACACTTCACCCAACTGTCACTGCTTCAGATGGTACTGGTTGGACAATGGATGTAACAGCAAAGAAGACTGGTACTGATGGCAATTCTATTGCTACTACTGAGACTATCATTAGTGGATCATTCGGAGCTGCAACATTAGAAGGTGCAACGATGTGGGATAGTGATGATGAAATCGTTGTACCATTTACTACAACAGTGGGAATGATAACTAATGTAGATTGGTGGACTAATACCTCTCCAGTTCTTCGTGTTGAGAGAATGAATGTAGATGGTCCACTAACTCCTTTCAATAAACCTCTTGGCTCAGTGGCTAACCCATTACGCTTTGAACTCAAGCGATTGAATTATCTAGGAACTGGGACAATCATTCTAGATAACAAAATCACTGGAGTAGGCACTGCGAATTCGCCATTGTACTTTGTAAATTCGCACAGTGAAGTGGAATGTGCAAGTTTCAATGGAAATATCGGAGCACTATGGGTATACTCTGGAATCACTGTAGTTGAGTCCGGTGCAACTTTTGTATCCAGTGATGCTGGTATGATAGTTGCAACTTTGGGTCCTTCTGCTCAAATAGATCTTGAAGGGCTAGATGAAAATGGGCCTATGATGATGTTGGGCTTTGCTGGTATTATCAATAGCGCTCGAATGGAGTCAACTTTAACTGTTGATTTCTGGGTTGCTGCTCCAAGTTGTGTAATAACTATAACTGGAAAGATTTTGGCCAGTACTCTTATCGTTAATCTTGGAGGCAAAATAAAGTATGCACCAGAAAACGATCCAGGGTTATTTGGGCCTTATGTAGAAATGTTAGGTGGTGTTACTGAATTTGGTGAAACAGCATTTGATCTTTCAACAGTAACACCTGTGATTGGACCTTTTGCTACAGTAATTGAAGGTTCAATGAAACCACTGGCCATTGGTAAGGTCGATTTAAGAGAGGACTTTCCGTTATGAGTGGTGGAATGTTAGTGAATGGTGGTGCGTGGGGAACAGCTGGCAATTGGTCTAGTGCAGCAATCCCTATAACAGATGATTTGGCAGGTATACCACACACATTGAATTTCAATGTGACGGATGCTAGTGGTGATGCAGAAGGTATTGACTTGGATATGTTGGTTACACATCCAGGGTATGCTAAGTCATTTGGTGTAACTGGTACACCAATTCGAACAGCGGCAGACCTTGTACATGTACAAGGGAGTGGACCATTCTATTTTGAATCACACCAGAATGGTGGTTCTGCTTTTGTCACTGATGAAGTTCGTATTGAAGCGGCAACTCCGAATGCCGTAGCAGAGATCGGCAGTGACCCAGGTGATGCTGGTAGTGATATTAAAGTTGTGAATATCATTCGGGGAACTGTTACTCTCACTGGTACAATTGAGTTTTCGAGTGATGGGCAAGTCATTCTTACACCTTCTAGTATGTCTGACGGTAAACTCACCATTGTCAATACCGCAGATACCTTGCCATTGTTCTTACAAATGATGGGCAAATCAGAAATCAATAATATCGTAACTCGCCTTGATGTCAAAGGAGGTGAGTGTATCAAAGATACCAATAAGGCAACTGAGATTGATGTCTTTGGTGGGGGTATATTGATTTACAACCACGGCGCTGTAGCAAGTGATGTTACTGTTTGTCGAGTTCATACTGGAGGTATTCTTGACCTAACACAAAACTCATTACTGAAAACCTTCGATCATGTAATGAGGTACAAAGGTGGAGTAGTCAAGCGTATCTTGAAAATGCACACCTTTACAAGGTATGACGAACTTGACGAGGAGGGCTAGTATGTCCTTATTGGTTTTACCGATTCAGTACGGTGATGGTAACATGGGGGATGTTACTGATGAGTCTAACCGTACTTGCCGATTTCCAATTGAACGTGATGACATGGTGTTGTCATATGTTCGAGCTCACTTTACAGGTGGGACTGGTACTGCTGACTTCACAATGTATATTGATAGGCATCCAGTTAGTAAACAACCAAAAACCTACTTCCAACTTTACACGTTCTTAGCAGTCGGCACATCGAAACATGTGCATGGGCGTTGGACAAAAGATGAACAAGATTCATGGCAATTTCAAAAGGGTGATGAAATTGTTATTGAGTGGACCAATCCCGACTCGGGCAATATGAGTTGGGCAGTTGAGTTAGGACTAACTAATGCCCGAGATTGATCTTGATGATGCAGTTCAGGGTGCTGATCCCGACGCTATACATGATAATATAGCGAATGAGATTAGTGCTATCTCTGAAAAAACAGCTGTGGTAAGCGATGATATAGTTTTGATAGAAGATTCAGAAGCATCATTTGTTAAGAAGAAAGTCAAAAAGTCGAATTTTGCTACGGGTAATGTACAAGGCGATGATACTGGTTCTACAGCAGATGCCGCAGCTCGTTTTAATGGAATTACTGGAACAAAAATCAAAAATAGTAAGTTCATCATACCCGATCATACTTATCTTTTTCAATTTGATTGGAGTGCCTTTTCTAAAGCACGAACGGTAAGTGTCCCCAATGCAAGTGATACAATGGTTCTTTTAGCACTTGCACAAGTCTTACAAAGTAAGGGACTACATCACTCTAATTGTTATTGGTGGGATGGTACTCGTAAGCTTTCTTTTACTCTTTCAGGGTTTACTGCTGATCGAGTTATTACAGTACCCAATGCCACTGATACAATGTGCCTGTTGAATGCAACACAAACACTTGCTGCTAAAACACTTACGACGCCGACAATCGCTGACTTTACCAATGCGACGCACGATCATGGTTCGACGAGCAAAGGTGGGGCTCTCGCCGAAAAGTATAAGCGTCGTGTGATTCCTATCCAAGTAGAAGTTCCACTTGATAACCAGGAGCATCTTGTTCTTGGGGCACCTTCTACTTATACTGTTAAAGAAGTAACATATCATACTTCATCTGGCACAGTAAATATCAATTTTCAGCATCGTGATAAAACGGCGATGTTCACAACGAGCACAACGAAATTGTGGTCTAGCGATCAATTAGCATCAACAACAAATGTAACTGCAACAACATTTAGTGGCACAAGTGAAATCGCTGCTGATGATGTATTAGTACTCACGTTTGATTCGCCTTCATCAATAGGAACTATTTGTATCTGGCTTGAGATTGAAGTCAAAGACTAATGCCAACTTTTGAAACTGGATACTGTGCACAAACGCAGGATAAATTAACCCTTATCACTGCGCCGAATTATCCTTCTGTTTCATCGACATATCCTCCCCCAATTCCTGGAGGAACTCATTGCTTTAATCACGGTTGGAAAGCAACTGCGATTTGTCCAAGATTTACATGGGGTTCTTCTGGCTGGACTACTGTCCATATGCTAGTACGTTTTACTGTTAATTTATCACCAGCTACCCCTTGTAAGTTTTTGAATTGTGAAGATGTAACAGGGGCTTGTATAGCTTTACAGATTGCAGCAAGTCCATGGACAGGGCGTGTTGAAGTAACAGATAAGAATGGAACTGTTGTAGGTGGAACAGCGGGAGGCACTGTTGAACTAAATAAGTGGTATGCAATTGATTTAAAGTTTCAGCATACTAGTTCAACTATAGTACATATGTGGTTACGTGAGGCATGGACACCTCCAAAACGTTATCTAGCTTTGAGCGGTGTTAATGCTACTTCTGGTGGAACGAATGGAACTTTTTATTCGTTCAATGGTGTAAGTATGGGTATCGGTTTTCATTGTCCTCATATCATAGTTCTTACTGATACTGGTACAGCGATTTATGACGATCATACTTGTGGTATTTTTCGCTATCCACGAGTATATGGAAATACAACTCAAGGTGCTGCTGGTGATGATGGTAGTGGTCATAACTTAGATAACTCAACAACCTGGGCAATGGCTGCTGAAATACCGGGTACTGATGCTGTTCGTGCTGAATTTCATCTTGATCCATTCGGTACAAATACAAAGTATAATCATGTACATGCTAATGATGGTACTCGAACTGGTCCATCAGGAGATACACTAATCGGCCCTCATGATTCGATTACTGGAGCATTATATGCTGGTCGTGTTCGAAGTTATCAAGGAGTACCATCTGGTCGTAAAGTAGATTATCAGATGATCTACGGATCAAATACAAGTCGTTCAACAAGTGCTTATTGGAATGACTTACCAGCAGCTTGGAATCAAAATTCAAATAAGCATAAAATGCTTGATGGTTCTCATGCTGATTGTCCAACACTTGCTGAGTATGCTTCACAAGGTATGAGAATGAAAGGTGGTACAATGGCAAGTCAAGGTTGGCTTGCAGAGCAGGCACAAGTTGTTTTCTTTGAAAGGCCACATCTTGCTACTGTGGACGGATTTATCACTCACGCCGCGTGATACTCCAAAGTTGTGTGAGGTTTTAGAGCTTGCAAAAGTTATTACTCAAAAAGCCTTTTTGTTTGAGCGCGAAGATAAACAGCGTAAGGTATTGTTAAGGGAGCTAACTATCCAGCTTCGGCTCCTCCGGAGTCCATAGGCGAGCCCAGACGAAATGGGGCTATGAATCAGCCAGCCCAGTGGTTTGGACGCGGTGTGGTCTGCCTGTGCAGTCCGTATGAAGCCCGAACAGCTAGTTCGTGGAACCAAAATCGGCTAGTCAGGATCTTTGAACTCAGAGTTTAGAATCTGAGTTAGAATTTTTTTCCGTTTTCTGCTGTACAAAGGGCCTAATCCGGTGTATATTTAATGGCTTTAGTAAAAAAATCAAACGGAAACGGAACAGGACAATGAAAACTGATTTGCACCTCACAGCTCGTGAAGTAACTCAACAACTTATCAGCCCTTTGTCTGAAGCGACTCGTCAACTATTTGCTGAAATTTCGCTTCAAGAGTATGACTATTTGGAAATCAAACTCGCTGAAGGCGGTAAACTTGATTTTCAAGTACGACCATTTGGTCGCCACAAAAAAGTCACAACTCAAACTTCTTTTGGTCTTGGTGAAAAGCAACAAGTCTTAACTTCAGCAGAAGGTGAAGAAGGTCAATTGACTTTTCTTACTGAAGAAAAGACTTATGATTGGGAAGAGTGTAACTGTTCATGGCCTGCACGAACTTGGCCACGCCGAGTACCCGAAGTAAAGGAAGATTATATTCGAGGTACTTGGTGGATGGCTGGAACTGATTTCAATGTTCTACTCATCAATTCACTTTGGCCAAGTGATCGGATAATCTTTGATGAAGATGCGAAGACTCTTTACTTCTATCTTCTAACTCGATTTCTACATCAAGCCAAACGTTCAGTTATCAAAAGTCGGTATTACCTCCAACAACAAAGTCCTGAGGATGCTGATACTTTTATCGATTCTCAATCAAATCCGTTATTACCATATCAACGAGCCGCACTTTCTACTTGTATTAACCAAGAAGCTTCAGCTCTTTTCATGGAACAGGGTACAGGCAAGACTCCCGTAGTTATTGCTCGCATTTGCAATGAAGCCGTTGAAGCCGATCATATGTATCGTGCTTTGATTGTTTGCCCAAAGAATGTTCGAGCGAACTGGTTAAGTGAATTTCAAAAGTTCGCTACAGTTCCTGGGAAGATGGCTGCAATGCGCGGTCCAAAATTCGATCGAATCAAAATCCTTGTTGAAGCAATGAAAAAGGAAGATGATCGACAATGGACTGCGGTTGTTTGTTCATATGATATTGTTGAGCGTACTTGGGATGCAATGAAGATGATTAAGTGGGACCTTGTTGTTCTTGATGAATCCCACTACATCAAATCCGGTGCTACTGCTCGTTGGAAGCAAATGGCAATACTTCGTGAACTTGCCGACTCACGAATGTGTTTGACTGGAACACCCATTTGTAATAGCCTTATGGACATTCGAACTCAACTTGAATTCCTTGGTGAAGGACTAAGTGGATTCAAGTCACCAGTAAAGTTTCGGCAATACTATGGGCGGTGGGAAAAACGTGGTCAACTTCAAGCCCTTGTTGGTTATAATCATGTTCCGCTTATTCAAGAACGGTTAGCGCGCCTTTCATTCCAAATTACAAAGAAAGACGCACTGCCTGACTTGCCGGACAAAGTATATGATGTAGTTGAAGTCAGTATGACTAAAGAGCAGCGACGATACTACATCGAACTTCGTGATCGGCTTGTTCTTGAAATTGAAGCAGAGTTAGCTGCTTCTGATAATAAAGTTGTGACTGCTCGCAATGCTTTGGTTAAGCTTTTGCGACTAGCACAAATCACTTCTGGGTTTATTACATATGATAAGGTAGACCCAGAGAATGAAAAAGAAGAAAGGCAAATCGATCGGATAGACCCAAATCCGAAAATCGAAGCACTTGTTGAGTTGCTTAAGGATAAGGATCCAAATGATAAGACTATCATTTGGGCTTGTTGGGTACAAGACATTAAAACGATTGCTGCTCGACTTCGTGAAGAGGGACATGATTGTGTCACCTTTTATGGTGCTACAAGTGATGAAGATCGAGAGGCAGCAGTTGAAAGATTCAATAAAGATCAAAGATGTAAGATCTTTATTGGTAATCCTTCAGCAGGTGGTGTTGGGCTTAACTTACTTGGGTATGACTATGATAAGAAAGAAGCCAATGACCATTGTAATGTGACTCAGGCTATTTACTATTCACAAAACTGGTCGCCACAGACTCGATCTCAAAGTGAAGATCGTTGTCACCGTAAAGGAACAAGAACAAATGTTCGGTATACAGACCTTTGTGTACCTGGAACAATTGATGAGGAAATTCGTTGCCGAGTTCTTCAAAAGCGGCAGTCAGCAGCAGAGATTCAAGATGTGAAGTCAATCCTCCAACGCATCTTGGATATAACACCAGAAGTAAACGGAGACTAAAATGTCACAAGCACGGGTATTCCTAATCGAAACTGTTCGGCGGGATTTCAATTTGGAATCTCTAAAGGAGTTTGGTATTGTCACTTACCTTTATAATAGTGACGAACGTCGAGGTAGTCTTTTTCGTACAGAAGAGTTCTGTCAAGAGGTAAAGGCTCGTTTACTTCGTGAACAGTTTGATTCGGAGGGGGATTACTTTTGCTTGACTGGTGGGCTAGTACCAACAAGTTTGGCTTTATCAGTTCTATCTCGTATGTTTCCGACTCTAAACTTGTTACTGTACAATACAGGAGACGACAGCTATGTCTGTCGTGTAGTAAACTATGACACAGAAAGTGAAGCAGCTGAGGGATTTGCTGAAGCGGTATGAGGTTATCAAACAAGAGCACATTACTGTTTACGAAGTTATTCTTGAACTTCGAGAACATGCCGCAAGTTTTACTATGGAGGATTCAACTGACATAGCCTTTTTGTTAAGACAAATGGCTGAGTACTGTGATGACTTACGAAAGGAGATGACAAAGGTTCGTCAATTCATTGAAAAAGTTACTTGCATGAAATGGATGCAAGCTTCAATGAATGAAGACCCTGATAAAGCAGCACAGCCAATTAGGGGGGAACTTGCGATAGGCACACCACAACTCAAAACGATGGTCGTGCTACCAAATCGAGAAAAAGATCCAGTAAGCTTTGCAAAGTTCATGAAGCGAATTGGTGTATTTGGTAGTGCATTAAAATGGAATATGGTTCGAGTCCATTGGCCAGCAGTCATTGACTACATATCCCACTTGAATGAGAAGGGTAGACCATTGCCTCCTGGCATTAACCCTTCACAAACGTATCCAATGTATCGTTTGGTTTTACGAGAACGTAAAGGTATGGAGAACAGCAATGGCAAAGAAAAAGACTCATCCAATTGTGAAGGTTGATCCACTTGATAAGTTACCAGTCCACATGCAAGATGTGGAAGATACTGGAATTCAAGAATTGGCGGCGTATGTAATTCCGCCACGGATCAAGATTGTTCAACGGTCATCTGATGATGAACTATTGGATCGGTTCAATGTCGGTGACGTTATTCTGTCACCTGCAAATCAATTGGTTTGTGCAATGGAAGTGGATAACAAGAACCGACCAACTGGAGAGTGTGAAGGTTTTCTGTTTACTCCACTCTTTTTCTTTCCTGAGTGGATTGTCCAGAATCCAATTCAGTTAAGGGGTAAAGCCCCTTTCATTCGCGAGCGCTCTCTTGATTCGGCAAGTAAAATTGCTCAGTTCGCGAAGAATCCATCACTTCGAGTTCAACCTCATCCTACTGATGATAACATGCAAATCAGGTATACTGAATGCCTGAACTTCATTGTTTCTATTCCCGGAATTGAAGGCAGCCCTATCATGACTTTCGCAAGGGGAAGTCATGGTAAAGGTTCAGCATTCTGTAGTCTTGCTAAACAACGGAAAGCACCTTTGTATGGGTGTGTATTCCAAGCACACCTAACTGAAATGAAGAACGATCAAGGATCATGGTGGGTACTAGAGATTGCAAATCCNNAAAAAAGCATTTGAAGAGCTTAAGCAAGCTCATCTTGATGCCCGAATCGTTCCGGACTATGATGATTCTTCTGAAGAAGGAGTGCCAACAGGGCCAGACGACGAAGTTCCCTACTAGCAACTACAAATCTTAGGAAAGCGTCTAGGCTATGGGACTTGATCTGTCCTCTGTGAATGCTCTCGCTGAACTAGAACGAATTGATTGGCAGTACGAACCAGTTGGTGCCAATGAAGTTCGTTGTTGTTGTCCATTACATGAGGATAGTCATCCTAGTTGTAGTATTAATACTCTAAAGAATGTCTTCAATTGCCATACCGCAGGGTGTAATGGCAAAGGAGACATTATTACTTTTCTCGCCGCTGCACTTAAGACTACACGTCGAGTAGTTTTTGAAGACCTCAAAGGTCGATATGGGATTGATGCCCCAAAAACTATTAGTCTTGAAACAGTGGAACGTTATCATGAAGCGATCTGGAAACATCAACCACTTCTCACTGAACTTCGAAAACGTGGTGTTACTGATGAGATTATCAAACGCCATAAACTTGGAATGTTCCGTAATCGTATAACAATTCCAGTATACGATAAAGAAGGAAGGTGCATTAACATACGAAAGTATTCTCCAGGTGCACCTGGTCCATTGAAAATGCGGAATACAAAAGGGTATGGAGCTATTGAGCTATACCCTATTGACCAATTGAAGTTCCCAAAGATCGTTTTATGTGGCGGTGAAATGAAAGCACTCGTTGCAGCTAGTCTGCTTAATGAAGTGAATATCGGCGCAATCAGTACTACTGCGGGAGAGGGTAGTTGGAAAGCCGAATTTGATTCAGAGTTTCAAGAAAAGGAGGTGTTCGTATGTTTTGATGTGGACTCAGAGGGACGGCGAGCCTCAGATAAGATTTGTAGGTTACTTTCTGTGAGGTCCCCCTGGGTGGGAAAGGTTAACCTACCATTAGATGAAAAGGAGTTTCCACATGGGGACATAAATGATTGGGTTATGACAGGGGCATCTGCTGAGGACTTTTTAGGTCTCCTTGATTCCGTTGCCAAGTGGGAGCCTCCACAGGATACCTTGGTAGATGCCCCTGTTCTTCAACTAGAGCTTGCTGATTCAGTTGATGCGGCTAACGTTGGTAGGCGAATTGAAATGCAAGCCATGATAGTGGCAATGGATACTTCGCCATATGTTATTCCGAAATCCGTCAATATAGAGTGTGGACGGGATCAAACACACTGCGGCATATGTCCTTTATACCTTTTAACGCCTGACGAAAAAGGGGTATACAATGCGACTATCCCAGCTGATTCACCTGCTATACTAAACATGGTTGATGCACCTCGAACTATACAACACAATGCTATTCTTGAAGGTCTTGGAGCTCCACCTTGTAAAACAGTTGATTTTCGAATTCAAGAGTATTACAATGTGGAAGATGTGCGGCTAAGTCCTAGACTGCAAGTCTCAAATATGGCGTCTAGTCATATAGTGCAGCAAGCCATGTTCACTAGTCGTGGTGCTAATCTGAATGAAGACTGTATTGTCAGTGGTAGGATGTACCCTCATCCTAGAACACAGCAGTCGGTTATTCTAGCGACTAGTCGAAAAACAGTCTCTGATACTTTAACCAATTACCAACCAACCTCTGAAGAACTTGAGACTCTTCAACAGTTCACTCCCGAATCTTGGACATTAGAAGGCTTAACCAAAAAGCTAGATGAAATCTATCTAGACTTGGAACAACACGTCACACATATCTATTTACGACGGCAGTTGCATTTAGTTTTGGACTTAGCATGGCATAGTGTTTTGTTAATCGAACATGATGGTCATACTACCAAAGGGTGGTCTGAGATTCTTGTATTGGGAGATAGCTCACAAGGTAAGTCAGAGACAACCCTTCAAATGATGAGGCACTATGACCTTGGTGAAAAGGTTGAAATGAAGAATGCCTCAGTTGCGGGTTTGTTAGGTGGCTTACATCAAATTGGAAATCGTTGGTTTGTTTCATGGGGTACAATTCCAACACATGACCGACGGTTAGTAGTGCTAGAAGAATTGAAGGGAGCTAGTACGGATTTGATCGCAAAGTTAACTGATATGCGGTCATCTGGCGTAGCAGAAATTCCGAAGATTCAGCGGCGTAAAACCCATGCTCGAACTCGGTTAATTGCACTATCCAATCCACGTTCTGATCGAACTTTAGCTTCGTATAGCTTTGGTATTGAAGCGATAAAGGAGTTGATTGGAAACCTGGAGGATATTCGTCGTTTTGATTTAATCACTTTGCTATCTGCAGATGATGTAGACTCTGAACAAATCACTGAACTACAAGGGGCTAAACCTACTGTTCCACATAAGTTCACTGCTGAGTTATGCAAGAGTGGAGTACTCTGGGCATGGACTCGAAAGCCAGATCAAATTCAAATTACTGACGACGCTGCGACACTCTTACGAAAAGAGTGTGCTCGACTTTGTCAAGGGTATACCGAGACAATCCCAATTGTCGATAAGGGCAGTATTCGTTTGAAAGTCCTACGGCTTTCTGCAGCGTTAGCTTGTCGAACCTTTTCTCATGATGGTGATTTTGAGACTCTCGTTATTCGTGAGTGCCATGTTGAGTATATCATTAAGCTTATGAATGATATTTACTCATCACGGATATTTGGATATAAGGACTTTTCAGATGTGACAAAGTCAATGGCATGTCTGATTGATCCTGATGCTGTTAAACAACAAATCCTACAGACCCCATTCCCCTCTGATTTCGTTCGTCAAATCCTTCATCATGATGATATTGAACTTCGTGATATTTGTGATTGGTGTGCATGGGGTTCGGATGATGCAATTGAATTGTTATCATTCTTAGTTAGGAAGCATGCATTAAAACGGCATCGTTCTTCATATAAGAAGACTGCACAGTTCATTGAACTGTTAAAGTCTCTTGAACAAACGGCAAAGGAATATGACAGACCAGCACACGTAGGAGAACATGATGAATTCTGAAATGGAAATGATTCGAACGTTCATGCTGAAACATGGACATGCTATTAACAATCCTTTACCTAACGATCAGAACGTTTATATGAAAACGATCGCTGATCGTCTCTTTATCTTTGCAAAAACTCTTGAGCGACATCTTTATGACACTAGTGATCCACGAGTACTTCGTGCTCAATTGATGTGTGAAGAACTCGGTGAAGTCATTGATGCAATGGCTGATGGAAATGAACAACTATTATTAGATGGGCTTGCTGATTTGCTTTATGTTGTTCTTGGAACTGGGGTGGCTTTTGATATGCCACTTGTCCCTGCTTTCCATGAAGTTCATCGTTCTAACATGACAAAAGAAGGTGGAGATACACGAGTACGGCATAAAGGTTCAGCATTTGAACCACCTAACTTGGCTCCTATTCTTGATGCACATCGAAGAGATTCACGACAACTCCATGAACGAAATGAAATCATACGTGATTTACTTTTGCTTGTTGATCGAGATGTACCTCTTGAAGTTATTCAAGGATGGCATTGGTCAACAGGTGAACTAGTTAGTGATTGGGCTACTGCTGCCCACTTAGCAGCAAGTGATAATGATGTACCAGTTCCACTCGAGCCACTTTGTTTGTATGGGTATAAATCATGAGACCAGTTCATCAAACAGAGTTCGGTAATGAAAAGGGAAATTGTTACCAAGCATGCATTGCCTCTATCTTCGAACTAGAATTGAGTGAGGTACCTAACTTCTGTGTGACTACTCGCTTAAACTGGTTTGAAGCAGTGCAGCTTTGGCTCTATGAGTATGATCTTTGCTTAATCCATATAGAGCCGTGTACCTTTCCATGGGTCAAAGGAATGTATCATATCATGAGTGGTAAAAGTCCACGAGGTGATTGGATGCATTCAGTTGTTGGTTGTGATGGGGAAATGGAGTTTGATCCGCATCCAAGTGGTGATGGCCTTGCTAAAGTCGAAGTGTTTGAGCTTTTTGTTAAGCTCACTGCAAGAAGGAGACCAGTACGATGTTGATCGTTGAAGGTACTGATGGTGTTGGAAAGACAACCCTGTGTCACCACCTGGTGGATAGGCTCAAAGAGCATGGGCCTTGGATATACTCTCACTTGAGTAAACCACCACTCAAATGGCACTTCCCAACAAGCTACTTCCCTCGCATGACTCGTTTTGTTGTGCAAGATCGGCATCACATGTCTGAAATTGTTTATCGTCAAGCACGTGAAGAACCTCGAGCATTAACTCCAATGGGCTACAAACTTGTTGATGCTCGACTACGACAACTCGGTGGCTTTACTATTGTCATTGTTGGTACTGAAGCCATTATTCGACGGAACCACAAAGGTGATGGTGATATGCATGATGTGAATATTCACCTCAAAGCAAATCACCATTTTCGTCGAATTGTAATGGGTCAATGGGAAGAAAGTATTGATTGGAATATGTGGTGGGACTTGCATAAAGGTTGGCCTGAAGATTGGTGGATCGATCAGATTATTGATAAGTACACTGAACAACAGGCAATCCTTGAAGTATGGAAGGAGAGAATGGAATGTCCCCTGAACGTTTTTTGATGAAGTTAGATCGGTTTATTGGATTTGCTTGGCAACTGGCGTCACTCTCTACTTGTAAACGTCGCCAGAATGGCGCTATTATATTTCCAGTTGACTGTGGAGTAGTTTCAGCAATTGGGTATAATGGTCCAGCTAGGGGACTAAGTAATGACCGTTGTACTGGAGTCAAAGGGGATTGTGAATGTGCACATGCAGAAGTGAATGCAATTGCAAAATGTCATTCTATTGACACTCGTAATATCCTCTTCAGTACTTCATCACCCTGTGTTCAGTGTGCTAATGCCATTATCAATAGTGGAATGGTTCGAGCAATGATTTACGATCGAGCCCATTCTGATCCACGTGGCATTGGTATGCTAACTGAAGCAGGTATTTATGCAATTCGGTACTGTGATTTGACAAAACAGTATATGAGATTACTTAGCCTCTCATGATTCCCTACGAAAATAATGGAATACTCCTAGAACCAGGGGATAGTTTGCCGGACTTACGACATGCTAAGTTCTTATACTTAGACTTCGAAACCACTTCTGAAGACCCAGAACTCGATAGTCTAAACCCCTGGTTTCATTGTAAGATTGCTGGGATTTGTGTCACAGCAGATGATAATCCCCATGCTTGGTATATTCCAATCCGTGGAAGAGATGGATGTAATTTGGAATATACTGAAGTCAAAAGATGGTTAGCGATCTTACTTCAAACTTGTACTGCTTGGGTAAATCATAATGTCAAATATGATGCTCATGTTTGTTTGAATGAAGGAATCATTGATCGATTAGAGTGTCAATTGATTGACACTATGACTCTTGCCAAAATCATTGATTCAGATCGAGTTTTACGAGGAGGATACTCATTAACTGCCTTAAGTAAGACTTGGTTAGAAGAAGATATATCTCCTTTTGAAGATAAGCTTAACACCTGGTTAAAAGGTGCCAAGTCAAAAGATTACGGCACTGTACCAATTGACATCATTGGACCATATGGTTGTCAAGATGCTCTCACAACTCGCAAGCTCTATAAGTATATTCAAGAGCATATCCCTGAGCAGTGCCAAGGTGTTGTCGCTACTGAAATCAAACTGACTTCAGCTCTCTGTGATATTGAGCAAGAAGGAATGCCCGTTGATGAAATAGTAGTTAAGAAGACTACCTTTGCAACTCTTGCAAGAATGCTACATATCGAAGAAGAACTTCATCATTTAACTGAGATCACAATTCGACCTCATACTAATGATGATTGCTATGAAGTACTTTGTGGGAAGTATGGCCTTCCAATTCTTGGCCGAACAGACAAAGAGAATCCTTCATTTGATAAGGCTGCTTTAGCATCTTATTCACATCACCCTGATGTTATTGCATCAGCAAACCTTACTCGAGTAGTGGCTTTGATAATGGAGTATCGAAAGCTCCATACTCTATATGGCTTTTTCTTGAAGCCCTATGCTGAACTGACTGTGAATGGTATTATCCATCCAAATTATAACCAAGCAGTTCGCACAGGACGAATGTCATGCAGTCAACCCAATGCTCAACAGTTATCTCCTGAAGCTAAAGCCCTTGTAGTTCCGAGACCTGGCTTTGCTTTTTTGAATTCGGATTACTCTCAACTAGAGTTCCGATTGATCGTTCACTACTTGAATAACCTTGCTGCCATTGCAGCTTACGCCGCAGACCCATGGACTGACTTCCATCAATGGGTTGCTGATATGTGTGGCATTAGTCGGAGTCCAGCAAAGAGTATCAATTTCTGTATTGGTTTTGGGGGTGGTCGCAATCGAGTACTAACCATGCTTGCTGCCAATATGGAATTGATTAAAGAGGTTTCCCAAGAGATACAAGCGACTGGAAGATCATTTGAACAGCACTGCAAGACTAAAGCACGTCATGTCTTTTCTAAGTACCATGATACACTTCCTGAATTGAAAGAGACTTCTTGGAGAGTAGCAAAGACTCTTGAGCGACGAGGGTATGTCTTTAACCTATATGGTAGGCATAGACACTTACCAATCAAAGCATCATTCAGAGCATTCAATTCGATTGTTCAAGCCTCTGCCGCTGATATGATTAAAGAAGCAGTAGTCGCTACTTCACCAAGGTTCAATTCAGAAGTTCGTGCTCTTGGAGTTACTCAAGTGGCATGTGTTCATGATAATATCTTATTCAATTCACCTCTTGAACAAGTTGATGAATTGAAACCAATTGTAATGAGTCGGATGGAGCATCCAAGTATCTCATTGCGTGTACCAATGAAAGTAGATATAAATGTTAGTCAAGAAAGTTGGAGGATGTGTGGATGACACATGAAGAATGGATAGCGAAAGGTGAAGAGCTCTTTGGGCCTAACTTTGAAGATTGGGCCTTTGAGTGCCCGATCTGCAAGAACATAGCAAAGGTTAAGGACTTTAAGGAATTCGCTGACGAAGGTGCGACACCAAATTCTGCTTACAAGGAATGTATTGGGCGGTATAAGCCGGATGCTGTTCCTGTTTTTTGTGATGAGCGGACAGGAAAAGAAAAGCCTTGTAACTATGCTGCTTATGGGTTATTCAAGTTCGTCGCTCCAGTTACGGTTATCATGGATGGGAAAGAAGTGAGTTGCTTCGCGTTTGCTGAAAGTGTAAATACAAATTGGTTTTACCGATTCAGTACAAGGAATTAGTTCGGCGATTGGGCTAGCACGTAATTAGTTAAGTTAGTTAACTTTAACACTTTCCGGAAAAGTTAATTTACTTAACTAATTGCCAAATATGAGTGTAATTCCTGGGAGAACAAAATTCTGGGTTTTTTCCTTCTCATTTGGCCGAAATTGGTGTATAATTAAGATAGACAGGACTTAGTAAAACGAAAGGAGAAAAGGCTAATGGACGAAGTTAAGGACATTAAAGAGTTGGACAAGGCCCA
>JABAHP010016007.1_pt1 | contig 23452 bp, 19 predicted proteins | sample 7062081 | NCBI WGS metagenome assembly JABAHP01 (sample SAMN14534357, study PRJNA622989) | marine sediment metagenome | biome: marine biome [ENVO:00000428]; feature: marine pelagic biome [ENVO:01000023]; material: deep marine sediment [ENVO:00002113] | place: India: Gulf of Kutch | collected...
CTCAGGTGCGGACCGGTCACGCCAGAGGAGAGCCCCACAGTGCCCAGTGCGGAGACTACATCAAAAAGGGAATCCATTGAATCGTAATCCATGACCAGGAACGGCAGCCATGAGGCAGCGGCGATCAGAATGAACAAAAGCATGATTAGTAGGGCGTTTCGGGTTTCTTCCTCTCCCAGTTCCGTATCATGCAGCCTGGGAGTGGCAACAGCCTGCCTGGGCATGGATGTCCGTGCAAGCATTAAATGTAGTATACGAAGGAAGACGAGGACGCGGAAGACCTTAATCCCCCCGGCAGTGGAACCGATCATGCCCCCCGTTGCCATTGAAAATATCATGACAAGCTTGCTTCCGGGGCTTAACGCACCGATGTTGTCAACAGCGAATCCCGTTGTGCTTTGTGCCGAGAACGCCATGAGAGGCATCCTGGCGAGCGATTCGGCAGTTGGCAGGTCATCAAGCAATATGCCAGATATGGTAAGGGTGGTTGCGCTTAAAACACAAAACAGAAGAAATGACCTGAGTTCGAAATCCCTGAGGAATCCTGCCGGATTTTTTTTGAATCCTTTGTAATAAAGTATCAGCGATACTCCCCCCATGGTGGACACCAGCATGATGGCCGTCCGCTGGACGAAAGTAAAAGACTCCAGGCTATCGTTGTAATTGGAGAATCCACCGGTGGATATGGATGCCAGAGTATGGAGCAGGGCATCGAAAGGGCGAACTCCGGTTGCCAGGATGAGTAACATACCAAAAATGCTGAGGACAATATATACGACGGCTACCTGACGCGCATAAGCACGGGTGCTGCCTACCAGGTCCTCGACATCGACCTCTGTCGCTGCCAGCCTGCGCGTGGCCATCCCCGGCCTTGATAGAATGGCCAGGGTAAGGATGACTATTCCCAACCCCCCCACCCATTGCATCCACGCCCGGGAGAAAAGGAAAACCATCGGTTTATCTTCGAGCGTGGAGACGGTGGAAAGGCCTGTGGTCGTTACGGCTGAGATGGATTCGAACAATGCGTCTCCGTAGCTTATGCCAGCGGTCATCATGGGCCATGCCATAAGGGCCGGGACGACCAGGAAAGCAAGGGAGGTAATTACCAGCGCTTCATTGGGCTGGATGTCGGTTACCTGCCTCAGGTTCCGCGAGAAAAATCCCAGTCCTCCAAGCAACACGATGACCAGGGAGTATCGGAGGGCCGCATCGTATTGTTCTGTCAGAATGGCAACCAGTAATGTGACGAGAGAGAAGAGAGAAACAACGAATAGCAACTGCCCCAGGTATGTCAGAACAACCGGGATTCGGATTCTGTAGCTGAGTGTATGTAGATACTGGTCCGTTGTCATTGGTTCTCATAAGGTTTATTAATGCGATTATATCGCATCCCATGCCAGGACACTATCGATTTTTTATTTTTCTCCTCTTGGTGTTTCCACAGTCCGCGCTGGTGCCCTTTTGGGGGTGTCTTATTTGCAATATTAGGCAATATTGGGCTAAAATTTTAATCTTGGATACTGACTAACGCAAATTTTCAACTCAAAAATCTTGGAGGCTATTCGTAAGATGCTAAAACGTTATTTGCTTGCCCCCGGGCCGACCCCGGTTCCGCCAGAAGTGCTGCAGAGCATGGCCATGCCAATACTGCACCACCGGGCTCCAGACTTTATTCCCATTATTGACTCTGCGAAGAAGGGCCTGCAATGGCTTTTCCAGACCGAGCAGGATGTCCTTATGCTTTCATGCTCCGGCACCGGAGGCATGGTGGCCGCCGTCAATAACTTTTTCAGTCCCGGCGAGAAGGTGCTCGTCATTAACGGCGGGAAATTCGGCGAGCGCTGGAGAAACATCTCCAAGGCATATGGCATAGAAGTAGTGGAACATATTGTGGAGTGGGGCCATACCGTCAAGCCATCTGACGTTGAAGCAGCGCTTGACAAGGACCCGGATATCAAGGGTGTCATGATCCAGGCCTCCGAAACCTCTACTGGCGTGTTTCATCCTATAAAGGAAGTGGGGGAGGTTGTCCGTAAGAAAGGCGACGATATTCTTTATGTAGTAGATGCCATCAGCGCCTTGGTGGCCCATGATATAAGGACCGACGAGTGGGGCATAGATGTGATCGTGGCTGGCAGCCAGAAAGGACTCATGCTTCCGCCTGGTCTTGCCTTTGTCTCCGCTAGCGAACGTGCATGGAAAAAGAACGAAGCNNCGAAGCCTCCACTGCGCCGCGTTTTTATTTCAATCTGAAAAAAGAGAAGGAAAGCCTTGCCAAGAACCAGACGGCGTTCACTTCTTCCGTTACGCTCATCATTGCGCTCAACGAAGCCCTGAAGCTTATGCAGGCCGAAGGGCTGGAGAACGTTTTCGCGCGTCATGCCAGACTGGCAGACGCAACCCGGTCAGCAGTCAAGGCCCTGGGATTGAAAATGTTTGCCAAGGAGAATCCTTCAAACGCGCTGACTGCTGTTGAGGCTCCCGAAGGAGTTGACGGGCAGGAAATATACAAGACAATGCGTGAGGTGTACGGCATTACGGGAGCGGGTGGTCAGGACAAGGCCAAGGGGAAGATATTCCGCATAGCCCATCTGGGATATGCCGATACGTTTGATGTGATAACCGCCATTGCCGGACTGGAAATGACGCTCAAGAAACTGGGCCNNCCATGACGTCAAACTCGGCACGGGCGTAGCTGCGGCCCAGGAAATACTGATGGTGAAATAGAATGAAAGTACTCGTAAGCGATAACCTCTCCGAAAAGGGTGTTGAGATACTCAGGAAGGGTGGCCTCAAAGTCGATGTGAAGGTTGGCATGAGCCCCGATGAACTGAAAGACTGCATCGGCCAGTACCACGGCATTGTCATCCGTAGTGCCACGAAACTTACCCAGGACGTTATCGAGAAGGCAGAGAACCTGAAGGTCATCGGCCGGGCTGGTTCCGGTCTTGACAACGTTGACAAAGCTGCTGCATCGAAAAAGGGCATCGTTGTGATGAACACGCCAGGAGGCAACACCATCACCACCGCCGAGCACACGATTGCCCTCATGGTAGCCCTCGCCCGAAATGTGCCACAGGCCACCATGTCAATGAAAGGCGGCAAATGGGAGAAAAAGAAGTTCAAGGGAGTTGAACTTTTCAATAAAACGCTTGGCATTGTCGGGCTCGGGCAGATCGGTGGACAGGTGGCCAAAAAAGCACGCGGTCTGGAAATGAACGTTATTGCGTTCGACCCGTTTTTAAATAAAGATAAGGCCGATGCCATGGGCATAAAGATGGGCACGGTGGATGAGATATTCGAGCAGGCCGATTTCATTACGTTCCATACACCACTTACTGCAGAGACCAAGAACCTGGTGAACAAGGAGTCTATCGAAAAAATGAAGCCAACCGTGCGGTTGATAAACTGCGCGCGCGGCGGCATTATTAATGAGTCCGACCTTGCCGAGGCCATCAAGTCCGGCCGTATTGCCGGGGCTGCTCTCGACGTGTTCGAAAAGGAGCCCGTGCCCGAAGGACATCCACTGCTGGAAGTGGATAATGTAATCTGCACTCCGCACCTCGGGGCAAGCACGGACGAGGCCCAGGTTAACGTGGCAGTTGCCGTTGCCGAGCAGATCGTAGACTACCTGAAGTTCGGGACCATTCGGAACGCGGTGAACTTCCCATCCATCCCACAGGATGAACTGCCCACGCTGCAGCCCTACATTACGCTTGCAGACAAGCTTGGGAGCTTTGCGGCCCAGGTTGTCGAGGGCGGGATGGAAGAGGTTACCCTTGAGTTCCGGGGCGAGGCTGCCGACCTGAAGAACGAGCCAATTACCATTGCGGCGTTGAAGGGGCTTCTAACCCCGATTCTTGAGGAAACCGTTAATTTTGTGAACGCACCATTCATTGCAAAAGAGCGGGGTATAAAGGTCAATGAGACCAAGAGCAAGGATGCCGGTGAGTTTCACAACATGCTTACCCTGAAGGTCAGGGTTGGGGACAAGGAACGGACATTCTCTGGGACGCTTTTTGGACAGAAGGACCCCCGTATCGTGTTTGTGGACAAGTTCCCGGTCGAGATCCTTCCTGAGGGGAATATCCTGGTGATGAGCAACAACGACAAACCCGGCGTTATTGGGTCAATCGGAGCGTTCCTGGGCGACCGGGACATCAATATCGCCTGGATGCACTTTGGGCGAGAGAGTGCCGGGGGACTTGCGATAAGTGTAGTATGCATTGACACTGCCCTGGACGAAAAGCAACTTGCCGAAATACGGACGATGCCCAATATACTTTCTGCCCGGCAGGTTTATCTTTAGAATCGGAAATTCAGGACAGGAATCAAAATCCGCGCGCGCTTTTAGCGCGCGCTTTGCTGAAAGGGAACACAGAAGATGCCAGTAGTAGTGATAACCGGAACCCAGTGGGGTGACGAAGGTAAGGGGAAGGTTGTTGACGTTCTTACGGAAAAGGCAAACATTGTCGCCCGCTATCAGGGAGGACATAATGCCGGACATACCGTTGTTATAAAAGACGAAACCTATATACTGCATATGATCCCTTCGGGAATCCTCCACAAAGGGACCCTTTCCATTATAGGCAACGGTACCGTAGTAGAGCCCAGGAACCTTTTGGAGGAGATCGATGGGCTCAGGGAAAAGGGGATCGAGGTAAGTGGGGACAATCTGCTTCTGAGCAAGGGCGCGCATCTCATTATGCCTTATCATCTGGCACTTGACGCGGGGACCGAGAAGAAACTCGGCAAGGACAAAATTGGCACAACGGGTCGTGGTATCGGCCCTGCATATACCGACAAAATGGCGCGCCGGGGTATCAAGGCGGGCGATCTGCTTTTCCCGGAGATTTTCAGAGAAAAACTCGAGAAGAACCTTGCATATACGAATGCCGTTCTTGAAAAAGTTTACGGCATCGATACGTTCTCGGTTGATGCTGTTTATAATGAGTTCATGGGATATGCCGAGATGCTCAGAGAGCATATCTCCGATACAGGTGTGGTTCTGGGCCGTGCCCTGGAAGGGGGAGAAAATATTCTTGTGGAAGGCGCACAGGGAACTCTGCTTGATATCGACCACGGGACATATCCGTATGTCACGTCGTCCAGTGCCTCTGCCGGTGGAGCGGCGATAGGGCTGGGAATCGGCCCGACAAAGATCAGCAATGTGCTTGGTATCGTAAAAGCCTACACCACACGGGTGGGCGAAGGCCCGTTCCCCACGGAATTAAACGATGACCTTGGCGCTCACATCCAGAAAAAAGGTGGAGAGTTTGGCGCCACGACCGGTCGCCCGCGCAGGTGCGGATGGCTCGATATGGTGGCCCTACGCTATGCCGCCCGGGTAAACGGTCTTACGGGTATTGTTATCACGAAGCTCGATATTCTTGATGGGATAGATGAGATAAATATCTGCACTGAGTATGAAGTAGACGGGGGAAGGACGGCGGATTTCCCAAACACAGCAGCAGAGCTCGAACAGTGCCGTCCGGTGTATGAAAGCTTGCCGGGATGGAAGGAATCCACGGCTGGTGTAATGCGTTATGAGGACCTACCGGAAGGGGCAAAACAGTACCTGAAAACGATCGAGAAAATGCTCGGTGTAGAAATTCAAGTCATATGTACCGGCCCCCGCCGTGAAGAGTTGATGGTTCTCAAGAATCCCTTTTAATGCAAAAAAGGCGGCACAAGCGTTTTACCAAAAGAATTGAAGTAGAGTTCGGATTCGGAGATCGTCTGATACGGGGATTTTCAAGTGACCTTTCCGAAAAGGGGCTTTTTGTGCGGACGCGAACCCCTCTTGCAACAGGCAGCGCCATTGAAATGACCTTTTATCTCCCTGATGACTCCCAGGCAAAGGCCCAGGGCATTGTGCGCAGGGCTGTCAGGTCACATTCATCGCTCATCAAAAGCGGCATGGGAGTAGAGCTGACCGCGTTTGATCAGACATATGCTCAGTTCCTTGGCAAAATAGTCGGGCAGAATCTCAGTGGCACGAATATGGTGGACCAGCAGTATCAGGCCATACGCGGCGGGCCTGACTTTGTACGCAATGAGCCTCGCCCGAATAGTTCCTCAAAGCCCGAACCTGTTTCCGATTCGCCTCCCTCTGGCCTGTCTGCTGACGTAACCGAAGAGCCTGACAAGCCCGAGTACCAGATCATTGCATGCCCTTCCTGTAATGTAAAGAACAGGATCCCAACGTCAAAGCTTTCTCTAGGCCCCAAATGCGGGAAATGCAGATCAGCTTTGACCGTATAGCCGCATCACTGCTAGGCCTGCTCTATCCTTCCGCCTGTCCGGTTTGCGACAAGTCCTCGGACAGATTCACAATCGCACCGTTCTGTTCTTACTGNNGTATTGCCGGGTCTGCAGGAAACCGTTGGGGTCGACTCTTGCCGATATCTGTGGTGAATGCCTGAGCGACCCTCCGCCTTTTGAGAAAGTGGTGGCATATGGCCCTTATCGCGATACCCTGCGAAGCGCGATACATCTGCTGAAGTTCTCAGCCATACGGAGGCTGTCCCGTCCTCTTGCCTCCCTGCTTCTTTCACTGGATATCCCTGAAGTTGATGTTGTCGTGCCCGTGCCGATAGAGGCCCGAACACTCAGAGAACGTGAATTCAATCAGGTGCATCTGGTGGGAAGGCTGGTTGCTCGCGGCCTGGGAGTCCCAATATATTCAGGCGTGCTTTTCAAGAAAAAAGAAACGAAGCCGCAGGTGGGTCTGAGCCGTGCCGCTCGAGTGAGGAATCTCAAGGGGGTGTTTGGGATGAGGCGAAAGCTCTCAGGCGAGCGGGTACNNCGGCACTACGGTGAGAGAATGTTCGAAGGCCCTTCGTCGTTCAGGTGCCGGAAAGATATTTGTTGCTTCGCTTGCCAGGACCATCACCGATGGCCGGGGCCAAGGCGTACATCAATAATTCAAACTGCCAGGAGGGTTGTCCGATAAGGGGCTCCCGTTTTGTGATAATATTTTCCATGTCAGAAATAATATCACAGGTAATATAACTGTCAAAAGTACTTCATCTGGCAGGAATATGTGTACGGCTCTCAACGTATAAACTTGCTTGTTCACTGTATTNNTGTATTCGATGATATTCTAATATGGTGAATTTATTGAAAATTCAGCGGCCCAGCCGCTACATAGACCATGAGGTCAACGTTATACGCCATGAGTCTTTCCTGAAGGTCGCATTGGCGTTCCCTGACATTTACGACGTGGGTATGTCCCATCTTGGTCTGCGTATACTCTACGATATAGTCAACAATCTTTCTTTTGCATCCGCTGAGCGGGTTTTTCATCCGTGGGAGGATATGGAAAACGCATTGCGGACCTCGGGTGAGCCCCTTCGTTCCCTGGAATTCAACCGGCCTGTTACCGGATTTGATGTAGTAGGATTCAGTCTCCAGTACGAGCTTTGTTATACCTCTGTGCTTAATATGCTCGATCTGGGTGGGGTCCCGCTCCGCTCGGCAGACAGAAAAGACGGAGATCCGCTGGTTATTGCCGGGGGGCCATGCACGGTCAATCCCATGCCGATGGCCCCGTTCATGGACGCCTTCCTGATCGGGGACGGGGAGGAGGCGGTCCCGGAACTGCTCGGGGTACTGCATGAGTGGAAAAAAGGCGGAAGCAGACGACGTGATGAGGTCCTGCGTACACTGGCACAGGTGGAGGGCGTTTATGTTCCGCAGATACATGACGGAGATGCTGCAGTTCGTATCAGAAGACGGTATATTTATTCTCTGGAGGAGGCCCCTTGCCCGACTGCGCCGATAGTTCCGTATGCCCAGATAGTCCACGACCGTGTGAATATTGAAGTATCGCGCGGCTGCACCAAAGGGTGCCGTTTCTGCCAGGCCGGGATGGTGTATCGTCCGCTGAGGGAACGTTCGCCCGGGAAGGTCCTGGAACTTGCCTCGGCTTCGCTGGCGAACACCGGGTATGAGGACGTTGCTTTTACCTCTTTGAGCGCGGGAGATTATACCGGGCTTTTACCTTTGCTGAAAGGGTTCAACCAAAGGTTCTCGGACAAGAGGATATCTGTCTCACTACCGTCCCTGAGGGTCCGGGCAGTTAACAGGGATGTTCTGCAAGAGATCCGTTCGGTGAGGAAAACCGGATTCACTATTGCACCTGAGGCCGGTACGACAAGGCTTCGCGATGTCATCAACAAGGATTTTTCGGCTGAAGATTACGCACGTGCTCTTGATACCCTCTTCCAGGAGGGATGGCAGACGCTTAAGCTGTATTTCATGCTTGGGCTGCCAACTGAGCGACAGGAGGACGTGGAGGCCATAATCGATATGGTGAAGTTTGCCCAGAAGACCGCTCGGAAATACTCGAAGCGGCAGGTGAAGATCAATGTCTCAGCATCCCCTTTTGTGCCCAAGGCGCATACACCATTCCAGTGGTGCGGGCAGGAGGACGCATCGGTCATTCGGGAGAAGAAGGATTTTCTGCGTTCACGTCTGAAGAGGGTCCAGTTCAGAGGCCATGACGAGCGAATGAGCATGTTGGAGGCTGCGTTTGCGAGGGGAGGGACAGAACTTTCTCCCCTTCTGGAGGCCTCATGGCGTGCTGGAGCACGGCTTGACGGCTGGTCCGAGGCCTTTCGCATGGAGGCCTGGGAAAAAGGACAGGAAGACTCAGGTTTGGAAATCGCGAAACAGGCGGCAAAGAGTTATGAGCGTGATGAACCGCTCCCCTGGGAGATGATAGAAACTGGAGTAAGCAAAAAGTTTCTGTACCGGGAATATGAGCGTGCCCTCGAGGCAAAAATGTCACCAGACTGCTCCGTGGGGAAGTGTACCGGATGCGGTCTTGGATGCCGCTCCGAGGGGGAGCGTGCGGAGCCTGCATCCTATAGGGAATCGAAAATAATGGTCAGAAGCGCTCCCCAGACACCTGTACGAAAACCAATAAGAGTCAGGGTGTGTTTTTCCAAAACAGGCCCGCTCAGGTATCTTTCCCATCGGGAGCTCATAACCCATGTGACCAGGGCGCTCAGGAGGGTGGGTGTGACGCTGGAGTTCTCAAAGGGATTCCATCCCGCGCCAAGAATATCCTTTGGACCGCCCCTTGGGGTGGGAGTGGCCGGAACGAACGAGTTTTTCGACATGGAAATATTGCCCCTTATCTCGTTGCAGGAGATCAAGGAAAGACTGAATGGAGTTCTGGGAGAAGGAGTGGAGATTAAGGATTTAGCTCCCATAGACTCCCGGGAACAGTCCCTGCAGGCTTTTGTCACCCGATATGGATACGATGTGGTTTGTCCCGATGCGGAGCGGGCGGTGGCATTCAGTGAACGAAGGGAATGTATCGTAAAGCGTGAGAAAGGCGCGGTGGACATACGCCCCCTTGTTGATTCGATGGAGCGGAAAACACCGGACAGAGTGCGGCTCATGCTTGTCGACCGTGAAGATAAAAGAGTGCGGCTTGAGGAAATAGCCCGGGAGGTTTTTGGGGTAGAGCTTGCCGAGTTGGATGTCACGCGGTTTGCCCTGTTTGGCAAGAAGGACGGACAGTGGAGTCCCCCTCTGGAAATGGAGAGAAGTTGGCCTCAAGTAGTATCCTGATAAATGTAGTTCGAGATGAGATCCGGGTTGGCCTCCTGGAGGACGGCCAGGTAGTTGAGCTTTATGTCGAGCGAAAAAAGCATTCAAGCCACGTGGGCAGCATNNCATGCAGTCCGCGTTCATAGATGTTGGGCTGGAAAAGTCCGCGTTCCTTTATGTGGGAGATATCCGTGTTGACCTCATGGAGGATTACGCCGATATATTTGATGACTCCAGCAACGGCGATATGGAGATCATAGAACTCAGAAAACGCCGTCATGACTATCAGATAGAAGAACTGCTCCAGGAAGGCCAGGAGATACTGGTCCAGGTCTCAAAGGACCCGCTGGGGACAAAAGGCGCACGGGTCACGTCATATCTCACCATGCCGGGCCGATATCTGGTTCTGATGCCCGGCACGGACCATGTGGGGATATCCCGGCGAATTGAGGACGAGGAACGCAGGGCCAAACTGCGCGATTTTGTCGATTCGATAAAGCCCGATGATGTCGGGCTCATTGTCAGGACCGCAAGCGAAACCGCCAGCAAGAATGAGATGCGGCGAGACCTGGAATTCCTTACCAGAGTCTGGCAAAGCATTGAGAACAAGAAGGACTCGGCCCCGGCGCCCAGTCTGCTTTACAGCGATCTCGACCTGAAATTTCGCTCTGTCCGCGATCTCATGGGGCATGAAGTAGAAAGGCTTGTTATTGACTCCAGAGAGGATTACGAAGAGATAAAGGACTTCGTAGTTTCTTATTTCCCTAAGCTCCTGGACCGACTTGATCTGTATGAGGGGAGCGAACCACTGTTCGAATATTACGGTATCGAATTGGACATCTCCCGAGCTCTGGACCGCCATGTCTGGTTGAAGTCCGGGGGATATATCGTAATTGACCAGACCGAGGCCATGACCGTTATAGACGTGAACACTGGAAAGTTCGTGGGCAAGCAGGACCTGGAGGACACCATCCTCAAGACCAACCTTGAGGCAGTCAAGGAGGTGGCCTACCAGATACGCCTCAGAAACCTGGGCGGCATTATCATCATTGATTTCATTGATATGGAGCGCCTTGAGAACCGTGAAAAGGTCTTCAACGCGTTTATGGAAGCCATGAGCAAGGACAGGGCCAAGAACACCATTTCCCATATATCCGATCTGGGCCTTATCCAGATGACCCGGAAGCGTGTCCGGGAAAGCCTGGGAAGGATCCTTTGCGAGACCTGCCCGTACTGTGAGGGCAAGGGGTTTGTGAAGTCCCCACAGACCCTGTGTTACGAGATCTTCCGAAAGGTCCATCATGCCGCAGCCCAGGGGGCGATACGTGTGATCGTCACCGCTCATCCGACCGTTGCGGAAGTCCTTTCGGACGAGGAGCGCCAGGGCATTGAGGATATCGAACAGCAGCATAATATGAAGATCATTGTTACTGCAGACCCCAACTTTCACCAGGAGAATTACGNNCGAGATAAGCACTCTTTAGTGATTGTCTGCTTTGTCACCTCTCTGTCATTTTCTCAGAATGGAATCGTTCTGTTTTTCAAACCACTGTCACAGGCCGTATAATAAAAGAATGGGCTCAGAAAACAGGAAGCTCGAAGACCTCCTTGCCATTTTACGCCCCATGTCCGGGGCTGTGCTTGCGTACTCGGGCGGGGTTGACAGCACATTGCTGCTAAAAGCGCTGAGTCTCTCGGGTACTCGTGCGCTTGCCGTTACCGGTGTTTCGCCTACTACCCCGTCCTCTGACCTTGAGGACGCTAAACGGCTGGCCTTGCAGAGCGGAATTGAACATAGAATCATTGAAACCAAGGAGATGGAAAACGAAGCGTTCTCATCCAATCATTCCGACCGGTGCTACTATTGCAAGGATGAACTTTTCGACAAACTGAACGGCCTAGCCAGGGAGAACAATATCCCTTTTATCCTGGACGGAAGCAATACCGACGATTCCGGCGACCATCGTCCAGGACTTCAAGCGGCAAAAAAGCATGGAATCAGAAGTCCTTTGATGGAGGCCGGGTTGAGCAAGTCCGATATCAGGGAGATTTCCCGTCAGCTTGGGCTTGAAACCTGGGACAAACCCGCCTCCCCCTGCCTTTCTTCACGTTTCCCCTATGGGGTAAGGATAACCACGCAGGGGCTCAGAAGGGTTTCCGCTGCAGAGGACTTCCTTCGCGCGAAGGGCTTTGGGGTGCTTCGTGTCCGTGACCACGGAGGGCTGGCGCGTATTGAACTTCGGAAGAAGGACATTCCCCGAGCTATTGAAATGGGACAGGAGATATCCAGTAAGTTAAGGGAACTTGGTTTTGATTTTGTAAGCGTTGACCTTGAGGGATTCCGAAGCGGTTCTCTTAACCGGGTGCTGAAATGAAGGAGCAGACGAAAAAAGACATAGAGCGTTGCGTGAAATGTGGAAGCTGCAAGGCGCTTTGTCCTACATACGAGTATGAGCATAATGAGGGGATGTGCGCTCGGGGAAGGATGATGCTCCTTCGGGGCCTGGAGCGGGGGGAGCTCAAGGCCTCGCAGCTGCTTGGTGATCGCATTTACAGTTGTCTGCTGTGTGGGATGTGCGATGGCTCTTGTCCTGTGGGAGTACAGATAACCGAGGCCATATATGACGGCAGAAATATTCTGGCCCGTTCGAATCCCGGCCGTAGCCTACTTCGAGCGGTGGCGCGTTTTGCTCTGAAAAGGCCTTACCTGGCATTCAGGGCTGGCAAGACCTTCCGGTCACTTTTACCCTGGCTTATGCGTAAGGAGCAACTTCCGTTTTCCATCGACCTTCCCGAAGAGCCACTGAGAAGGGGGCTGAAGATCTATAAGCCTTCAAGGGTGAGAGGGCGAGTGGCAGTGTTTGTGGGCTGCAGTGTGAATTTTCTCATGCCGTATCTTGGCGAATCGCTCATACGGGTACTTGCCGCCATGGGCTATGAGGTGGTCCTGCCCTCGGGGGAGGTGTGCTGTGGTTCTCCTTTTCGTGTTCTGGGAGCGGGAAAGGACGCGGTTCGTTTGGCACGGAAGAACCTGGATGTTTTTGACAAACTGAATGCAGAAGCGGTATTGAGCCTGTGCCCAACCTGCACTCTGACAATCAAGGCACAATATCCAGGGCTGGTGGGACGCGGTATCTCAGGGGCCATGGACGCCATTGAGTTTCTGGCCCAACGTCTGGGATTTATAGAAAGTGGCCTCGCGCGCGTGTCCCTTCCCGGGCCGACAGCCTATCATGATCCCTGCCACCTGAAATATGGCCTTGACGTCACCGACGAACCACGGAGTATTCTCAGGTCTGCCGGTATACTCGATCTTGTCGAGTCGAAAGGACAAGGCTGCTGTGGGTTCAGCGTCAGCATGACACATGAAGAGCTCAGCATGGGCCTTTTGTATGACCGGGCAGCCGCTTTGGGGGACGTGAGGACCTTGGTGACCGCTTGTCCCGGATGCATGTACCAGCTTGCCCGGAAACATCGTAATGTGCTCCATGTAGTCCAGGTCCTTGACGAGGCCATTGCTCATCCTGAAGAGACGAATGGAAGCGAAGAGCTGGCAAACATGGAGAGGATTGTTTAAAATATCAGGCACTGGCAGGACTATCCAGCCTGTAACGATTCAGTATACGAGCAAAACAATACTGCTTTCCAAGGACAATCGGGAGGATTATTATGAAGTTTTTCATTGACACTGCGAATGTTGAAGAGATAAGGGCCGCAAATGAGCTCGGTGTTCTTGACGGAGTTACCACGAATCCGTCTCTCATCGCCAGAGAAAAACACGAGCCAATAACCCTGATAAAAGAGATATGTTCAATAGTCAAAGGGCCGGTAAGCGCAGAAGTAGTCAGCACTGACGCCCCGGGAATGGTAGAGGAGGCCAGAAAGCTTGCGGAGCTCGCCGATAACATTGTCATCAAGATACCGATGACCGTTGAGGGATTGAAGGCCACGAAGGAACTTTCCGCAGAGGAGATCAAGACAAACGTTACCCTGGTTTTTTCTGCGACACAGGCTCTGCTGGCGGCAAAGGCAGGAGCAACGTATGTGAGCCCCTTTGTGGGCCGCCTTGATGATATCAGTTCGGACGGGATGGGCCTCATCGAGGACATCATGACCATCTATGATAATTATCTGATTGAAACAGAAATTATCGTTGCCAGTATCCGTCATGCTATACATGTTCTGGAGGCCGCACGAATTGGGGCGCATATTGCCACTATCCCCTATGGTGTCATTGAAAAGCTCAGCAAGCATCCTCTTACCGATATCGGCCTAGAGAAATTCCTGAAGGACTGGGAAAAGGTACCAAAAGCGAAATAGCGTTTCTGTCGGCATACGATTCCATTGGCAAACAGGAGGCCGCGCCCTTTTTGGGCGCGGCCTTTCTTGTGGAAGAAAAGAATGATATCGGGTGCATTGACAGGGAATAGATACAAAAAAAGTTTAAGCATACTTACTGCTCTGGTCATTAAATTGTTTTATTGGAATTAACACATTATTTAATTAGACAACCTGCACAGGAAAGTATACAAGGAAGGTAAGAGCGGGGAGATGCCAGCGAGGTTGAAGGAGGCCCGTGATGAGGGTGCTTCAGGTTGTCATGGCCTTTGTCGGGATCATCTGGGTAGCAGGAGCCGTTCCTGCAACAGCTGATCTCGACCACTCCGGGTACAAAGCAATCCGTCAATGTATTGAGTGCCATCCAAAGGCGGATCTGACCCACAAGGCGCAGCGTCCCTCGGAAATGAAAGAGAAGCTTCCACTCAGCAGTCAAGGCAGGATGCTTTGCACAACGTGTCATGAGTGTGTCACGGGCACATGTGTGCTTCAGAAAAGCAAGCCTGAGCTTTGTGCCGTATGTCATGACTGCACTCAGGGGATGGCATGCATGATCGGGGCGGCACATCTGGGCGATTCTGCTGATATCAGGAATATTGCTGTTGATAAATGCCTTTCCTGTCATGGCAGAGCAGCGAGACTGGAAGTCTGCATGTTGGGACAGGAGACTGTAAATGTCATGTTGCTCAAAAGCGAAAAGGAGACCTTAAAGAACAGTGCAGGCATGAAGGCGGTCCTTCTGGACGGCAAGATCACTTGTTTATCCTGCCACGACCCGTATCTTACCAGTACGGCCAAGCTGGTCAGTTCCAACAGGGATTTTCGCTTGTGCATGCTTTGCCACAGCAAACTGGAAAAAACCGACCATTCTGTATACGAGGGGATAAAGGCCTGTGTTTCCTGTCATCCGAAGGCCCCGCCAACGCACAAACGGGCGTTTCCCACTGAAATGAAAGCTGACCTGCCGCTTGGGAGGGGAGAGAGGATGATGTGTACGACATGTCATGATTGCATTACGGGCACCTGCTTCCTGCGGCAGAACAAGCCTGAGCTTTGTGCCGTATGTCATGACTGTACTCAGGGGATGGCGTGTGTATTGAATACTGCTCACCTGGGCGACAACTCTGATCTCAGGGGTCTATCGAGCAAGGGCTGTGCTCAGTGCCATGACAACTCTGCCGTTACAAAACTTTGCAGCCTGGATAGGGATAAGGCTGGTGATAGCAGAATAACCTGCACTACATGTCATGATCCATACTCCGGCATACACGCAAAGCTGACACGGACTGGCAGAAGGACGAAAGCCATGGGAAGGGGCCCGGACGCATGTCCAAGGTTTACTGCAGTCGGCAGTGTGGACTGCGCCGAATGCCACTCAGAAAAAACCGGACTGGAAAACGAGTGATGAAAATTTCAGAGGCAGATGGGAACTCACGGATTTGAGTCAGATGCGGACAGGTCGCATCTGACATGGGCTTTTCCAGCAAAGCCTTCGTGCAAGTCCGTGTCAAAGAGGCTTTCGTTAAACTTCTTCGTGACTTTCAGCGTCCTCCCTGAGTTTTATGATTTTCTTGTAGAGGCTTTCCAATACTGTGGCCATGTTCCCTTTTTGTGCCGCGGAGGCTGCATAGGCTTCCATAATTAAGAGCGATTGCTCCAGGCACCAGAGTTTTACTGCTGGTTTCATGACAGTTCCTCCTGCTTTTTCTGCCGCTATGGGCAACGGCATGAGTTACTTGCAATATATCAGAGCATGAAGGACATGGCAACAGATTTAATTGCCCGGGGAAATAAGCTATTCTGCTTTGAAATCGGATGTTTTGATATAATATCTGGATATGGAGAATTCAGGACGAAGCGAATTAGACGGGATTATGCACTGCCCAATATGCGGGCGGGAGCTGGGTGGAGATGAAAGAACCCCGGGTGGATGGGAATGCCGCTGTGGGGAGTTCGTGCCCGAAGGGCTTTCGTTGAACTCGTTTCAGGGCTGTACTCATGGACTGAACTGTAATTGCGGCCGGGAGCGCAAGGGATGAGCAGGAACGCTTACTACGGAGCTTTTGGGGGGAGGTTCGTCCCCGAAACCCTTATGCCCGCACTTCAGGAACTCGAGCGTGAGTACGCTGCTGCCAAGCGTGACAAGGCTTTTCAGGCCGAACTGGATGAACTCAGGAAAACGTTCATCGGCCGTCCCACACCACTCTACTTTGCACGCAGGCTTACCGAGCGTCTGGGTGGTGCAAAGATATACCTCAAACGGGAGGATCTTGCGCATACCGGAGCGCACAAGATAAACAATGCACTTGGACAGGCGTTGCTTGCACGCCGTATGAATAAGGAGCGTGTTATAGCCGAGACCGGGGCAGGGCAACATGGTGTGGCGACCGCTACGGGCGCCTCCTTTGCGGGACTGAAGTGCGATATTTATATGGGAACCGATGATATGAAACGCCAGGCTTTGAACGTATTCCGGATGCGTCTGCTTGGCGCCCGTGTAGTGGAGGTGCCCATTGGATCCAGGACTCTCAAGGACGCCATCAACGAGGCCCTTCGTGACTGGACCACGAATGTAAGAAATACTCATTATGTCCTCGGTACTGCCTTCGGGCCGCATCCTTTCCCCCGTATGGTGTGCGACTTCCAGAGCATTATAGGCAAGGAAGCCAAAAAACAGATAACGAAGGCTGAGGGGCGTCTCCCGGACGTGCTTGTTGCTTGCGTAGGCGGGGGCAGCAACTCTATCGGTCTGTTCCACGAATTTCTGAAAAACAACGAGATAGAAATGGTAGGCGTTGAGGCCGGGGGAACCGGCATTGAAAGTGGGCAACATGCAGCGCGGTTCGCGGGTGGCTCTATCGGTGTCTTTCAGGGGTGTAAAAGCTACCTGCTCCAAGACGACAACGGTAACGTGCTGGGCACTCATTCAGTTTCCGCCGGATTGGATTATGCCTCGGTGGGGCCCGAGCACGCCTATCTCAAGGAAACCGGACGGGTCCGCTATACGTATGCTACCGATGACGAGGCCTTGTCCGCGTTCGAACTGCTCTCTTCCATAGAGGGGATCATCCCCGCCCTTGAATCGGCACATGCGCTGGCCGAGGCTGTTAAGCTTGCACCGAAGATGGGCCGGGACAGGATAATGATCGTGAACCTCTCCGGGCGGGGAGATAAGGACGTTCAGCATGTGGCGGCCATCAAGGGGATACTGGAGGAATAGGACGGTTTATGAGTTCCCGGATAACCAGACGGTTCAAGAAGCTCCAGGCCGATGGCCGAAAGGCCTTCATCCCGTACATAATGGCTGGCGCCCCTTCTCTTTCGAGAACAAAGGAGCTGTTGAAACTGCTTGAGAAGTGCGGGGCCGACATGGTGGAACTCGGCGTGCCGTTTTCCGACCCGCTCGCCGACGGTCCGGTCATCCAGCGGGCTGCGGAAAAAGCTTTGCAAAACGGAGTAACCCTTCGGGACGTTCTGAGCCTTGTCCGCGAGGCGCGCACATGGACGCAGGTGCCCATTATCCTGATGACCTATTACAATCCGGTCTTCAGATTCGGTGATGAGGCATTTATGAGTGAGGCGAGCCAGGCCGGTGTCGACGGCATTATCGTTCCGGACCTGCCCCCTGATGAGGCACGTGAATTTATCAAGCACGCACGGCATTATGGTATAGACACGATCTTTCTTCTTGCGCCCACATCAACGGACGACAGAAGGAAAATTGTAGCAAAGGCATGCAGGGGTTTTATATACTATGTTTCAGTAACCGGGATAACGGGTTCGCACCTCATGGTGGACGATGCTATGAAACGTTCCATTGAGGACATCAAGTCCGTATCGGGTGGTAGACCCGTAGCACTCGGCTTTGGCGTTTCAACTGCCGAGGAAGCCAGTGCCGTTGCGGACATGGCCGACGGGGTGATCGTTGGAAGCGCTATTGTGCGCAGGACCGAGGAGCTTGACCTGGAGGATTTTGTCATGAGCCTCAGGCGGGCGATNNCGATCGGGTAGGCGAGGAGAGATGAAGCTCACGGTTTTGGGATCCTCAGGTGCGGAGTTCCCCGGGCATAGACCTCCGGCGTTCCTCCTGGACAAAACCCTCCTGCTTGATGCCGGTACTATTGGGGCCATGCTCACAGAGAACGCTCAGTGGAAGCTGAGGCATATTCTTCTTACCCATGCGCATCTTGATCACATACGCGGAATTCCGTTTCTTGCCGATAATTTGATCCTGAAGAATAAGAAACACTCGGTACAGATACATGCCATATCGGCCGTGCTCAGAGACCTGAAGAAGAATCTGCTGAACGATCGTATATGGCCTGACTTTACCTCAATTCCTTCGCAGGAGCGGCCCATACTCCGTCTTAAAACGATTCGCGTCGGAAAAGCCTTCACCCTGAACGGTTACAGAATAACCACATACCACGTGAACCATTCAGTTCCTGCCACGGGATATGTAGTAGAGAACAAACGTGGGAAACGTATTCTGTATACCGGGGATACCGGTCCTACAGATCGCATATGGAAGGAATGCCGTAAGCGTGTCCACCTGGCCATCATTGAGGTATCGATGCCAAACCGCATGCGTCAGATGGCCATAAAAACCGGGCACCTTACCGCCTCTCTTCTCAAGGCCGAGTTCAAGAAGATGGAAACGATTCCGGACAAGATACTGATTACGCATCCGAAGCCGCAGTACCAGCGGAAGATAAAGGAAGAACTGAGAAACCTGAAAATGAAAAATGTCCGTCTCTTGAGGGACGGCGAAAGTTTTGTTGTCTGAATCCTGATGAAAGATAAATAATATTGTATGGCATGGTTTAAGAAAAAGAAGGAGCCCAGCAGCAGAAAGCAGGTCAAGATCCCTGAGGGACTCTGGGTCAAGTGCGACAGCTGCAAGGAGATCATCTACAAGAAGGAACTTGAAAAGAACCTCAAGGTCTGTCCCAAGTGCGATTATCATTTCCGCCTGAATGCCACTGAGCGGATAAAGTATCTTGTTGATGATGGGAGCTTCGAGGAACTGTATCCCAATCTGACCTCGGGGGACCCCTTGAAATTCAAAGACACGAAGTCCTATCAGGAGCGTATCCTTGAGGGCCAGCGGAAAACGGGGATCAAGGAGGCCGTGCTTTCCGGGACGGCACGCGTTGAAGACGAACCGGTGGTTCTCGCGATAATGGATTTTTCCTTTATGGGTGGCAGTATGGGGTCTGCCGTGGGCGAGAAGATCGTCCGCACTGCGGAACACGCTCTTGAGCACGGTCTCCCGTTTATTTCGGTTTCCTCTTCCGGTGGTGCCCGGATGCAGGAGGGGATACTTTCCCTGATGCAGATGGCAAAGTCGTCCGCTGCTATTGGCCGTCTTCGTGATAATGGAGTGCCTTATATCTCAATCCTTGCTGATCCAACGTTTGGTGGCGTGACTGCGAGCTTTGCCATGCTTGGTGATGTCATTGTTGCCGAGCCTCGGAGCCTTATCGGCTTTGCCGGTCCCCGGGTCATTGAGCAGACGATAAAGCAGCAGCTTCCGGAGAATTTTCAACGGGCGGAGTTTCTCATCGAACACGGCCTTCTGGATATGATAGTGCCCCGAAGGAAAATGAAGAAGACCCTCTCAAAGCTCATCCGGCACCTTGCAGGCGCACGGAAGCCTCAGCCCCCTGCTTCTGATGTTTCTGGTAACGGACATAAAAGTGCCGATGAAGAGGCATATTCAGATAACGACACTTCGACGGAAGACATCGTAGCGGAGGCCGGGCATGATGAGGCCGCCCGGGATGTTGAGAACCGCTATAACATTCCGTAAGACAATCCCATCTTTCAATGAAAGTCCACCAGTGTTTGGGGTACAATCGTAGCTGATGAGCTACGAAAACACCATAGCATATCTTTACGGCCTGCAATCTCATGGCATTAAGCTCGGGCTCGACAACCCCAGAGAACTTCTGCGGCGTGCGGGCAATCCTGAACAAACTTTCAGGAGCATTCACCTGGCCGGAACGAACGGGAAGGGATCGACTGCGGCCATGCTCAGCAGCATTCTGCAGAAGGCCGGTCATAGGACAGGTCTTTTCACCTCTCCCCACCTGGTGAGCTTTACCGAACGCATCCGGATCGGCGGGTCTGAGATAACAGAAGCCGAGGTGGTTGCCCTTGCCGAAGAAGTGCGCGCTCTTTCGGAAGGTCTGGAGCCTACCTTTTTTGAAGTTGTAACGGTGATGGGGTTCCTGCACTTTCAGCGTAAAGGTGTTGCCTGGGCGGTCGTTGAGACTGGGATGGGCGGGAGACTCGATGCCACCAATTGTCTGAGCCCCGATGTATGTGTGATTACACCTATCGGACTTGACCATCGTGAGTTCCTGGGGGAATCAATAGCTGAGATAGCAAGGGAGAAAGCAGGGATTATAAAAACGAGAGTCCCCGTTGTGGCGGCAGCACAGGAACAGGAAGCTCTACAGGTCATCAGGGATATAGCGAGAGAGAGAAATGCCCCATTGTATGTAGAAGGGGAACAATTTGCGACCAGGATAAGGGAAAAGGGAGTTGGCCGGATGTTGTTCGACTACTGGAGCGAGGCAACAGAGGCTAATTCACTTGAGATTAATCTCTCAGGCACATATCAGGCGTCAAATGCGTCCCTGGCAATTAAAGCGTTCGAGCTTACCAGCCCCGGCGCGGATGATGTTCTATCGATAGTCAGGTCCGGGCTTCTTTCGTTGGTGTGGCCGGGGCGGATGGAGCTTGTGGCGCAAGACCCCCTAACCTATGTGGATGGGGCGCACAATCCCCGTGCTGCAGAAGCGCTGGCCCGTATGCTCGAAGAGGATTTCCTTAATGGGGGGAAAAAACTTACCCTGCTGATGGGCGACAAGGACATTGAGGGTATTATTTCCCCGCTTGTTTCGCTTGCAAGCAGGGTTGTCTTCGCTGCGCCTGCTTACGGCCGCTCCGCCCCGGTGGAGCGGCTGTTTGAAGTGGCCCGAAAACTCGGGACCAGTGCGGAGAAAGCGTCTTCCGTTGCTGAGGGGCTTCAGCTTGCACGTTCTTACGGTGATATGGTACTTGTTACCGGATCGTTCTATACGATAGGTGAGGCCAAGGAAGCCCTTGGCTCCACCGGTTTCCTCTCGAAGTTGAGGGAGTGGCAGGGTGCTCCGTGAAAGTGCATTTCCTTCTCATAGCGTTTTGTTTTTTTCTGAGTCTTTCCATGCCATTGCCCCTGTTTGCAGCCCAGGCCGAGATGAGCGCTGATTCACTCGAAGGAACGGGAGAGGTTTTTAAGCTCGAAGGGAACGTCCTGATACGACGCGGAGATGTTGTTATCCGCGCAGAGCGTGCTCAATATGACCGCTCTACAGGAGATATCAATGCATCCTCGGGCTTCGTCTATGAGGATGAGCAGATGAGCGTTTCGGCTTCGAGCGCCGCACTGAACCTGGACACCGGACAGGGAACACTCTATAATGCTCATGTGTTTTTCAAGGAAGACGGTTCCCGTATCAGCGGGGCAGAGATTCGTCGCGAAAGTCCTGAACGGTATTTTATCCAGAAGGGCGAGGTAACCTCCTGCGAGGGCCTTCCTCCCGCATGGTGCTTCAGAGGACGTGATTTCGATGTTGAAGTGGGGGAGCGTCTGGTGGCCCGGGGAGTGACCTTTCGTATCAGGAACGTTCCTGTTTTCTATACCCCTTACGCGTGGGTGCCCATTGTAACGCAGCGGCGCTCTGGGCTGTTGCCACCCACCTTCGGGTATCGTGATTCTACGGGGGCATATTATCGTCAACCCATTTACTGGGCTCCGGTTGAAAACCGTGATGTAACGCTCAACCTTGACTATCATAGTGACCGTGCTTTTGGGCAGGGGCTAGAGTATCGCTATGTTGAAGGACCGTTACACAAAGGGGATATGTATGGCTATCACCTTCGTGATTCAGTCCGCAAGGTCGATTTTTATGAGGGGCACGCTTTTCATCGTGCAGGGGGGGAGACCATCGAGGGTTTCTATGATGTCAACTTTGTGAACCGTCAGGATTATTTCCGTATCTACGAGCCATATATTGAACAGAGCGCTCGACGCTTTCTGTATTCGCGGGGAGAAGTGTGGGCGAACCTGGGGTCGTCAAGGCTTTATGTACGAAGCCGATATTATCAGGACATGGATGAAAATGTTTCCAACCGTGAAGTTCTTCAGGAATTGCCGGGTGCCGGCCTGCATCTTGCGCCGTTTGGGCTTGGCCCTCTGGTCCTGGGAGGGGAAGCCCGCACTTCCAAGTTTCGCCGGAGTATAGGGTACGAAGGAGAGCGAACTGATGGTGTGATCACAGGAATGCTGCGCCTCGGGCATGGACCGGTGTTAGCACAGAGCGGCTCGCTGCGCCGTGTTTACTATAGTGTTTCAGATGCCGGAAACGAGGAACGGTTCTATAACACACAGTATGAATACAGGGCAGAAGGGCTTTTCGCTTTAAGGGGTGCATTTGATTCGGTTTCGCATGTTGTTGAGCCATCGGCATACTATGCAAGGCGAGGCCGTGAAGGGGAGCCTCCGCCCCTGTTAGATGGCACGGAACTTTTTGATGAGACCGAGCTAGTGGGCGTAAATATGACGAACCGTTTTCTTGGAAAGAAGCGTGAGTTTGTCACTTCAAGGATTGTGCAGGAATACAACCTTGAGGAAAACGTGGAGGACCGATGGCTGCCTCTGGTGTTTGACCTTGCCATTAAGGGATATCTGACCGTTGAAACATTGCTGGCTTATGATCATTATGAAGAACGTCTGTCTCGGGCAGAGACAAGACTTTCTCTCAAGATGGGGGAAACACATCTCAGTGCCGGCCAGAGCTATACCCGGGAACTCAATGTTGAATACTATAGGTTTGGAGTGCGCCAAGAACTGGGTGACGCGTGGGAGCTTGGGGCAAGTGCAAGATATGATGCGGCAGAGGTAAATGAAGCAGACAAGCTCAGAGAAGTTTCTGCCGTTGTCGGATATACGGCGCAGTGCTGGGGCGTCAGGCTTGAGGGGATCCGGCATCCTGACGATTCCCTGTTTTATCTGACGGTGAGCCTTGCCGGTATTGGCGAGACTGGTTCTCACTGAGTTGATGGTTGCGGTTTTCTGAAATTCCAGTATAATTGGAGCATGAAAAACAGGCTCGTAGTAACTTTTGTTCTGCTTTTTATCTTTTTAGTCCCTGCTGTTGGTCTCGCCTTGGAGGAAGAGTCATGGCCTGCTCCCGAGTTTACGGCCTATGATCTCAATGGAGAACTCATTTCGCTTGCCTCACTGAGGGGAAAGGTGGTCCTGCTTCATTTCTGGGCAACGTGGTGCACCTCTTGTGTAAAGGAAATGCCTTCACTTGAAGAGTTTGCCCGAGAATATGAACCGCGCGGCTTACGGGTGCTTGCCCTTACAGCCGAGGGTTCGAAGAAGCGTATTATGGAGTTCTTTGATGATGAACTTCCTCCCTATTCGGTGATCATGGACGAGGGTTCAAAGATCACCCGTCTGTTCAATGTTCGTGCAATACCCGTGACTCTGGTT
>JABAHP010000575.1_pt4 | contig 23430 bp, 1 predicted proteins | sample 7062081 | NCBI WGS metagenome assembly JABAHP01 (sample SAMN14534357, study PRJNA622989) | marine sediment metagenome | biome: marine biome [ENVO:00000428]; feature: marine pelagic biome [ENVO:01000023]; material: deep marine sediment [ENVO:00002113] | place: India: Gulf of Kutch | collected...
TTGGTGACGGTATCGGGGGAGGAATCTACTGCGAAAACGGAAGCGAGCCGATTATCACGAATACCAAATTCATAAACAATCAGGCTACCTCCGGCATCCCCGGATCTGGCGGTATGGCAGGCTATGGTGAGTCGCGTGACCTGGCCTTTGGCCCGACTGTAGCTGTAGGATTTGTCGGTCAGGCCTTTGAACTCGTCAACATAACCGGCGGTGCACTTTACTACCGAAATGCAGATGCAAACCTTGCTGGTTTAACATTCTTGCACAACCAGGCGTATCTGCTGCAGTACGTCTTGGATAGTTTCGAGATAGTTAACGTAGATCCCGTTTTCAGTTACACCAACTACATATATGAATTAGTTCCTTCATATACCACCGGTGGTGCTTTGGCCTCTGATCATCGCAATATTGTTACTGTTAGAAACTGTGAGTTTGTAGACAACTTCGGAGGCGCTGTCCGCATAGATGTGAACTGCGTTGTGGACTTCGACAGATGTTTGTTCGAGGACAACACTGAGGCAGTCGAGGGCGGCGCAATCTTCATTGGTGAACTTGGCTTCGCAGATATTAACGACTGCACGTTTGCTCACAATACCGCCGTAACTAACGGTGGTGCCGTTTATTGCAACAGCGATGCGGTCTACACAGAGTGCTTGTTCGAGGATAATGAGGCTGGGAACAATGGCGGTGCAATGTATACATATTATGTTTACAGCGGCTCTGATCCCAATATTACATCGACGGTGAATATAAACCTTGAGTCCTGCACCTTCTTAGGAAACAAGGCCGTTACCGGCAGTGGATTGGGCGGCGGTGCGTATTTCCGGGACTTCATCGCCTTAGTCAACGATTGCTACTTCCTGGACAATTCCGCCAGGAGCGGCGGCGGGCTCCAATTAACACTTGGAGACATAACAATAACCGGGGGTCTTATAAGTGGAAATACATCCATAGGCGGTGACAATTATGAGATGGGCGGTGGTTTGCTCTGCGCCGATACTCATGCAGTAATTGAAAATTGCATTCTCAGTTATAATATCGCCGACGGTCCTGTTAGAGGCTCCGGCGGCGCAATCAGTTTCTACGGCGGGCACCTTACACACGTCGTCAAAAACTGCCTTATTACGGGCAACTCTGCAGCTTTTAATGGCGGTGCGATTTCGGCCTATCTCTTCTCAACTCCGGAAATACGGAACAGCACATTTAGCGAAAATTCGGCTGGAGTCCTCGGTGGCGCGATATTCTGTGACTGGGGTTCTGACCCAACAATTATCGACACGGTATTCGATACTTGTAATAACCACGCTATTGTTGAAGAAAATGTCGGCAACGCAAGCGTATTAAATTCCTCGTTCTACAACAATACCGACGGTGATTATGGTATTTATGACGTCAATACAGGGTTGACCACTACTACTGCCGGTGTTGACCTCAATGTTACAAATATCGAGGGCGACCCGCTGTTTGTGACCGGACCGTTCGGTGATTACTATCTAAGTCACATTGCGACCGGTCATCCGATCGACAGCAACTGTATCGATGCCGGAAGCGGTGATGCAGACGCCCCCAATATCGGTATGGACACGTTCACGACCAGGATTGACGGTGTCAATGACATGAATATCGTTGACATCGGTTATCACTACAGCGATCGGCTGCTCGCTCCACGATATGATTTGACCGTTATTCTCGTGGGCGGCCACGGCACGGTCGAGGTGAACCAACCGGAACCGATTGCTTTCGATCCGGCAACTGATACTTATACTTACTACGCCGGCGCGGTGGTAAAGCTCATTGCCACGCCGGAACCGGGCTACCGGGTTGCAAGCTGGAGTGCCACAGATGATGAGCCGGGCTGGAATCTTAACACCATTAGCCAGCCGAACTGGAATTGTAACAGTATAGAATTGACGATGTATCGCAACAGAATCGTAACTGTCGAGTTTGAGCCGGATGTCTGGCGTATCATCAAGGTCCCGTTGGAGTACGCTACAATTGAGGCAGCTGTAGCGGAAGCCGACCAACGTGCCACTCAAATTATAGTTGCGCCCGGAGTTTACTCCGTAAGCGATCCGAACGGTATCGACTTTGCGGGCAAGAGCATTACTCTGACGTCCACTGAACCTAATAATCCAAGTGTGGTAGCGACTACGATTATTGACGCAGGTGGCAGCCGGTACTTCCCGCGTCGTGCATTCACCTTCCACAGCGGCGAAGAGCCCTCTGCTGTTGTGACGGGCTTTACCATTCGTGGCGGTTATATGGTTGGTGCTATCGGACAGCCGGGGCGTTTCGGTGTATTGACTCCTGAGCCATATGAGGTCATCTGCTCTGACGATGATCCGCTTCCTCCGCGTGCAGAACGCGGCCAGGATGAGACCGCCGATGCCTATGCCGGTGGTATCCTCTGCGATAACGAAAGTTCCCCGACGTTTAAGAACTGCGTAATCACCGAAAATGTGGTTGTAGCGGTATATGGCGGTGACGGTGCTCCGGGGCAATCTCCGCTGCCTCCAGCCGGGGAGTGGTATTTCCTGCCGCCCGGAGACGACGAAGTAGCTGCAACTGACGACGGCCAGTCGGGTGGCCACGGCGGTACCGGGACAGGTACCGGTTACGGCGGCGGTTTTGCAATTCTTGGACGCAGTAAGCCTGTCATTGTGGACTGCATAATACAGAACAATGCCGCACGCGGCGGCATGGGTGGCGATGGAGGTGCCGGAGGAATTGGATGGCCTGATGCGGGCTTGGCAAGTAACGGTGGTGACGGTGGAATGGGCATCGGTGATGGCATCGGCGGCGGAATCTACGTTGAGAACGACAGCATGCCGATCATCAGGAATTGCACGTTCATTAACAACAATGCTACGACAGGTCTGCCCGCTCCCGGTGGTCTTGCTGGCTGGGGTCAACCGCGTGAATCAGTGCCATGTCCGACTGCCACGAACGGGTATGACGGTTCGGTATTTAGCCTTGGAGCTATCTCAGGCGGTGCAATATACTACAGTGATACCGATGTTGACCTGAGCGATTGTACGTTCATCGAAAACAAGACCTTTATAGCCCAGCAGACACTTGTATCAGGGACATATTCACATGTCATAGCGCCGTTTGCAGTTCCCCTCGACTGGATGGTCGTGCTGCCTGAGTTCATGGTCTACATCAACATTGTGCCACCCGACTACTTCCATTATCTCGATCCTACATATGAGCCGGCGCCGGTATATACCAGGGGTGGCGCCATTGGCTCCGGCGTGGGCAATACGGTTGCTTTGTCGAACCTTGAGTTCATCAAGAACCTCGGCGGTGCAGTGAGCTTCGAATCGGGCTGCACAGTGGATATCAAGAGCTGTTTATTTGAAGACAATAATGAAGCTATGGTGGGAGGAGCAATCTCTATAGAAGAACTTGGATCGGCCACCATAAGCTCGTGTGAGTTCCTTGATAATGCAGCCACCTCATCTGGTGGTGCAATCAGCACGGACAGTGACCTGACTGTTGTAGAGTGCCTGTTCTATGAGAACCAGGCCGGCGGCAACGGTGGTGCGATAGAAGCATATTATGATGATCCCTACGATCCCGACATACTCACGACATTAAATATAAACCTTGAATCATGTACCTTCTTAGAGAACCTGGCCGTTACCGGCACCGGATTGGGCGGCGTTGTATATTCACGAGACTCCATCGTTTTCGTCGACGATTGCTACTTCCTGGACAACACCGCCAGGAGTGGCGGCGGGCTCTATTTAATACTTGCTGACATAACAATAAACGGAGGGATGATAAGCGGCAATACATCCGTAGGTGGTGACGTTTACGAGATGGGTGGTGGTCTGCTCTGTGGCGATACTCCTGCAGTAATTGAAAACTGCATTCTCAGTGATAATGCCGCCAACGGTATTAACGGTTCCGGTGGCGCAATCGGTTTCTACGGTGGATACCATACGTACCTCGTCAAAAACTGCCTCATAACCGGCAACTCTGCAAATCTTAGTGGCGGTGCGATTTCGGCTTATCAGTACGCGACGCCCGAAATCCGGAACAGCACATTTAGCGAAAATTCGTCGCACAGACTCGGCGGCGCGATATTCTGTGATTGGACTTCGGACCCGACAATTATCGATTCCATATTCGATAACTGCGATAACCACGCAATAATTGAAGAGGACACCGGTAACGCAGTCGTATCACAATCCTTGTTCTACAACAATCCTGACGGAGATTACGGGATTTATAACAGCAATACGGAACTGACTACTACTACTGCCGGTGTTGATCTCGATGTTACGAACATCGAAGGTGACCCGCTGTTTGTGGCCGGGCCGTTCGGAGGTTACTATCTAAATCAGACTTCAAGTCCCGCTGTTGATAACGGCAGTGACGATGCCGCTAATCTCGGCATGGACATTTACACTACTGATCCAGCAGAGCTTGCAGATACCGGAAAAGTCGACATCGGGTATCACTACAGCATCGACCAGTTGCTTGCTCCACGATATAAGTTGACCGTTCTTCTCGCGGACGGCGGCGGCACTGTCGAGGTTAGCGAACCGGTTCCGGTTGCTTCCGGACCTGAACCCGGCACTTATACTTACTACGCCGGCACGAAGGTAACGCTGATTGCAACACCCGAACCAGGCTATCGGGTCGCAAGCTGGAGCGCTACCGATGACGAGTGGGGCTGGAATCTTAATACCACTAACGAGCCGCGTTGGGATTATAACAGCATCGACTTAACGATGTATAGCAACAGAGTCGTTACCGTCGAGTTTGAACCGGATGTCGGTCGTATCCTCAAAGTTCCGCAAGAGTACGATACGATCGAACTCGCCGTAGTGGAAGCTGTGAGCGGCGACATAATCTACGTAGATAAGGGGACCCACTATATAAGCGAACCGAACGGTATTGATTTTAGAGGCAAGAGTATTACTCTAACGTCAACAGATCCGGATGATCCGGACGTAGTAGCGCGGACGATTATTGACTGTCAGGGTGCCAAGTACTTCCCGAAGCGTGCCTTCCGATTCCACAGTGGTGAAGAGAACACTGCCGTAGTGACCGGATTCACTATCAGAAACGGTCTTATGAGCGGTGTGATCGGTGAAGAAGGTCGTTACGGAGTTTACTATCCCCTTCCCTATCAATTGACAGATCCAAGAGACATCACTTCCCCGCCGAAGGCTGAGCGTGGAAAGGACGCGACAGGCGACGCTTATGGCGGCGCAATCCTTTGCGAGAACGGCAGTTCTCCGACTATCCGCAACTGCGTGATAACCAACAACGTCATTACCGGTGCAGTTGGTGGTATGGGTGCTATGGGTGTCTCGACTTCCCCGCCACAGCCTGAATGGTATTACATATTGTTTGATCTGAGCGAAGAGCAGGCTTTGGGTGTGACTCCGGACGGCCAGTGGGGCGGTGACGGTGGCGACGGTGATGGTACAGGACATGGCGGAGCTATCGCATGCCTTGACAAGAGTTCTCCGATCATAACGAATTGTATCATAAGCAATAATGCTGCCCGAGGCGGATGGGGTGGTACCGGCGGAGACGGCGGAAGCAGTCATCCAGATGTCGGCGGCGCCGAGAGTTGGGGTGGTTATGGAGGCTATAGCTATGGTGGTGGCATCGGCGGCGCTATCTACTGCGAAGGCGGAAGCGTCCCGATTATCACGGATTGCAACTTCGTGGACAACTTTGCTACCTTAGGCCCGATCGGTGTCGGTGGTCCCGCGGGCAGCGGTACACCGCTTGCCCCGCCTCTTGGGCCTGCCGGGCCGGGTCCTGACGGCTCTGCCTATAGCTTTAGCTTCTTTGGCTTTGGTTTTGGCTTTGGTTATGACTTTAGTGGAATAGCCGGCGGTGCAGTCTACTGCGACTACGGCTCTGATGCAAACATTACTAATTGCATATTCTCCGGCAACAGCGCCTACGACATGATCACAACCATCGATGCATCCTTGAATCTCGTGGACATGCCGCTGTATACCATGGGAGGGGCTTTGTATTCGGTGCCCGACAACACTATTATCCTCAATAACTGTGATTTCTTAGTTAATCTCGGTGGTGCCGTTTACTGTGCGCGAAACTGTAATCTGGACTTGGACAACTGTGTATTTGAGGAAAACTCTGAAACAGCAGCCGGCGGCGCAATCTACATTGCCGAAAATGGATTCGCCGATATTGATGATTGCAGCTTCGAAGATAACTCATCTATCGGAGATGGTGGTGCAATTCTTTGCAACAGTGATGCCGACTTCACCCGATGCTTATTCGCCGGAAACATGGCTGGCGGCTACGGTGGTGCAATAGATGCATATTATGAAGTATTTGATCCTAATATTTATAACATACTGAAATTGAACTTCGAATCCTGCGGTTTTGTTGGCAATAAGACCGTTGATGACATATATGCTTATGGTGGTGCGGTGTATTTCGAGGACTTTGAGGCTCAGTTCAATGACTGTTATTTCCTGAACAACACTTCCAAGAGCGGCGGTGGCTTGTTCCTCACCACGGGAACCGTCACGATGAACGGGGGAATCGTAAATGGAAATAAGGCCTTAGGCGCCAGTGGTATAGACACCAGTTATGTCGCTCAAATCAACCCGTATTTGATCGGGGCCCCTCTAAGCGCTTCCGCTGGTGATGCGAGCAGCATGTTCGATATGGTTGGTCGTTGGGGAGAAGCCCACTGGATAGACCTGAGCACCAGCTTTAGCATGGGTGGTGGTATTGTTCTGGCCGATACACATGCCACGATTGAGGACTGTGTCCTGCAAAATAATGTAGCCGAGAGTGTTAACGGGACCGGCGGTGCGATTATTCTGTACGGCGGTAATGTGAATCATCTTATAAAGAACTGCCTCCTGACGGACAACATAGCGGAGGCGGAGGGTGGTGCGATTGCAACTGCCATTCACTCCAGGCCAAGGATTCAGAACTGTACTTTTGCGGACAACTCATCGGATAAGTTTGGTAGCGCCGTTTACAGCGATTGGACCACAGAAGTTGTAATCAGCGACTCCATATTCGATAACTGCAACAACGTGGCGATAGGGGAGGAATACTCAGGCGGCGACATTTTGGAGCACTGCCTGTTCAACAATAACGCAGACGGTGATTACGGTATTTACGACGGCGATACCGGGCAGACTGATATCATGAGCGGTACTGATCCTAACATTGATCCTAATGGTACGAATATTGCTGGTGATCCGCTGTTTGTTACCGGACCGCTTGGTGACTACTACCTCAGTCAGATTTCTGCGGGTCAGACTCTTGACAGCCCGGCGGTGAATGCGGGCAGCAGACTGGCCCTCATTCTTGGTCTGCACATGCATACTACCCGAACAAATGGTATTATAGATGTCGGCCTTGTCGACATTGGTTACCATTACCCAAGCCATTTGGGGCTTGAACAATTTACTTTAACTTCAGCAGTAATAAGCGGCCATGGTACGGTCGCCCCAATCCTTGGTACTTACTATAAGGGTATGCTCGTAACGCTGACCGCAGATCCTGATACAGGTTACCGCGTGCACAGGTGGACCGGAACCGCGAATGATACTGTCAGGGATGCGAACAACTTTGTTGTGATGCTGGGGAACAGGGACGTTACGGTTGAGTTCGCCCAGCCAAGGCGCATCGTTGTTGGGGGCGATGACCCGAATTATACGTCAATTCAACGCGCTATCGATGCTGCGAAAGATGGTGATACTGTTGTGTTACCTACGGGTGTTTATGACCCGCCGTATCCCGGTTATCCGTACCCGCAGCTTACTATTACGATTGATAAAGGCATAACTCTGCGCAGCGAGAATCCCGACGAGCCCTCCTGTGTAGCTGCTACGATTATTGATAATGTGATTTTTGAAATATACACTGTTGATACGGAAGCGACTATTGACGGCCTGACCATCACAAACAGCAGAATGCATATCAATTTCTGCTCGCCCACGATTCGAAACTGTGTATTCAGAGAGAACAACTGGTTCGGGGCAGACGGAATATTACTGCTCAATGGCGACGGCGAGGACGGCGTCTCCGTTAACGGCGGTGCGATGACCATGTATAACAGTTCGCCTATCGTTGAAAACTGTATATTCCAGGATTGCAATGTTACAGGAGGCAATGGCCTTGACGGGGCCGACCAGCCTGTTTCTGGAGGTGACGGAGGTTGGGCCGGCTGGGCCTATGGCGGCGCGGCTTATATTGGCTACGGCAGCAGTCCTGTATTTACCGATTGCTCGTTTGTCAACTGCTCCGCCATTGGTGGTAATGGCGGAAACGGTGGTGATGCTACAGGGCCGATATTGCATGGTGGACGAGGCGGAAACTATATGTGGTCTCCGAGCGAGGAAACCGGGCCGGGGACGTTCCCGAACTGGTTCTGGTGGGATGGTTGGTCCTGGGGTATGTTTGATGCGGACGGTATTCCAACGTTAGGTGGTGGTTACTACAAGGACTACTGGAAGTACAGCGGACACGGCGGTGCGGTCTATATTGAGAACGACAGTAATCCGAAGTTTTATAACTGCAACTTTGTAAATAACCAAACGTATGGTGGTATTTCCGGTTTGGGTGGATTCCCATTCGAAACTCCGGATGTACAGATGACAATTGAGAACTTCGGCGGTGCGGTATATGCCTGTTACGGCAGCGCCCCGGTATTCACGAATTGCAATTTCACCGACAATATAGCTGATCCGACCTTGGATCCGGCTGTGTATGTTGGATTATTTGCACCCGAGGACATTTTTGCAAGTTATGGTGGCACAATAGCCGCAGAAGACGGTGCCTTTGTGAAACTTGTGGACTGTAATGTTGTACTCGGTGAAGCGACCGTTGGTGGTGGAGTATACTGGTCTAATGCGGGGATGGAAATAAACAACTGCGTAATCAGCGACAACATTGCGTATTATGGAGGAGGTTTACACTCCGTCGAGTCCACAGGCACAATTACAGATTCTACTATAATTGAAAATCAGGCTTTTCTGGACACAGATGTAATAACTAATCCGCTCATGGCCGTTCCTGTGATGTTCGGCAAAGGCGGTGGCTACCATGGCTCGTCCTCAATCGTTGATATAACTAATAGCGTCTTCACCCAAAACTGGGCAAGTGCTTCCGGCGGCGCCATTTATTACAGTGGCAGCGATGCGAACAACTATGATACTACCATCCTCCATAACTGCCTGCTGACTGAAAACAGTTCCGGCCGGGATGGAGGTGCTATTTCTTCGAACGGGTTCGCAGAGCCGGTAATCTCCAATTGTACGATAGCTGATAACAATGTCTCCGGTTCTATTGGTTTGGGATATGGCGGAGGCATCTACTGCTCCGATGAGAGCAACGTGGAAATTATAAACAGCATCATCTGGGGCAATGATAGTTATGATGGCGCCCAGGTCGCGATCTTTAACGAAGCCGATGTGAATATTTCCCACAGTGACGTCGGGCCACGGTACGATCCAAATCTGCTCCTTGCTTTCGATGTCAACGACCTGTTTGCTGATCCCCGGTTGTTGCCGGGTGATGGAGGAACGGTACTTATTGACGGTCAAACCATTTATGACCAATTTGATGCCGGCCAGACCAGTGTGAAAGTAATCGTTACTCTGGTTGAGCCTGCCAGCCTCCGGGCAGGGACCGACTGGGATTCACCGCAGTCGGTCAGCACGCTTCGAGCAGAAATAGACCGTCGCCAGGATGTGGTTCTTTCCTCACTGACGCCCGCTGAGTTTACATTGGATTATCGTTATGACAATGTGGCGGCTTTCTCCGGCGGGGTTACACTTGAGGGTCTTAATAAGCTGCTTAATCAGCCCATGGTGACGCATATTGAGCCTGTCAGAGAACTTAACTGGGCAATGACACAGGCGATTCATTTAGCGAATGCATACAATGCCCGCCAGGCCTTTGACGGTTCTGGTGCAGCCGTTGCCATTTGTGACAGTGGCTTTGACTATACTCATCCGATGCTCGGGGGTGGTGGTTTTCCGAATAGTAAGATTGTCGGAGGTTACGACTTCGGATCGAATGATCCTGACCCCCTCCATGAGGGCCATCCCCATGGAACATGCTGCGCAGGTATAGCTGCCGGCACGTTGGGTCATCATGGAGATTATATCGGAGGTGTTGCGTACAACTCCCATATTTATGGCATGAAGATATCTGTTGGAATGGGAGGCCCTCTGACAAGTGCTTGTCTTGCCGCATGGGATTGGTGTATAACTCACCGCAATGACGATCCATACCATCCGATTAAGGCGATTAGCAACAGCTGGGGTGGTGCTATATTCAACGATCCTGCCGCAGCCGATGCCTACTCTCCGTCCTATGCTGTTGTGGCTGATGCGGCTGTGAAGGCAGGCATCACAATACTGGCTGCTTCGGGTAATGACGGAATCCCCGGATGGGGTATATCATGGCCGGCCGCGATGTCCAGGGTCGTTTCCGTTGGTGCGGTATATGATATAACTGACGAAGTAACGGTATATTCAAATACGGCTGATATCCTGGATATTCTGGCCCCGGCCGACCCTGTTTACACTACGGATATCGTTGGGGCTGATGGCTATGATCCGGGCGATTATGTTCCGGATTTCGCCGGCACGTCTTCGGCCACTCCTTTCGCTGCAGGTGCTGTGGTAAGCTTACAGTCTGCTGCTTTGGAGAAATTGGGTCATTACCTTACACCGGGTCAGGTCAAATACATGTTGATAGAAAATGGTGACCTGATTACCGACACCAAGGTTGATATAACCAAGCCAAGGGTCAACTTGGGTGCAACAATTGCTGCGTTGGGAAGCGGTCCACCAATCTATGTTGAACAAAATTGCGTACTCAATGGATGGGTAGCACCCGACACCAATAGCTACTGGAGCTGGAATTCCAACAGCCCCTGGCCTGATAGTAACACTATCGAGGAATATCCCTACTTCATCCATGGTTACTACCTGAGCCAGTTTGCTGCCGGTCAGATATACGAAAGCAACTGCGTTGATGGTGGAAGTGACCTGGCGAGTGTTCTCGGTATGGATGCATATACAACGCGTATCGATGGCGTCAACGATCTCGATATAGTTGATATGGGTTACCATTACAGCCAGGGAGTTACCGAGTATGAGGTGAAAGTCTTTGTGGTTGAAGATCCGAATGATCCCGGCATCCACGGCACAGCCGGGCCGGACAGCGGCTGGTACTACAACGGTACGATATTGACACTAACAGCAACACCCGATCCTGGCTATTACCTTAAAGGATGGTACGATGTTAATGACCTCCTGGTTTCTGTCGATACGACATTTGATGTAGTAGTGGATTCTAATAAGACCTTTATTGTCAGGTTCAGAGAGCCGACTAAAATTGACGTTGCAGGCGGACCTGATGCCCTGCGGGATGCTGTTAACGCTGCAGAGAATGGTGACACACTTATAGTTGCTGCCGGTACTTATAACGGCGATATCGACTTCCGGGGTAAAGAGATTAGGTTGTTCAGCACTAATCCTGACGACCCGAATATTGTTGCCCAGACGATTATAGACTGTCAAGACACCGGCCGTGCCTTTATCCTCAACAACATTGAAGATGTCAACACAGTCATAGGCGGCTTTACAATAATCAATGGTAATGTTACCAATGAACCTGGAGGGGCTATATACATCGGCGCCGGCAGCAGTCCGACCATTGCTAACATGATAATAAACGACTGCAATGTCACTGATGCCGACGGCGGTGCGATATATATTGGTTCCGGCAGCGGTTCTGCCATTGCCAATGTTACGATCGACAACTGCATTGTCACGAATGGTAACGGTGGCGGTATTTATGTCAGCGCAAACAGCAGTCCGAGATTTACAAGCTGTACGGTTAATAACTGTTCTGTCACTGATGGCTACGGCGGCGCTGTTTTCTGCGATGTCAACTGCTCTACCATCTTTATCAACTGTACGTTCGGTGACAACTCTGCGAGCTTCCTCGGCACAGTTCTTGTCGATCCCGTCGATCCCAATATAACATATGTGCTATACGGCGTCGGTGGTTATGGCGGTGGAATCTACTTCAACCGCGAGAACACGTCAACGCTCCGGCTGTGCACATTTAATGACAACACAGCGACTTCTTCCGGTGGTGGAATCTACCATAATATCGGGTGTGTGTCGCAACTGAATGGCTGTGTGTTTAGCGGCAATAGCAGCGCTGAAGACGGTGGTGGTGTCGCTTATGTTGCTGACAGTTTAGTAACGATAACAGACTGTAACTTCGCGGACAACTTTGCAGATACTGGTGGTGCGTTGAGTTTAAGCTGGAATTGCTCAGGTACTATTGCCGACAGCATATTTGTGGATAACGATGCGAACTTTGGCGGCGGCGCCATACACGTCAGTGAATCTAATGATCTGCTGATTACCGAATGCGATATTTTATACAATTCAGCGATACGAGGCGGAGGCATTTATTGTGCCGATTCTCCTTTATTGTCAATCGTTGGCTGTGCAATTAACAGCAATAGTGCTCGCCAAACCATCGTGTTGTACGACTTCTTTAACCGCGACCCGAATAACCCGAATCTGCCGATTGGCTTGCCCGATCCCAATGGTAGCCTGGACGATCCGAATTACATTGCTGTCCGGCGTGAAACTTATTCCGGTTTAGGCTTTGGTGGAGGTATATATTCCTTCGTCGGTGCCGGTCTAATTGCTGATTGTCAAATCACTGATAATGCATCCAACTTCTCAGGCGGTGGCGTTTATCTTGCCGGTGACTCAGCCCCATTGCTCAGGAACTGCCTCATAACTGACAATAGCGCGCAGAGAGACGGTGCAGGTATTTCCATCAACTGGCAGTCAGAACCTGACATATCTAATTGTACGATAGCTAATAACGTACTATCGGGGCTGGTTTCTTACGGTGGCGGCCTATATGGATCCTATGAAAGCAATGTCAAAGTCATCGACAGCATTATATGGGGTAATTCCGGCCTTCATGGCGCGCAGATTGCAGTAGCAAGTGGGAACAAGGCTTATCCATTACCATCAACAGTTGAGATTACATACAGTGATATCGACACCAGGGCAGTTAAGAGCCTGGACCTAATTGACGCTAATTCACTGCCTGTCATCCGGTCCGGATTCGATAGCGAATCGCTGGCAGCGAACGATGACCTGTTTACAGACTTCATTGACCTCGGATTCGACATCAGGTACTACGGCACGCTTTATACCGGTCTTTATGTCAATAATAACGGCAATGTGACGTTTGATGCCCCCATGTGGACCTTTACTCCGTTCGGTCTGACCGGCGATATTGGTACGGCGATTATTGCGCCATACTTTGCAGATGTTGACACGCGTACTGGGAACATAGTGACCTATGGGACTGGTATGGTCAATGGCCACGCTGCTTTTGGTGTGAACTGGCTTGATGTTGGATACTTCTCAAACCACGTGGACAAGCTTTGTACGTTCCAGTTGATTATCATTGAACGTTCGGACCGTGCCCCTGGCGATTTTGACATTGAGTTCAACTATCAGAGCATCCAATGGGAGACCGGTGATGCCAGTGGTGGAATAAACGGCTTAGGCGGGACGCCCGCGCGTGTAGGTTTCTCCAACGGCAGCGGGGAGCCCGGGACTTTCTTCGAGATGACAGGCTCCGGTATCTCCGGTTATTTCCTGGATGGCAGCCCGACAGCGCTGATAGATGGCTCTCGGAATAGCTCAGTCGCCGGACGCTACATCTTTTCGGTTACAAGTGGGTACATCGCTATGTCTGTTGGTGAGGCCATTTATGTCGAACCTGGTTGCACGCTTGTAGGGTGGGATCCTAATGATCCCAATAACCAGTGGGATGCAGACAGCCACAATATCTCTGAAGATCCGAACTTCATTGCCGGCTATTATTTGAGTCAAATCGCTGCCGGACAGTACGTTAACAGCCCGTGTGTAGATGCTGGAAGCAACTTGGCAAGCATTCTTGGTATGGATCAATTGACTACACGTGTTGACGGCATTAACGATGTCAACATCGTGGATATGGGTTACCACTACAGCCAGAGACCTGCTCAGTACGAGTTAAGTGTTATCGTATTAGAAGATCAAGACGATCCTGGTATTCATGGCAGAGTTGATCCGAATAGCGGTTTGTACTATGAGGGTACGCAAGTGACTATGACCGCAATACCGGATGAAGGCTATTATGTCAAAGGCTGGTACGAACCGAATGGCGCTTTGGTTTCCATTAGCAGGACCCTCGATGTGGTAATGGATTCTAATCAGACATTTTATGTTAGATTCAAACCGCCGACTAAGATTAATGTCTGGGGCGGAGGTGATGCTCTCCTTGAAGCGGTTGACGCTGCCGAAAATGGTGACACACTTATCGTTGCTCCAGGTACCTACAATGGCGGTATCGATTTGCAGGGCAAAGAGATAAGGTTATTCAGCACGAATCCTGACGATCCCAATATTGTGGCTCAGACCATTATTGACTGTAACTATGGTGGCTTCATCTTGGATCCTTTCCTTGGTGGTTTCCTCTTAGGTACCGGCGCAGCTCGTGCCTTCACCTTCGATAACGGTGAAGATGCCAACACGGTCATAGACGGCTTTACGATAATCAATGGTGGTGTTGACGGCGAAGCTGGTGGTGCGATATACGTTGGTCCGGGCGCGAGTCCGACCATTGTGAATGTGGTAATACGAAACTGCATCGTCAATAATGGCAAGGGTGGCGCTATATATACAGCTCCCGACAGCAGTCCGACCTTTATAAATGTCTTGGTAGAAGATTGCTGGGTATATAATTCGAGTGGTGGGGCCATATATGTCGGTTTCCACAGCAGTCCTGAATTTATAAGCTGCACGGTCACTGATTGCTATGTCTTCCGCGGCTCTGGTGGCGCAGTTTTCTGCGGTTTCGAGAGTTCGCCGATATTTACTAACTGTACGTTCAGCAACAACGTCGCGACTTACGGTACCATTAGTTTCGGTGATCCCAATGACCCATTCTACTACGTCACCGGCTCTGGCGGTGATGGTGGAGGAATGTACTGCGCCGTCGGCAGTTCGGCACAGCTTACCAACTGTGTGATAAGTAACAACAGAGCCTCCCTTGACGGCGGTGGTGTCTTCTACGAGCGCAACAACCTCGTTACAATTACAGACTGCAACTTCAGTGAGAACTCTGCAGGCTACGGCGGAGGGTTGTATCTCGACCCGAATTGTTCAGGATTTATTACCGAGAGCGCATTCGTACTGAATGATGCGAACGAAGATGGTGGTGCGATATTCATTAGTTATGCTAATGACCTGCTAATTTCCGACTGCGACATCTCCTACAATTCGGCGACGCGGGGTGGAGGCATTAGTAGTGCTGATTCCCCATTACTGTCAATTATCAATTGTACGATCTGCAACAATGTAGCCGGCCAAACCACTGTGTGGTATGAATTCTTCAATCGTGACCCGAATAACTTCTTACTGCCAATTGGCCCACCCGATCCCAATGGCAGTTTAGCTGATGCCAATTACATTGCAGTACCACATGAGGATTACACTGGTATCGGCTACGGCGGTGGTATATATTCGTTTGAGGGTTCGGGCTTGATAACTGATTGCAACATCAGTTCCAACATATCCAACACTTCGGGTGGAGGTGTGTACCTCGCCGGCGACTTCAGCCCCGAGCTAAAGAACTGCCTGATAACCAAAAACAAGGCTGGCAGGGATGGTGCAGGTGTTTCTGCCAATTGGCAAGTTAATGTTACTATCTCTAATTGCACAATAGCTGATAACGAAGTCACTCAAGCGCCGTCTTACGGCGGAGGTCTGTACGTTTCTTATGAAAGCCATGCAGAGGTTATCGACTCCATTATCTGGGGCAACATTGGATATCATGAGGGCTCACAGATTGCGGTAGCCAGTGGTGACTGGCCATACCCATTGCCGTCGACGGTCAATATTACTTACAGTGATATCGAGCCTTCCCCGGATCCGAATGTATATGTCGGTCCGAGTGAACTGGATATTGTCTTTGCTATAGACACGACCGGCAGTATGATGACTCCGATCGATGAAGTCAGGGATTCGATGGTGCAAATCATTGGCCAGGTAGCGGCGAGGGCACGCGATTACAGGATTGGCATAGTTGGCTATCGCGATCCTCCCGCCAGTGCAGGTTACAGTTATCTATACTATGATTATTCACCGCTGACAAACAATACCACAGCATTGGTCAATGCTGTCAACTCGATGACTCTCGGCGGTGGTTCAGGCGCTCAGGAAGCGGTCTACTCAGGATTGATGCATTGTATCGACCCGGATGCGCATAATGCCTTACTAACTTCGGCTGGTGTTGGTTTCATGGTTGATCCGAGTTCCCCCGGACCGGACTGGCGGCCGGTTGGGCCGGGTGTAAGAAGAGCGATTATCCTTATGGGTGATATCGGACCTATGCATCCCGAACCCAACACGGATTATGTAACTTACGATGTAACTACTGCCGCCAGTAATGAATCGATAAATATTTACTCAGTCCTCGTTGGAACACATTTCTCTCGTACGCCTCAAGACGAGGTGTATTTCACGAGGTTGGCTGAAGACACAGGAGGGGCATACTTTGAAGTAGTTGATGCGAGTGAAGTTGTTGATGCGATTCTGGCCGCCATTCGTCTAATTCAAGCCTTCCGTGCGGACGCCATCTTCGTCGACAATAGCTGCTCAGTGTCTGGCTGGGATCCGAATACACAGAGTTGGGATCCGAACACACATAATATCGGCATAGACCCGAACTTTATTGCCGGGTACTATCTAAGTCATATTGCTGCCGCCCAGTTGCTCGACAGCCCATGCATCGATGCCGGAAGTGCCGATGCCAATGATCCTAATATCGACCTGCATACGTATACCACCAGAACCGATGGTGTCAATGATGTCAATGTTGTAGATATGGGTTATCACTATAGTGATGGGCTCCCTCAATACGTATTGACCGTTACCGTCGTCGATGCTAACGGTGATCCTTGTGATCCGAATTTTGCTCCCGGCTATGTTGATCCAAATATGGCCATAGTTTATGAGGGCTACACAGATAATGTAGTAGAACTCACTGCATTCCCTGATACGGGGTATATGGTGAAGCAGTGGACCGGCACTGATGACGATGCAACTACAAGCCGCTACAATACGGTCACAATGACCTCAGACAGGCATGTAACTATTGAATTCGAGCCGGCTCCTCTGTCCAATTTGTACTTGCGCGTAATTTATGATGGCTATTGGCCGAATGGTACGCTCGAACCGAACACTCCATGGGTTAGTTACGATCCGAATTTCGGCGCTTACCAGTATTACGACGGTACAGAGGTAGTCCTCATTGCAACACCCGACCCGAACTACGAAGTCAGATATTGGTTCGGAACAGATGATGATTCATCTAAAGAACCTAATAATATCGTAACCATGGACAGTAATGACAAACTTGTCACAGTCGAATTCGGTTTAATTGGTCACAATATAATCAACCTCTATGATGAGAGCATGGTTCTTGATCCTGGCAGCCCATTCCCCACGTTCCAAGCTGCCATTGATGCAGCCCAGAGTGGCTACACTGTAGAAGCATCCAAGGGTGTCTATAGCGGTCCCGGTAACTATGATATTACTTTTGATCCAAACCAAGTCGCACAGTTAACCGTCCGCAGTACCGATCCGACCGATCCCGATGTCGTAATGAACACCATTATTGACTGTGGTGGATTGGGCAGGGCCTTCATATTTGATAGTGGTGAAGATCCGAACTATGTCATATCCGGTCTTACCATTATGAACGGTGTCGCAGACAACGGTGGTGCCATACTAATCGACAGTTCTTCACCATCAATAAGAAATTGCATAATAGTCGATCATACCGCTGTCGGCGATGGTGGTGCAATCTATATAACAAACGGTTCGCCTATAATCGTCAATACGGAAATCAGCAGAAACAGTGCTGGTGGTTTCGGTGCCGGGATTTATGCTCAAGCCGGCTCCGTTCCCGAAATTATCAACTGCTTAATTAGTTTCAATGCGTCGGGTGATATTGGCGGCGCTATGTACCTGTACGAGTCAGACGCCATCATCAGGCTCTGTACGATTGCGTACAATACCGGTTTGGACTATGGTGACCTTTCTCCCTATCCCAATCCAAAGGGCGGTATTGCCTGTCGTGATTCCGATCCCGACATTTCTAACTGTATCATAGGGCGCAACGGCAATGATTATTGGTGGTATGGAACCGTCTTGTACGGTACATGGGGTGATGCATTTAGTGCCGGTGACGACCTTTATAATTGTGATGCGACATGGTCGAATATAGAGGAAGGTGGCGGCACCGACAGCATAAGCGCAGATCCGCTATGGATAACCGGTGGCCTTGGCCCGTTCTACCTTAGCCAGACACGGGCTGGTCAGCCACAGACAAGCCCCAGTATGGATGCCGGCGAGCAATATATTCTGGGAACTCTCCAGACTACGTACAATTTGGGCAACATAACAACAAGTATATTGAATCATACGGATAGTGGATGGGCCGACCAGGGTTATCACTATCCGTTCTTTACTGGTCCGCCTATTGAGTACAGCCTGGTGATGTATGTTATTGGTAATGGCCGCCTCGAATATACTTATTATGATGATAGCAGTCGATTCTTATTTGACTTTAACGATGTCAACACTGTTATTGACCCGAACGAATCACCCGTAGTTATTAACGTAACGCCGGGCTCAACAGTACAGCTAAGGGCGATACCGGATCCCAATTATCGTGTCCTCAGATGGTCCGGCACTAATGATGATTCAACCTTCGGCCTGTACAACAGTGTTACCATGTACGGCAATAGATACGTTATTGTTGAGTTTGAGCGGGCTGTCAGACGGATTTTGGACGTGTCTACGGATGGTCAATATACCTATCTGGGTATTCAGGATGCCATAGACGATGCAAGAGACGGCGATATGGTTGTCCTTCACAGCGGCACATACGCCGGTACTGGATTTGAGGTCATAGGCAAAAACATCACGATTACAGGCACCAATCCTGATGACCCCGCTGTCGTTGCGTCTACGGTTATAGACTGCACAAATGAGCTCAACGGCGGTATCCACCTTCTTGGCGCCCCTGGAGGCCAATGCGTGCTCAGTGGAATCACGATAATGAACTCGGTTACCACAGAAATAAGCGCTCCGGGGCCGCAAGGTGCCGGTGCCCGTGGTATCGATGGTGGCGATAACATGCCTTATGCTTATGCAAGTATGTCCGGTGGTATTTATACCGGTAGCGGATATGTTTACAGCAATGCCGCTCTAACTGTTATCGGAAATCACATAATCACCAATTGTATTATCAGAGACTGCTCGGTCACCGGAGGCAATGCCAGTGGTGGTAACGGTGGTGATGACGACCAAAATGGTGGTAACGGTGGTAATGGTGGCTTTGCCGGAGCTGCCGGCATCTATATCGGCGACATCTTCGATTACTATTATGACTACAATCTTGTCTACCATCCCAATTATCCCAACGACGCCAATTGGGCAATGTATGATTATCAGGAAGTCGTGCTTAACTGGGGAGGTAGTCCCCGCTTTGAAAACTGCATAATTGACAACTGTGTGGCAAGTGCAGGTAACGGTGCAAATGGTGGAAACGGCGGCGCCCGAGCTGATGGAGGCTCTGGAGGCTCACCAGGCCGGGCTCTCGGAGCCGGAATTTACTGTGATGTGGGAACGAGCCCGACATTCATCAATTGTTCGGTCACGAACTGCCGCGCCTTCGGTGGCAATGGCGGCAATGGTGGTAATGGCGGTAATTTCGGAATCGGTGGCTATGGAGGATTGTGCTATGCTGATCCCTGCCAGCCTGATCCTGAAATCTTCAGTGCACATGGCGCGGGTGTCTATTGCGGAATTGGATGTAAGCCTACGTTCATTGATTGTACGATAAGCGATAATATTACTGATGGCAGTGTAAGCGGAGTTGGTGGATTTAGCCAGCCAGGCAATATTCAACAACAGCCGCGAAGAAATTACAATATACCAAGCTACGGAGCCGGCCTCTATTGTGACAGCGGCTGCAAGTCAACATTTACAGGCTGCAGTTTCCAGGATAACCTCACGACATATTATGGTGATTTGTACACCGGTTACGGCGGTGGTGTTTGCCTTGATGGCGGTAAAGACTATGATTATTACTACGGTTACGGTTTCAACTATTATATTGGCCCGTATTCAAGCTACTACTATTCAAGCTACATGTTTGACAGTAACTATGTCAGTGCTGTCTCAGCTACACTTACTGATTGTCAATTCAGTGGCAATTCCGCTTCTGTGGGCGGTGGTATCTATGCCGTCGTCTCAGACGTCAATATTGTGGATTGCAATTTCGCCGACAATACATCCTTTATTGGTGGTGGCTTGTGCTTCAACGAGAGTCTGACGACTATTTCAGATTCCNNGATCCTAACGATCCTAATTCCATCGGAGTTGAATTTGGTGCTGGTGGTGGTATGTACAGTTTGGCAACCGATACACTGATTCGAAACACCAGGATTGCCGATAATTATTCCAGTGGTTCCGGTGGAGGTCTCTATCTGGCTGTTGATCCGAACCTTGAATCCTCCGAGGACCAGGTCCTAAAGAACTGTTTGATAATCGACAACATCGCAGCCAGAGACGGCGGCGGAATTTCGGTTAACTGGCAGGCCAAGCTGAGTATCTACAATTGTACAATAGCTGACAACAATGTCGGTGATCCTAACGGTTATGGTGGAGGTTTGTATAGCTCCTATGAGGGCAGTATCGACATTATAGACTCTATTGTCTGGGGCAACAGTGGTGATGTTGGCATTAAGGGCTCCCAGATCGCGGTAATGAATGGTGGTCTGCCCTATATACTGCCCTCTTCTATTACTATTTCCTACACTGATGTTCAGGGCTGGCAGGATGTCAACGATCCCGGCAGGCTCGATGCTAACGCCGTCTTTATCGATCCGGATATTGACGCAAACAATTTCATACACTGGGATTTCAACACTGTTATCGATGAAAATCCATTGTTTGTCAGTGGTTACTATTTGAGCCATATTGCTGCCGGTCAATCACTTGACAGTCCCTGCATCGATTCCGGAAGCGCTCTTGCATCAGACGTTACTCTAAACGACATCAATGAGCCGAACATAAGCCTGGCCCAGTACACGACACGAGTGGACGGTGTCAACGATGTAAGTGTTGTAGATATGGGATACCATTATCCAATCGAGCTATACCGGTTGACGGCCTATGTAGTGGGTGGTAACGGAAGCATTGATTTCGATCCGGATGGACTCTGGGATATCGATCCGAACAGCCGTTGGTATAACAGGAATGCAGAAGTGACTCTGAACGCCTTACCTGACCCGAATTATCGCGTCAATGGATGGTACGATATCAACGATGTATTAATATCTGTCAATAAGAGCATTGAAGTGGTTATGGATTCCCACCAGGTCTACAAAGTTCAGTATGAACTGCCCGGTGTGGTTCTTGTCGCAGGTGGAGGTAACGCCATTCAACTGGCCGTTGATGCTGCAAAGAGTGGTGATAAGCTTATCGTTGCTGCCGACACGTACGACGGCGATATCAACCTGCTGGGTAAAGACATTACACTGGTCAGCGCCAATCCTGACGATCCTAATGTTGTTGCGATGACAATTATCGATGGCCAGCTAAGCGGTCGCGGCTTTATCTTCAACAGCAACGAGGGTCCAAACACTGTCATATCCGGCTTCACAATAGCAAATGGCAGCGTTGCCGGCCAGGGTGGCGGCGCTATATACGTTGATGTTAACAGCAGTCCGACAATTAAGAATGTTAATATATACAACAGCAGCGTTACAGGTGCCGACGGCGGGGCAGTTTATGTCGATGCCAACAGCAGTCCCAGATTCATAAACTGCATAATCTCCGGTTGTACTGCCGATAACGGAGGTGCGGTCCATTGTGATGCAAACAGCGCGCCGATCTTCTATCACTGCACATTTATCAGCAACTCGGCTGTACAGGTCGGCGGGGCCATGCTCTGTGATCCCAATGTCTCGATAACTATTACCGACTGCAACTTCCTCGACAATACTGCAAACTATGGTGGTGCTTTGTATTGTGCACAGAACTCATCAGGAATGCTGATTGACACCATATTTGAAAGAAACGATGCGAATCAAGATGGCGGTGCGATATATCTTGCAGAGGCAAACGACCTCTCAATTGTCGATTGCAACATCTCTTACAATACTTCGCAGTACGGTGCGGGCTTATATTCACTCGATTCTCTGAACCTGACAATCAGCGGCTCCGCCTTCAACTTTAACCAGGCACCGCTTGTTTTCGTTGACCCGAACGACCCGAATACCCTCTCGATTGGCCAGGGTGGTGCAATGTACTGCTTCGCAACAGAGGCCATGATTAAAGACTGTGTCTTAAATCACAATAGCGCCAATACTTCCGGCGGTGGAATGTATCTGGCCGGAGAATCCGATTACATTGAGGTTATAAACTGCCTGATCATCAATAACCTGGCAGGAAGAGATGGCGGCGGAGTTTCGGTCAACTGGTATGCAGAGCCCAACTTCGCTAACTGCTCATTCGTCAGCAACGCCGCTCCCGGCACTTTCGGAATACCCGGCTACAGCGGCTTCGGCGGCGGTCTCTACTGCTCATACCACAGCGACGTAGAGGTCATCGACAGCATCCTCTGGAATAACTTTGCCCTCGACGGTTACGAAATCGCCGTCGGCACCGGCTTCGAGTTCGACCCGAGACCTTCGGAACTTATGATATCCTACAGCGACATCAAGCAAACGGCATTGGCTGTAATGGTTGACCCCGGCTGTACACTTTGGGATCCCGCCGATCCCACCAAACAAACGCCGTTGGATACGAGTGATCCGAATGTTATATGGGATCCCGGTACCAACAATATCGATGACGACCCGCTCTTCGTAACCGGCCCGCTTGGTGACTACTATCTCAGTCATATCGGCGCAGGACAGACCGAAGACAGCCCGTGTATAGATGCCGGAAGTGTCCTTGCAGTCGATCTTGATATGATAAATTACACCACCCGTACAGATGAATTACCCGATACGAGAATGGTTGATATGGGCTACCACTTCTTGCTTCAGAAAGAAGCATGCAGGTTCTGTGACCTGGTTCGTGACGGCATCATCAACTTTATGGACTATGCGATATTTGCGGAAAACTGGCTTGAGGAAGGCTGTTTCGACCACATTGGCCCCTGCGAAGGTGCTGACTTTACACTTGACACCTATGTTGACTTTAGTGACCTGGCCTTCTTCGTTGACTGCTGGCTCGTACAGGATGTCTGTGCTCCGATGCCTAATCCGAGCGAGTGGCG